>Ga0134124_10000853_pt1 | contig 24430 bp, 25 predicted proteins | sample KB304_FD_96880 | JGI IMG/M metagenome (GOLD analysis project Ga0134124, IMG submission 96880) | Terrestrial soil microbial communities without Nitrogen fertilizer from Kellogg Biological Station, Michigan, USA - KB3-0-4 | ecosystem: Environmental > Terrestrial > Soil > Unclassified ... | reverse complement strand
GAGGTCGAGGGCAATGTGCGCACCGACAACGGCATCGTGCTGCTGTCGGCGGCTTTGGCTGACCTTGGCTTGATCGTGGTCCATGAATGGATGGTGCGCTCGCTCATTTCGCAGGGCCGCCTGATCAGCGTGCTGGACGACTACACGGTCAACCCCAGGCCAGGCGACGCCGAGCTGTACGCCGTGTATGCCAGCGGCCGCGGCCTGTCGCGCAAAATTCGCGTCTTCGTGGATTTCCTGGTCCACCTGTTTGGCGCCCAGGAAGCGTCACCTACCGACGTCACCGCCGCGCCGGCCCAACACCCCAACAGATAGACTCCGCTCGATGATTGCGCCATGGCCACAATCTGGAGCTAGCCGACCAGCGCAAAGGACCTTGCCGCGCGAGCTGATTGTGCGATCCCGTCGCGACTCCTAGCTTCGGGCCGATTTCGGTCGATGCAGCACAGCCCTCGTCGGCAAGAAGGACATAGCCTCCTTTTGGCCAGGCCGAGAGAGTTCCCGACTTCCTCAAGCCTGCTTCTTTCCCAATATGTCCTTGGCACGCATGATGGCCGACACGGCGCTTGGCCAGCCGGCGTAAAACGCCAGGTGCGTAATCAGCTCGACCAGTTCCTCCTGCGTGACGCCATTCTCAAGCGCCCGCGGGAAATGAAAGGCCATCTGCTCAGTCTTACCAGCGGTCACCAGGGCGGCGCAAGTTATCAGGCTGCGATCGCGCTTGGAAAGCTGTGGACGCTCCCACACCTCACCGAACAGCACCTCGTCATTGAGTTCGACCAGTTTGGGCGCAATGTCGCCGAAGGCCAGTTGCGCGGCACTGACGGGCCTATTTGCATTCATGTCTATGTCCTTAAGAGCAAGGGTTGGCACAGCGGCGGCATTCGGCCGTGTGGTTCCAGGTAGACCTCGAAAGCCAAGACCCCCAATTCTCCACACGCCAGAAGACGGAGCTTGCCGGCAAATGCAAAGCACCTTGCCGCCAGATCCGCATGTGCCAATCATTTGCGATCTCTAAAATCCATCAACACTTCTGAGTTAGCAGTAGTCAGGTTTGGTGGCACGTAAATGCGGCAATGGGCAATATGCCGATCGGCATGAGGTCAAGGTCGGTGCGGTCGGATTGATGTCGGGTGCTACAGCCGCATGGGGTCAAGGCCTTCCCTGCAACTGTGCGATCCGTCAAATGTTCCTGCCACAAGTGTCTATTACCACAGCAAGCTGGGAGCCATAAGTTGACTCATAGAGGCCATGAAGTCCGTGATGAACCGATCCTCGACCCGGACCTGGCGATCATCGATACGCACCACCACCTGTTTGATCGGCCGGCGCTGCGATACATGCTCGACGACTACTTGGCAGACGCCTATGCCGGTCACCGGATCGTCGCCTCTGTATTCGTTGAAACCCAAGCGTTCGCCCGGGCGAACGGGCCGGAAATTCTGCGCCCGCTCGGAGAAATCGAGTTCGCCAACGGCGTCGGCGCAATGGCAGACAGCGGTGCGTACGGCGACTGCCGCGTTTGTGCCGCCATTGTCGGACATGCCGACCTGAGGTTTGGCGATGAGATCGGTGACATGCTTGATCGCGCGTCGGCCTTGGCACCCGACCGGTTTCGCGGAGTGCGTCAGATCACCATGGAGCACCCTAGCGATACCCCGTTTAGCTACATGACACATCGTCCGCCAAACGGTGTACTCGAGCACTCGGGCTGTCGTCCCGCATTGCGGCAAGTAGCGGCGCGTGGCCTCAGTCTTGACGCTGCCGTGTTCCATCACCAGTTGCCGGCTCTTGCCGCGCTTGCGGATGCATTTACCGACCTTCCCATCGTACTAAACCACATGGGCATGCCGATGCTGCTGGACCTGGATGAGGACGCTAGCGCCGCCGTCGTTGGCGAGTGGAGTCGTGCCCTGAGGGATCTGGCGCGCCGGCCAAATGTCGTCTGCAAGCTTGGGGGGCTGGGGCTGCCCTTTTGGAGTTTCGGTTTCGATCGGCGCCCGGTCTCGGCGAGTTACCTTGAGCTTGCGGCTGCGTGGAAGCCTTATATTGAGACAGCGATCGAGATTTTCGGCGCGGATCGCTGCATCATGGAAAGCGACTTCCCGCCAGACCGCCGCAGCTGCGGCTTTGTGCCCCTGTGGAATGCACTGAAGCACATCGTGCGGGGCAGTTCGACCGACGAGAAGGCTGCGCTATTTCACCGCACCGCGGCCCGTGTCTATCGAATCGACTTAGGCACCATCGATTCAAAGTCTCGTTCCGCGCCGACATCGGGCGCGGCGCGTGTTTCTAACCAGCACGCCAGCTGACCGCAGTCCAACAGGAGTTTCTTCCATGACATCAGGTGCTTTCCGGCTACGTAAACTGATTGCCCGCGAGGTGCCGCCGGTGGTGCCTTTGGCGCTCGACCCGATCAGCGCCAAGCTCGCGCAACGCGCGGGCTTCGAGGCGCTGTACCTCGGTGGCGGCACGCTCGGCTATGTGCAGACCTGCACCGAGGCCAATCTCTCACTCACGCAAATGGCACAGGCCGGCCTGGAAATCCGCGCGGCTTGCGACTTGCCGCTGATCCTCGACGGGGCCTGTGGCTACGGCGACCCGATGCACCTGCATCACACCATTGCCATGTCCGAGGCCGCGGGTTTTGCGGCGATCGAGATCGAGGACCAGCTCATCCCCAAGCGCGCCCACCACCACATCGGCATCGAGCACCTGATTCCTACCGACATGATGGTGCACAAAGTCAGGGAGTCGGTGGCGGCACGGCGTGATTCGGACTTCATCATCATCGGCCGCACCAATGCCTGCCGCTCCGTCGGCGTCGACGAGGCCTTGAGGCGTTCCGAAGCCTACCGGCGTGCGGGCGCCGACATGCTGCTCGTGCTACCCAAGACGCCGGAGGAGGCGCGCACGATCGGCGAGCGCATCGAAGGCCCTCTCGTCTACATGATGCTCGGCGGGCTGCAATCGATGGGCATGACAGTTGCAGAACTCGGCCAACTGGGCTACAAGCTCGTCCTCGAAAGCATCACGCCGTTCTACGCGCGTCAGAAAGCTTTACGCCTGTGCTATGAAGCTCTCGCACAGGGATTGCCCGACCCGACTGTTTTGGGGACCTACAAAGAGGAAGACCGATTCATTCACGAGGCCATCGGACTCGACGCGCTACTCGAGGTCGAGCGGCGCACGGTGGAGCGATGAGAATGACTGAACCCAACTCAGCACGTGTGCACGTCAGCGTCGACGACAACGGCGTCGCTTGGCTCACGTTGGACAACCCGAGCAAGCTCAACGCGATTTCGCTGCCGATGTGGCGCACGTTGAGCGAGGCCTTGGCGCGGTTCGAGGGCGATCCTGGAGTGCGCTGCGTCGTGCTGACGGGGCAGGGCGACAAGGCCTTCTGCGTCGGCGCCGATATCTCGAAGTTCGAGCAGATTCGCTCGGCCCCAGAGCTAAGCGCCGAGTACGACGATGTCACGCGCGCAACGCTGAGCCAATTGCAAACATTCTCGAAACCAACGATCGCCATGATTTGCGGCTTCTGCATAGGCGGCGGCGTGACGTTGGCCGCTGCCTGCGATCTGCGCATCGCCGCTATGGGAACGCGCATGGCGATACCGGCGGCGAAACTCGGAATCGGCTACCTCTACTCAGGCGTGAAGCGCCTCACGGACCTGGTGGGTCCGGCCCAAGCCAAGCGCATGCTCTTCACGGCCGAGAAGTTCCCCGCCGAGGAGATGCTGCGGATCGGACTCCTGGACGAACTGGTGCCGCAAAGTGAGCTCGCGGCTCGGGTGCGGTCGCTGACCGGGATCATCGCGGCGAATGCGCCCTTGACCATCGCAGCTGCCAAGTATGCCGTCGAGACTGCGTGCAGCGACGATCCGCAACGAGACATCGCCGGCTGTGTCGCGCGCGCAAAAGCATGCACCGAGAGTGAAGATCACGCCGAAGGCCGCCAGGCATTCATGGAAAAGCGCGCGCCGGTTTTCCGCGGCCGTTGAGACGATGCCTCTCGACGCCTGGACGCCAACCGGGGCTGCCTTGGTTCGCTCTTGATTACTTCAAAACAGGAGAAGACAGATGCTAGCGTTAGAACGAATGAGAGTGCTTGATTTGACTCAGCATCTTTCTGGTCCGTATTGCACGATGATCTTGGGTGACCTGGGCGCGGACATCATAAAAATTGAAAAATTGGAAGACGGTGACGATCAAAGAAAACTGGGCCCCTTCGTAAATGGCGAGAGTTCGCCGTTCATGATGATTAACCGCAACAAGAAGAGTGTCACCTTGAATCTGAAGTCGGAAGAGGGAAAAGAGATCTTCTTGAAACTCGCCAAGGTGTCCGATGTAATTGTGGAAAACTTTCGGCCAGGGATCGTAAAGTCGCTTGGCATTGACTACGAAACGGTAAAGAAGAACAACCCAGGCATTGTCTATTGTTCCATCTCCGGATATGGCCAGACCGGCCCCTATAGCCGTAAGGGGGGGTTTGATATTTTGGCACAGGGAATGACAGGCTTGATGGAGATGAATAGTGAGTCGGGAAAGCGTCCGACCAAAATTCCGATTTCTCTTCATGATATTGGGGCAAGCCTGGTGGGTTTGTATTCCATTCTCAGCGCTTATATTTGCAAATTGACTACTGGTGTCGGTCAATATATCGATGTATCGCTGGTTGAGTCAGGTTTGTCTTTGACCGTCAACGAAGCTTCTGCATATCTTGTCAACGGCCTGGTCCCAAAGGTTTCAGGAACAAGAAATCACTTGTCAGCGCCCTACCAAGCATACAGGGCCAAGAATGGATATGTGATCGTAGGTGCTGGCAACCAAAGTCTTTGGGAGAAGTTTTGCAAGAACGTTGTCAATAGACCTGATTGGATTGGGGACCCCAGGTTTGGCAAGGTTGTTGATCGCGTCAAAAATGCGGACGACCTTGAAAAGATAATGGAAGAGGTCCTGGTGCAACAGGAAACAAGCTACTGGGTCGCAAAGATGGAGGAAGCAGGGGTTCCGGGTGGCCCTATCAATTCTTATGATCAAGCGCTAAGTGATCCCCATGTGTTGGCACGCGATATGGTTTTGGAAGTTGATCATCCGAAAGCCGGCAGAATCAAGACATTGGGTATGGCCGCAAAGATGTCTCAGACGCCGGGGCAGATCAGGCGTCCTGCTCCAATGCTTGGGCAGCATACCGTTGATATCTTGAATGGTCTATTAGCTCTTACAGAGAAGGAAATAGAGGATTTACGGCTGAATAAGATTATTTAGATTTGTTTTGGAGGCGATTTTTTCGGAAGTCCCGCGGCATCCCTTCACTACAAACTATGCCCCGAACACTGGAAGGCCTTCGTGTCATTGATCTGACGCACAACCTGGGGGGCCCTCGACGATCCTGGCCGATCACGGCGCCGACGCCATGAAGCTCCAGCCGGCCAATGGAGAAGTAGTGCGCCGCGTTGGGCCGCTGATAGAAGGCAAAAGCGCGCCCTACATGATGTGGAGCCGCAATAAGCGCGGTATCACCTTGAATCTCAAGAGCGCTGAAGACCAGGCCACCTTGCTCGAGTTGTTACCCAACAAGCTGTCGGAAACGCCGGGAAGCGTGTTCTTCGCCGCTCCGATGCTCTGTGAAGATAACGAAAGCATCGGAAGGAAAGTGGAAATAGGTCGTCGTCCTGCCGATGCTCAGATGACGAAAAAGGGGTAGCAATGGTCAATGCGGCAAGCGACGCAGATACGAACATCGCCTCCGGCGCGGAGACGCTGCAAGATCGGGAGGTCGAACTCTTCGTCGAAAAGATCGGCTGGGGACCGCTGGATTCCATCGATGACGGCATTGCCTGGATGGTCGCCTGGCTGGACACGACCCGAGGGGGCTGTCCCTCCGGTCAGCTGAAGTTGAATGCCGGCCGATCACGACGATGACGTGTCAATCTCGCACAGCCAACCTGAACGAATGACGGGAACAACCAACAACCTCTTTTCTGCACTGCGCGCAGCTTTCCCGTCCGACCTCGACGGGACGGCCATCGAAGTCGCCGACGGATCTTGTGCTGGCGCTTGCTACAGTTGGCACGACCTCGATCGCGCCAGTGCGATGCTGGCCAACCTGCTCGCGTCACTGCAGTTACCGAAGGGCGCGCGCGTGGCGGTGCAGCTCGAAAAGAGCGTTGAGTCTCTGATGCTCTATTTGGGCGTCCTTCGCGCTGGGTACGTCTACCTGCCCCTGAATACTGCCTACCAGCCGGCAGAGGTTGAGTATTTTGTTGGCGACGCCGAGCCGTTGGTGGTGGTGCACCCGTCGAAGAGTTCTGATTGGATGGATCCGATGACTCGGCGACTAGGGGTGAGGCACGTCTTTACGCTGGACGAGAACGGCACGGGCTCACTGTTGGAACATGCCAGCCTCCACAAGGACGCACACGTTCCCGTGCCTTGTGGCCGTGGCGATCTGGCGGCGATTCTGTACACCAGCGGCACCACCGGTCGCAGCAAAGGCGCCATGCTGTCGCATGGGAACTTGTTGTCAAATGCATTGGTTCTCAGAGACTACTGGGGCTGGCAGGAAGGCGACGTGCTGATCCACGCGCTACCGATCTTCCATGCACATGGCCTGTTCGTTGCCAGCCACGGCGCGCTGCTAAATGGCAGCCGCATGATCTGGTTCCAGCGATTCGATCCGAGTACCGTGATTTCGCGTCTGGCCGATGCCACAGTCTTCATGGGCGTTCCTACGCATTACGTTCGCCTGCTCGAGGAGGCGGCATTGACAAAGGCTGCTTGCCGGCAAATGCGCCTGTTCGTTTCGGGGTCAGCTCCTTTGCTGCCGGACACCTTCGATCTGTGGAAAGGCCGCACCGGGCACACCATCCTCGAGCGTTACGGCATGAGCGAAACTCTCATGCTGACCAGCAATCCTTGCAAAGCAGAGGATGGCGAACGGCGAGGGGGCACCGTCGGATTCCCGCTTCGTGGCGTGGGGTTGCGCCTCCGCGACGATGAGAATCAGGATGTACGTACAGGGGAGATCGGTGCCATACAAGTCAAGGGCCCCAACGTATTCAGTGGCTATTGGCGCATGCCAGAAAAAACCGCAGAGGAGTTCACCGCCGACGGCTGGTTCAAGACCGGCGACGTCGGCAAGCGCGATGACGAAGGTCGAGTGACTATCGTCGGACGTACCAAGGATCTCATTATCAGCGGCGGCTACAACGTTTACCCGGCCGAGATCGAAGGTTGGCTCAATGAGATGCCGGCGGTGCAGGATTCGGCCGTGATCGGCGTGCCGCACCCCGATTTCGGCGAAGCAGTGGTGGCGGTGCTGATCGTGCGTCCGGGGTACCCTGCGCCCGTATCCACTGATGTGATCACCGTGCTCAAAGGGCGCATCGCCAATTTCAAAGTGCCCAAAGCGGTGTTCGTCGTGGGTGATTTGCCCCGCAATGCGATGGGCAAGGTACAGAAGAACCTGCTGCGGGAACAGCACAAGTCGCTGTTCTCTGAGTGATGGAATCGGAGGAGTGATCGGAATCGTGAGGAAATTCGTTGAAGCAAGGAGAAGGCTATGACGCGCCTGAATGGGAAGATCGCATTCGTCACCGGTGCAGGAGGTGGCATCGGCCGTTCGATCTGTGAGCGGTTCGTGGCCGAAGGTGCGTTCGTAGCCGCCGCCGACATCGATGCTGAGCACGCCGAGTCGGCGGTGCGCACGGCGCGAGCGAATGGCCGGGCCATTGCTCTTCGTTGCGATGTTGGCGACACTGACAGCGTGCGAGATGGGATCGCCAGAACCGTCGCTACCTTTGGTGGTTTGAACGTGCTGTGCAATGTGGCAGGCGGGTCCACGAGCCACGACGCCGCCGTGACCGAGGCGCCGGAGGCGGAGTTCTGGCGCGCTATCAGGCTGGATTTGTTTGGCACGTTCCTGTGCTGCAAGCACGGCCTGCCCGAACTCATCAAGGCCGGCGGGGGTTCGGTGATCAACATGGCCTCGATGGTCGCGTTGATGGCGGTACCTGATCGTGACTGTTACACGGCTGCCAAGGGCGGTGTGGTGGCGATCACGCGATCGATTGCGGCCGGGTACGCGCATCATGCAATCAGGGTCAACGCGATCGCCCCCGGCATCACACGCACGCCAAGAGTACAGGCGTGGCTCGACGCAAGCCCGGGCACGAATCCGCTCGCTGTAAGACACCTGCTGGGTCTGGTGGAACCAGTCGATGTCGCGCACATGGCGGTCTACCTTGCGTCCGACGAGTCGCGGGCCGTCACTGGGCAGGTGCTGCAGGTGGACAGTGGCGTCACAGTGTGCTGACGGCGTTCGCCAGTCGCTGCCGGAGGCTGCTCAGGCAAACGGGGGCGCTTTTCGGAATACGTGAAGGAGTTTGATATGTCCGACGTCGAGTACGTCTATCCCGGGCTGCGCTGCACGATTGTTTCCGGGGCGAGCGAGATTGATCGTCTTGGAACGCATTTGGAGGCACTGGGCGCTCAGCGGGTCATGATTGTGTGCGGTCCAAACATCCTTCGATCTTCCGATGTCGTCGATCGTGTAGAGCGGGCAGCGGGGGAGCGGCTGGTGGGCCGCTTCTCCGACGTGGAGCCGCACTCTCCGATCGACATTCTTCGAGCCGCACTCGTCGTGGCCCGACGCGTGCAGCCGGATACGGTGATCAGCGTTGGCGGCGGGAGTACCACCACCATTGCCCAGGGCTTGGCGTTGTTGTTGAACACGGATCGGGACCTCAAGGATTTTGCGATGCGATTCGAGCCGCCGGATCGGGTGCTCGCGCCGCTGGCGCAGCTTCCCGAGGTGACCACGCGAGTGATCGCGGTTCCCACGACCATGGGAGGCGCCGAGATCGGGTATGCGGTGGGCGGGTTTGCTGACGAAACGCGCAGCCACAAGATCATCGTTGGCGGTGACGGAAGGACAAGCCCCCGCGTGATCGTCTTGGATGGCCGGGCGTTGCAAACGACACCGCGCCCGGTACTTGCGGGAACAGCAATAGGGCAACTGCGGGTCGCGATCGAATGCTTTGCCTCCACGGCACACAACCCGATGAGCGATGCGATGGCGCTGCATGCAATTCGCATTCTCGGCAGGACCCTGCGGGATTGGGCAGACGAAGTGGATTGCCTGCTTCGAATCAAAGGCGCGTGTGCGCTCGCCAGCATGGGGCAGGCTGCGATGGGCATGGGATCAGGGAAGCTCGGGGTGAACAGCGCGATAGCCCATCAGTTGGGCACCATCTGTAACCTCGCGCATGGCGAAGCCAACGCGATTTTGCTGCCGCATACGATCCTCTTTAATGCCCGGGCTATCGACGGGCGCATCCAGCTGATCGCGGAAGCAATGGCGGTGGATACAGCGGGCCGCAGCGTCGAGGAGGTGGCGCGAGATGTCGCTGAACGAGTCGCGCTTCTCTCTCGTGGGCTTGGTGTGCCTGAACGGCTGCGAGACGTGGGCGTCTCCCCCCAGTCCTTCGAGCGAATCGCGACGGTGACGCTCGGCGATCGCGCCATAGCGACCAACCCGGTCCCGATCACGGACAAAGCGCAGATCATCGGGCTGCTGCGGGAGGCATGGTGACACTAGCCCGCCTGGGCGAGCGGGCTGGACTGATTCACCACTGAGCTCCGCCGCTCTAAGTACGTCGGCATCCGCCGCCACCTATTCATCTATTTGCCCGATGGGTCGGAAGCAGACCCTAGCGGTTCGAGGCCGCGATTTCGTCCTCGAGCCACGCAGGATTTTCTTTCAGTCGTCTTACTTCTCGGAGGGAATCGCGACTGAACTAACGCCCAGGTTCTTGCCATCGGCGATGACACCCATGCCTATCGGGAAGGCCAGTTCCTGGTTGATGCCGTACTGCGCCCTGCCGCGCCAGCCACCTGGCCCAAAGTAACGGGACTCGGGCTTCATCGAACGCAACGCTGCAGCGATCTTTTCGGCATCGCGGTCGGTACCGGCTTTGGAGATGGCGCGAAGAATCTGTTCAGTGGCAGTGGAGGAGATATACAAGAGGGCATTCTCGGGCGGAGGAGTCTTCATGACCCGCTCGAAGTCCACACGAAGCTTGCGCGCACCCGGATCATCGACCGGCATCAGTTCGATCCAGTAGTAGCCCTTGACCTTGTCGACCGAGCCGGCACCGTTAAGCATGGGTTGCAGGCCGATGCTTCCCATTCCGCCGAAGATGCCCTTGTAGCCGGCCTCCAGAAGCGACCTGACTAGGCCGCTGACGTCAGCCGGCGGCGTCGCCCCGAATTCCACTAGGTCCGGGTTCGCGGCCATGATGCGCGCGGCGATCGGCGCAAAGTTCGTCGTGCCGCGCTGATACCACTCCTCCGAAGACTTGACGCCCAAATCCTTGAACATCTTGGAGTACACCCGGCCGATGTCGGTGCCGCTCTGGTCATTGGGGCCCATGACCACAACCGAATCGAACTTGAACTTCTTTCTTGCTTCCTTGATCAGGATCGGGCCGACGACCGCGGGCCCCTGCAGCGCGTGGAAGACCAAGGGAAACTCGGGCCTCAGAGCATCACTCAAGTATGTCACTGTGAAGCCTAACTGTTTGTAGCGCTGGCCGACGGGCCGCCATCCCGTCACTTCCGGTGAGCACTGTGGCCCCATGATGGCCACCACGCCTTCGCTGGCCAGCCGGTTGCCGGCTGCCGCCCCGCCGGCCGCGGTGCAAAAGGCATCGACAGGGTAGACCTTCACCTTGCACTTGCCATTGCCGACTTGAATGCCACCTTCGGCGTTGGCGAGTGCAGCCTGGAACTCGGCGCCCGCCTTCACCCCCAGTCCCCATGCCGCACCTCCTCCAGACATCGTCCCGACGACGCCAAGCTTGACTTCGCAATCCTGGGCAGAGGCCGGCAAACTCGTCAAGCAGCTGGTCAGCACAAAGGCCGGCAAAGTCATGCGCCGAATTGATTTCAAACTCTCAAACATTGATGTCTCTCCTTGTAGGTTTAACTTACCGAAAAAGAATCCATTTCGTGTAGTGCCAAAGCCATCACAGGTATTCCTCGGCCAGGGCCACGTCGCGTATCTCGTCGACGGTGCCGCTGCGACGAACTTCACCGCCACGGATCACGTAGGCCCGGTCAACCAGCTTGAGCGCGGGCCGCGCCATCTGCTCGGTCATCAGGATGGTGGTGCCGCGGCGCTGGAGTTCCCGGATGGCCTCGCTGATGCGGCCGATCCACACTGGTGCCAGGCCAAGGAAGGGCTCGTCCAGCAACAGCAACTTGGGCATGCTGCACACCGCGCGTGCGATCGCTACGATCTGCTGCTCGCCGCCGCTCAACTGGTTCGCAGGCTGCGCCGCGCGCTCCACTAGCAAAGGGAAAGTCTGTTGAACCCACGCCAGATTCTTATTCGCCTGATCCAACGGCATGCCCAAGGTCGCCGACAACACGTTGTCCCTCACGCTCAGGGACTTGAACACATGCCGACCTTCGGGCGAGTAGCCGATCCCGAGCCGCGCACGCGCCGGACAGGCGATGCCAGCCAGATCCTTGCCGTCAAACACAATCCGGCCTGAAACCGTGGGTACCAGGCCCACCACAGCGTTGATCAAGCTGGACTTGCCGCCGCCGTTCGATCCGACGAGCAAGACGGTCTCGCCCCGCTTGACTTCGATTGACACGTCGTGCAGCGCGACTATGCCGCCATAGCGGACCCCGACATTCTCGATGGTCAGCATGCTCACTCCTCGCTGGCGCCAAGGTAGGCGTCGATGACTTCCTTGCGTGACAGCACGTCGGCTGGTGAACCTTGGGCGAGCAAACGACCCGCCTCCAGCACCAATATGTATGGGCACAGCCGGCGCACCAGCTCCATGTCGTGCTCGACGATCAGGATGCCGCAACCAAGCCTGCTGCGAGCGTGCTCGACGAATCGATCCACCTGCGTGCGCTCGCGTCGTTCCAGTCCCGCAGCAGGTTCGTCCAGCAGGAGGAAACGCGGGCGCGCGGCTAATACCATGATCAGCCCCAGCATCTTCTGGAGGCCGTAAGGCAACTTCTCGCTGGGTTCATGCAGATGCCGTATCAGCCCGAATTCCTCAAGAAGCTCGGAAAGCCCGAGATCCAGCCCGCCATGAGACCCGCCAAAGCGTTGCGCGCGGAACAGGTTCTCGTCGACGCTTACGCTTCGAAAGGTATTGGTCTGCTGAAAACTGCGGGCGACCCCGAGTCGGCTGACGGCGTGAAGTGGCTTGCCCGTGATATCTTGATCGCCGATCAGAATCCGTCCCGATGTGGGCTTCAGCATGCCGCACATTACGTTGATCAACGTTGTCTTGCCCGCGCCGTTGGGCCCAATCACTCCCATGACACCGCCGGGGGCCACCTCGAAGGATATGCCCTCGAACACCTTCAACCCCCCGAATTGTTTGGTGGCGCCCTTAACCCGCAGTGCCGTGATGCTAGCCGAACTCATGCCCGCTCCTCCTGCACATGTGCGGTGAGCGCGCCATTGACACGCGTCTTGGCGGCCCCGTACAACCTCACGCAGGTACCTACCAGGCCCCCGGGGGCAGCAATCATCACCACGAGCAGCAGTACTCCGTTCATGCCAGCCGACAACTGCGCATAGCTGCTGAAGATGCTGTTCATGACAATTAGCAGCGCACTACCCGCCACGACGCCCAGCATGGTGCCGCGGCCACCGATGAAGGCGTAGGCAATGAAGTTGATGACCGACCATGACGCGAACGAACTCGGATGGGCGGTCGCCAGCATGTTGGCAAGCGCGAACCCTGCCAGTCCCGCCACGCCCGCGGACGCGACGAAGCCGATCGTCCGATATTTCCAGATCGCAACGCCCAGGCTTTCCGCCAGTGTCTCGTTCTCCTCGATCGATGTGAACTCGGCGCGGAACCGCTGGGTCACCAGGAGGGTGCATAGCATCGCAGCGGCGCAAACCACCACGGGCACCAGCACAATTCCTGCTCGACCCGCCAGATCCAGACTGAAAAGAGTGGCCGGAGGAACCCCCGAGATGCCGTCCGATCCGCCAGTCAGTGTTGGGGTCTCAAAAATGATCAGTTGCAGGATCTCGTTGAAGACGAAGGTAATGAAGATGAAATAAATGCCTTTGAGTCGCAGCACCATTGCACCGAGCGGCACGGCTATCAATGCTGGCACCAGAAAGCTGATCGCCATCAGCAACAAGAGGTTCGTCGTGCCCCCTTTGGCGAGCATGGCGGCGGCATAAGCGCCGAAAGCCATGAATGCCGGAACAGTGAACGACAACAGTCCCATGCGCAGCATGATGTAGACGGCCAGGGTGGCACTCACGCCGATGGCAATCTGAAAGCTCAGGGAGTCGAGCAGGGGGCTCTCGGTGAGCAAGGGCGCGACAAGCAGTGGGAGGATCAACACCACTGAGCAGATGTCGAGCTTGAAGTCGCGATGGCGATTTGGAGTCATGGTTGTCAAGCCTTACGATCAACGGTGCCAAAAAGGCCTTGTGGTCTCACGAGAAGGATCAGCACCACCACCACGAACAAGAAAAGGGCACCCTTGGAGCCACCAAGGTAGACGCTTGAGTAGGCCTCGATCAAACCGACGAGGAAAGCGGAAACCATGGCGCCGGTGACACTGCCCAGGCCGCCCAGAATCACGACGATGAAGGCTTTGGTCACTACCGCTTCGCCGCCATGTGGTTCGAGGGCAAGAATCGGTGTCACCAGCGCACCGGTAAGCCCGGCCAAACCCGTGGCGATTCCGAACGCCATCGGGAACATCTTCGCTGGAGGTATGCCTTGAGCGCGCGCCACCGGACCGTCGTCTGCCATCGCGCGCAGAGCGATGCCGTAACGGGTCTTGAAGATCAGGTAGTAAATGCCGGCGATGACGATTGTGCAAACCACAAACACCACCAGGTTTGCATACGGGATGAAGAAGCCGGGCCCGCGCAACGAACCGGACACTGGAAACCGGAACTCGGCCGGTTCAGCACCGTAGCCGAGCGTTATTCCCGTCGACATGATCTGGTAGATGCCTAGCGTGATCAGCATCGTCGCCATATGGTCGGCCACGTACCTTTCGACAAATAGGATCTCGATGACGTAGCCGAGAACGGCAGTTGCCGACATCGACACCACAACGGCCGCAACGTACGGCAACCCGAGAGAATGCGTCAGCGAAAACGCGATGTACCCGCCCAGTATGTAAAAGCCGCCGTGCGCGAAATTGACAACGCCCATGATGCCGAAGATGAGCGTAAATCCGATACTGATCAGAGCGTATTGCGTCCCAACGCTAAGCCCAATCAGCCCGGTCGAAACCATGCTTTCCATCAACCTGTCTCCTTAGTGGCATCCCGCGCCATGTCAAATGGCGCTGAGCTCTGCATCACGGATTCCAGACCGTTCTGCCAACCTGATTGATTGTTTTGATTGCCTTTGCAGCTCGGACACATCGGGTCTTGGTGGACATCTCGCTGGTCGACGGCATGATCAGCAGTCACGGCGGGGGGAAGACCGCGAGTGCCATCTGGGTTTCGATGTTTAGTGGGTACCGACCAGGCGGCCTCGCCAGCATGTGAGGGGCAGGCGTCGCATCGGTCGACTCGACGCCAACGGTGCAGCCTCCGATCTCGGCTGCGAGCTCCTTTGCCGGTTTTTCGTGAAGGTCCTCGACACGGGCCACATGCCAGCCTCCTTGGCACATCAGGCGACTAAAGGCAGCACCAATGCCAACGGCGGCAGCAAATACCAACGTCAATCTCGACTCGGAATCGTTCATCGCTCGTCCATCAGTTGACAGTCCAACCTGCGGGACAGCTTGCGCGAAGCGAGTTGTCGCTACTCCGAAGACTATGGCGAGCCGCAGTGGTTTTAGTCTAAGAGGCAGGCTGGAGTCACATCTATAGCTATTGCCAACAAGGTGCTTTGCACCGGCTGGCAAGCCCAAGATGAAATGCGCGGATATTTGCGCAATTCGGAAAGGAGCTTGCCGATGTTCAGCGTCGAGAACAACTCGCCCACTTCTATAATTTCTTCGACAGGCGCAGCACGTCGCGTGTACCGCTCAAATGCGGCGATCAAATGAGAATCGTCCTCATGCGATCAGCGCTCAATCCCAGGAGCAAATAAGATGAAGATGATCGCCGCAGTAATGTACGAGCAGAGGTTGCCGACCCCGTACGAAACGTCCAAGCCGTTTCGGATAGAAGAAGTTGAACTCGATCCGCCCGGCCCTGGCGAAGTGCTGGTGGAAATCAGGGGTGCGGGCCTGTGTCACTCCGACATCTATGCCATCAATGGTAGCCAGAAACGGCCCGTGCCAATCGTCGGCGGGCATGAAGGCGCCGGCATCGTGCGCGAGCTGGGTGCGGGTGTGACGGGTATTTCTGAGGGCGATCACGTAGTGCTAGTGAACGTGACTGGGTGTGGCAAGTGCCGCTTCTGCCTGGCAAACCGGCCGAACTTGTGCCAGGCCATCACCGCCGTGCGAGGCGAGGGCAAGCTCGCTACCAACGCGCGCCGTTTGCGTCTCGCCAATGGCGGCCAGCTCAACCACTTCAGCGGGTTGTCGGTTTTTGCGCAGTACGCCGTTGTAGTGGCCGAAGCCGTCGTGCGCATTGACAAGAGCGTGTCGCTCGATGTGGCGGCACTGCTAGGTTGCGGGGTAATTACCGGCGCGGGCGCGGTTTTCAATTCGGCCAAGGTGAAGCCTGGTGAGTCGGTGGCAGTCGTCGGCCTCGGGGGCGTCGGTCTGAGCGCGGTGATGGCGGCGCGCGAGGCGGGGGCCAGTCTCATTGTGTGCCTGGACGTGCTGCCGAGCAAGTTCGATTTGGCGCGCGCGGTGGGTGCCACCCACTGCATCGACGCCCGTGACCCCGACGCAGCCCAACAGGTGTTGGACCTGACCAATGGTGGTGTTGACTACTCATTCGAGATCTCCGGCGCGGTGCCTGCGGTCAAGCTTTCGCATCTCATTGTCGCTCCAGGCGGCGAAGTTGTTCACGTGGGTGTGGGCGCGTCGACCAACGAGGTATCTGTCTTCCAATGGCCACTCGTGCTGCAGGAGCGGGTGATCCGCGGCTCCTTCATGGGTGGCTGTGTGCCGTCGCGGGACATTCCCCGGTATGTCAATCTCTACGCGGGCGGCAGGTTTCCGATGGAAAAGCTGCGCAGCGAGCATATCGGTTTTGACCGGCTGAACGAGAGTCTCGATTTGCTCGAGCGCGGGGCAGTGATCCGCCAGATTCTGCTACCGCATGGCACGCCCTGAGTTTCGGTCCCAATCACGAAGCGATCATACGAATCTCCAGGAGCACTTGATGTCGATCGAATCCAAGTTGACCGCGAGCGCCGGAGCGCTGCGCAGATACGAACATCTCTACATCAACGGCGAGTGGGTCGCCCCCATCGATGGTGAACTGGTCGAAAGCGTCGACCCGGCCATTGGAAAGCCCTGGGCCGTGGTGCCGATGGGCGGCGTGAAGGACATCGACCGCGCAGTTGCTGCCGCACGCCAAGCACTTAACGGTCCCTGGCGACGCACGCCGGGCCACGAGCGGGCTGCGCTGCTACGGCGCTTTGCTGAGCTATTCAGCGCGGCAATTCCGGACTTGGCGAACCTCGAATCGCGCGACAGCGGCGGCTTGGTCCGAGACCTGCGCGCCAGCCTCGCGGCGCAGGTACAGTGGTATCAGTGGTTTGCTTCGCTCGCCGACAAGGCTCAGGGGCGTACCATCCCAATCGATGAAAGCGCGCATGCGTTCACCACGCGCGTGCCCGTGGGAGTGGTTGGAGCTATCGTTCCCTGGAATGTGCCGCTCCTGACGACCTGTCTGAAGATTGGTCCGGCGCTTGCGGCAGGCTGCACGGTGGTGCTCAAGCCCGCCGAGCAAACGCCGGTCACGGCACTTGAGCTCGCGCGCCTGGCGCATGAGGCGGGTTTTCCTGCCGGCGTGTTCAATGTCGTGCCGGGTTACGGTAAGTCCGCCGGCGCGCACCTGGTTGCGCACCCCGACGTGAACAAGATCTCGTTCACTGGCGAGGGCCGTACGGCCAAGCAGATGCTGCGCGACGGTGCGGACAATCTCAAGCGCTTCACCTTCGAGCTTGGCGGTAAGGCGCCCCACATCATTTTCGCGGATGCCGATTTTGACAATGCAATAAACGCCGCGACAGCGTCTTCCTGGCGGCTGTGCGGCCAGAGCTGTGCTCTCGGTTCGCGCGTGCTCGTCGAGCGTCCGATCTACGAGCGTGCAGTCGAGGCGTTCCGCGAACGGGCAAAGGCCGTGCGCGTGGGCATGCCTTTCGACGAAGCAACGCGCTTGGGTCCGCAGGCTCATGAACAGCAACTGACGAAGACGCTATCGTACGTCGAACTAGGCAGGCAGGAAGGCGCCGAGCTTGTCACTGGCGGGCATCGGATTCTCAAGCCCGAACTGGCGTCCGGCTATTTCGTCGAGCCGACCGTGTTCGCTGGCGTAACCAACACAATGCGTATTGCTCGCGAAGAGATTTTCGGCCCAGTCGCCTCTCTGATCCCGTTCGACGGTGAGGAAGAGGCGATTGCGATCGCCAATGACACGCCTTACGGCCTGACTGCTGGCCTTTGGACACGGGATGTGGGGCGTGCGCTCCGGGTGTCCAACCGCATCGAAGCGGGCATTGTGTGGGTCAACACCTATTCGTTCCTGCGCTGGTCCACGCCCTATGGCGGGTTCAAGGCGAGTGGATGGGGTCGCGAAAACGGAATCGACGCGCTCGATCCATTTCTCGAGAATCGGACGACCGTCATCAGCACGACTGGCCAGTTCCCAGACCAATACGCGAGCTGAAGATGGTGTCGCGACCGCAGCCGGCACGGTCTGGAGCTTGCCGGCCGGCGCAAAGGAGCTTGCTTCACGAGCTCATTGTTCCAGACCACATCGTCTCCGAAAATAGGCTCAGCCTCGTTGCATGTCGCAATGCTGGTGAAGTTCGGGATGCCGAAGCAGGAGACAAGAGTTGACCCCCACGAGAAGACTGATGCTGATGGCTGCTGGAGCACTCCCCTTGGTTGGGATGCGTCCAGCGTTCTCACAGCAATTTCCGTCGAAACCGATCAAGATCATCGTGCCGGCGTCTGCCGGCACTTCTATCGATGCCATTACGCGTTTCTTCGCTGAGCCGCTGTCCAAGCGTTTGAACACGCCGGTCGTGGTTGATGACAGGCCCGGCGCCGGCGGACTTCTTGGCTACGTCGCGGCCGCAAAGGCGGCCCCTGACGGCTATACGCTCGTACTCACGGGTATTCCGTTGTACCTGTTGCCGTTATTCTCCGAGTCACCTGTGCCGCCGTTCGATGCGGTTAAGGATTTCGCTCCTGTCGCAAGGGTGGCGCGCGTCCCCCTGGCGATCGTGGTACCGGTGGACTCGCCGTACCGAAGCATGTCCGACCTGATCCAGGCAATGAAGAACAAGCCCGGCGAAGTGACGTATTCATCACAGGGGGTGGGCAGCACTGCCCATCTATGTTCGGTCATTCTGAACGACATGACCAAGACGAAAGCTCAACACGTCAGCTACAAGGAAACCACGGTGGCGGTCACCGATGTGGTGGGCGGCCGCGTCGCATTTACCTGCCAAAGCTCGGTTGGTGTTCTTCCGCTGGTCCAGGCCGGGAGGCTGCGAATCCTTGCAGTGACCGGAGCGAAACGTTGGGAAGCACTTCCTGCCGTTCCAACCGTCGCTGAATCCGGCGTACCCGGTTTTGAGGCCTCCTCGCAGATCGACTTCATGGCTCCCGCGCGAACGCCCGAGGCGGTCTTGCACATTCTCTCGGACCACATCACCCAAATTGCCCAGACGCCGCAGTTCAAGGAGTTTTGTGTGAAACAGGTAGTTGCCCAAGACGTGATGGACTCCAAGGCATTGACGCCTGAAGTCCTTCGCGAGGCGGCGAGGTGGAAGAGAATCGTCCAGCTGGCACGGTGACAATGGCGGCGGAAGGAGCACAAGGCGCCCGGGACGGAACGAACGGCTGCCTTGGCAGCCGTCCTTATTCATTCGGCAGCCGCCAGGAGCCAGGCGGGCTTCAAATATGCTGCGGTCAGCGTCCAAGCCACCGTGGACTTCGCTTTTCGGCGAAAGCGCGCATGCCTTCTTGAGCGTCTTCGCTAGCGTAGACCTGCTGGTAGATCCGGACTGCCTCTTCCAGGCCGCGCTCCGCGCCGACCGAGGCCGCCTTCAGGATGCTTGCCTTGCCCGCGCGCACCGAAAGCGGTGCGTTGGCCTCGATGTTGCGCGCCAGTTCGAGGGCGCGGGCCCGGACGGCATCCGGCGTGTCCTCGACGTGGTTGACGAAGCCCAGACTGTGGAGCCGTTCGATCGGCAGGAACTCTCCAGTGAGCGTCATCTCCATCAGGACCGCCTGCGGCAGCATCCACAGCAGCGGGACGCCCCAGGGTGAGCCGCGCCCCACCTTCGCTTCGGCAATGCCGCCGCGCGTGCCGCGCAGGCCCACCCGGAGATCGCAGTTGAGTGACAGCATCATGCCGCCGGCGGTGAAACTGCCCGTCATTGCCGCGATCAACGGAGCCCGCACCTGCCTCATGGCGCCCTGGAAAGGGTCTTCGATGTAGTCGATGATGTCCTTGCCGTCGCGCTGCCGGAGCGCGGCCGCCTCCTTCAGGTCCATGCCGGCACAGAAGGTGCCGCAGTCAGCAGAAGTCAGGATGACTGCCTTGATCGAATCATCCTGGTTGATCCGTTTCCAGGCTTGGGTGAGGCCGTTGAAGACCGCCACCGACATCGCATTGCGCGCCTGGGGACGGTCGATCCGGACTTCCACGATTCCTTCGGAGAGCCTGCTGAAGATCAGGCCCTCGGCGAGGTTCTCCGATGTCGCCACCGAATACAGTTCGTGCGCCATTACTCGACAATCGGCAGACGCAGGATCGCATTTCCGATCGACTTGCCCGTCTGGTCCAGCCGCAGCGTCCTGGTGGCGCCGCCACCCAGCGCGTTGCGCATGAAGACGCTGAGCGAGTGAAGGTTAGGGACATCGAACACTTGCACCTCCCCCTTGACCCAGTCACCGAAGAGCCGTTTCACGGCTTCTGGCGTTACTGACCTGCGAAGGGTCTCGTAATGTTCCGGCGACTTCGCCATGACCCCGATAGTTACCGTGTCGCCCTTGTCGCCGGAGCGCACGTAGGCAATGTCTTTAAGCAAAGCAGCCATTCTCATACCTCCAAGATCGTGACACTCTGGCTCACCAGTTCCCGCGGGACCAGCGTCGGCCACAAGGACACCACTGGCCGAGGCTTCATGGGCGTGCCGAAGGACGTCCCGCCAGGTCCCATGATCCACATGTGCGCACACGCACGGCGCACCTTCTCCGCCTCATCCTTTGAACGGGTGCGAACCGCAACGCGCAGCCCCACCTCGTTGTGGTCGAAGGTACTGGCCGGTGCCGCAGGACCGTGCAGCATGTTGACGCCGACGAAGTCGAACTGAATTTCGTCCGATTTCAGGCCAAGCCGCTCGAACCGCTCGATCAGTGTCTCCCGAGCTTTCTCCGCGCGCGCAAGGGCCGATGGCCAGGGGAAGAACATCATGCCTTCACCAATCCAACCGTCTTCATGTCCGATGACCACCTTGAGAAGATCGGGACGCCCGGTACCTGACATGCCGGTGAGCCGCACCCTGTCGGCGCCGACCTCCTCCAGTGCCAGCGAGGTGAAATCGGCCACGCCATCCGGCATCACATATCGCCGGGGGTCGTTGATCTCGTACAGCAGGTGTTCCTTGATCGTGAACTGGTCCACCTTGCCGCCACTACCAGCTACCTTGGTGATCACGACAGACCCGTCGCTGGAAAATTCCGCGAGCGGAAATCCCAGGCGCCCCATGTGCGGCATTTCGGCGAATCGCGAGTTGATCCCGCCGGTCGCGCAGCCCGCGCACTCCAGCACGTGACCGACAGTGATGGCGGCCCCAATGCGATCCGCATACTGCGCCTCATGGCGCCATCCGAACTCGTGCATCAACGGACCGACGTAGACCGCATTGTCGGAGACCCGTCCGGCCACAACGACGTCGGCGCCGCGTCCAAGCGCTTCGACGATGCCGGAGGCGTCCGTGTAGGCGTTCGCCGCGACAACCCGGGAGCGGATGCGCGCGAAGTCGGTATCACCGGTATCCATGTTGACCAGGGGGACACCGCTGGAGACGATTTCATCGAGCCTGTGGAGCAAGTCGTCGCCTTCGATAACGCCGATCTTCGTCCCCTTCAGCTCCTGCTTGCGTGCGACCTCCACGATTGCCTGTCCGGCGGCCATGGGATTGACTCCGCCGCCGTTCGAGACAAGCTTCGTGCCGTTACGGCGTGCCAGCGGCATCATCGCGCGCATGTAGTCGACCACGTCGGGAACATAGCCCGCCTGCGGATTTTTGGCTCGCAGGCGCTGGAGCAGCGCCATCGTGAGCTCGGCGAGAAAGTCGAAGGAGAGGTAGTCGAGCTTGCCCTTCTCCAGGAGTTCCAGCGCTGGATCAAGGGCATCTCCCCAGAATCCGGAACCGGCTCCAATGCGAACTGTGTCTTTCATTTGAACCTGCATGAGTTGACGGGATGAAATACGCATGCCGTAGCTGGCTTGCGCGGCTGTAGCGCCGGAGGGCGGACGGAGGCTGTCATGGCTTCAACGGCCCTTCCAGTTCGGCGGGCGTTTTTCCGCGAAGGCGCGGGGACCCTCCATCGCGTCCTCGCTGGCGTAGACGGGTGCGAAAATTTCGTACGCCCGGTCGAGCGCGGCAGACCGGCCCAGTTCCGCAGCGACCTGGACGACCTGGCGCGCGGCGGCGACCGACAGCGGGGCTCCGGCAATGATCAAACGCGCGAGCTCGAGGGCTTTGGGGAGAACCTGCTCGGGCGCCACGACGTGGTTCACCAGTCCGATCTCATAGGCACGCTGGGCGGTGATCGGTGCACTTGTGAGCAGCAGTTCGAGCATCACCTTCTGGGGAATCATGTAGGCGAGAGGCACCGCCCATGGCACGCCACGACCCAGCTTAACCTCGGTCACCGCGAAGGTGGCATTCGTGCCCGCGACGCACATGTCGCACATCTGAGCCAGAACGAAACCAGCGCCGAAGGCGTAACCGTTCACCGCTGCGATGACCGGCTTCGAGACTTGGGCACTGTCACCAAGGATTGGGATGTAGTCGCGCGGAATCGAACCCGTCTCGAATTTGGCCGCCTCTTTAAGATCCCTGCCGGCGCAGAAGGCCTTCTCGCCCGCTCCGGCCAGGATGGCCACTCGGGCTGACGCATCCGCTTCGAAGCGCAGCCATGCGTCTCGCAAGCCCTCACGCACCGCCGTGTTCATGGCGTTGAGCTGGGCGGGTCGGTTGATCGTGATCACCGCGACGCCATCACTGGTTTCGTAAAGTAAATCGCTCATAAACAAAGACTTTCAGGCGTCACTGACGCCTGAAACAGCGTCAGCACATCTCCATGTGCCGCAATGATCCGATCTCGGGCCTCTCCTCCGAAGTCCTCTCCGTCCTGTTCCGCCGTACAAAACTGTTGGCGGGAGAGGGAGGGTACCCCGCGGTTTTGCACGCCGGAACACATTGGAAGCCCCTATCGCCGCCATGCCCGAGCTTGCATGATCAGCGCATCAGGCTTATGTCCGGCACTACCCGCGCACATCCCGGTGCGTGGATCTTCCCGCGCCAGCGCATCCGTCGGTGCAGCCTGCCAACCCAGCTCATCCTTGAAGGACCATTGCCATGCGCGAAGCCGTCATCGTTTCTACTGCCCGCACCCCCCTCACCAAGTCGCACCGGGGCGAGTTCAACATCACCCCCGGTCCGACCCTCGCCGCCTTCGCGCTTCGTGCGGCCGTGGAGCGCGCTGGGATAGACCCGACGCAGATCGAGGATGTCATCCTCGGCTGCGGCTACCCGGAAGGCACCACAGGACGCAACGTCGCACGACAGGCCGCCCTGCGCGCCGGCCTGCCAGTCAGCGTGACCGGTGCCACGGTCAATCGCTACTGCGCCTCGGGGCTGCAGGCCATCGCCATCGCCGCCGGGCGCATCGTCGTCGAGGGCGCGCCGGCGGTGGTGACCGGCGGAGTGGAAAGCATTTCGCAGATTCGCGCCCGAGCCGCAGACAGTGGCGATAGCGGCGTGGATCCGTGGCTTGCCGAGCACAAGCCGGGGCTGTACCTTTCGATGATCGAAACCGCCGACATCGTCGCGAAGCGCTACCGGATCAGTCGCCAGGCGCAGGACGAGTTCTCCGTGCAGAGCCAGCGCAAGACCGATGAGGCCCAGCGCGCCGGCCGCTTCCGTGATGAGATCGTGCCCTGCACGACGACGATGGCGGTCACCGACAAGGTGACCAAGGTCGTCGACCGTCGCGAGGTGACGGCCGACGCAGACAACTGCAATCGCCCGGGTACCACGTACGACGCGCTGGCCAAGCTGGCGCCGGTCACGGGGCCCGAGCACTTCGTTACGGCGGGAAATTCCTCCCAGCTCGCGGATGGCGCTTCCGCCTGCGTGCTGATGGAAGCGGTTGAGGCGGCCAAGGCGGGGTGCAAACCGCTTGGCGCTTTCCGCGGCATGGCGCTGGCTGGCTGCGAGCCGGACGAAATGGGCATCGGTCCCGTATATGCGGTTCCGAAGCTTCTGGCCCGCCACGGGTTGAAGGTTGACGATATCGGGCTCTGGGAATTGAACGAGGCGTTCGCCTCGCAGGCCATCTACTGCCAGGAGCGTCTGGAGATTCCGGACGATCGCTTGAACGTGAACGGCGGTGCAATTTCCGTGGGCCACCCCTTCGGCATGACCGGCGCTCGGCTGGCGGGCCACGTGCTGATTGAAGGCCGGCGCCGCGGGGTGAAATACGCGGTGGTGACGATGTGCGTCGCCGGTGGCATGGGCGCTGCAGCCCTTTTCGAAATCTTCTGAGAGCGCAGGCTGGGCCCGTACCCTATCGGGCGACTTCGTTTCTGAGCGCTCCCAGAGGCACCGTGACAGTTGCGGCCATTGCCGATCAGCGCAAAGCACCTTTCCGCTCTATGTTGTTCAAGACCATTCGGCAGTTGACCGAGGCAGCGAAGGCTAACCCAGGGGAAATATAGCTACGGCAGCGCCACAGCCTCCACCCGGCTGGCGATGGAAATGCTGGAACACCTGGCTCAAGTCAAGCTGCGGGCGGTTCCGTACAAGACAATGGCGGCGGCGACCGCTGCCCTGGCTAGTGGAGAGGTGGCCCTTCTCATGAACGACGCAGCCACTGCGATTCCGTTTTACCAGACGGGCCGGGTCCGCCCGTTGGCGGTCACCGGGTCGGCGCGCATGACCGCTCTCCCGAATGTGCAAGCACGCTAGGCTTTGCAGGTCGGCTGCGACGTGCGTTGACGAGTGTTGTCGACCCTGAG
>Ga0134124_10000852_pt1 | contig 24448 bp, 19 predicted proteins | sample KB304_FD_96880 | JGI IMG/M metagenome (GOLD analysis project Ga0134124, IMG submission 96880) | Terrestrial soil microbial communities without Nitrogen fertilizer from Kellogg Biological Station, Michigan, USA - KB3-0-4 | ecosystem: Environmental > Terrestrial > Soil > Unclassified ... | reverse complement strand
GTGAAAATGCAATGTTCGTAGTCCGGCCTTCAGGCGGAAGTTCGTAATCCGGCGTAAATACAGATACAAACTTCCGCCTGAAGGCCGGACTACGAACTTTTCACACAGTCTCTGCCGAGGTGGGTATGAGCGAAAATCTGACGCACCCGTCGGCAGTCTTATCATTGACAACCATAGCCGGTGGCGCTACTATGCCACCCGACCGGTCGGTCAGTTCGTAAAGCTCTGGAACCATAATCACTTTGTTTTAAGCAGCAGATAGAGTTTCCGCGAGAATCCTTCAGCACTTACAGTCGGGCACGCATTTGAGTTGTGCGTCTTCAAACTCGTGGTTAGTGGAACGCGGGGCGCCAGTGCGCTCGCGCGGATGCTCGCGACTTTTGTTACAGCCTCGTCCTAATCGGTACCTTCCTCTTCGTCATAACGAGTCCCGCCGGCGCTCGGCCTTCTTCTTTCAACCCTCCCCATCGGTGTTCTGCGGCGCTTCATCCCTTGGCATCTTTCCGCTCAATCAGAATCCCACAAAAAGGAGAAAGAAAAATGCACACCAAGAGGCTAGGTTTCCTCGTTCTGCTGATCATTTCGATTTGCACGCCGCGCGTTTCGGCGCAGGTCGACGTATCAACCGCTACGCTGAAGGGCACCGTCAGCGATTCGAGTGGAGCGGTTATTCCGGGGGCGACCGTCACTGTCACGAGCGTCGACAAGGGTATTGCCAGGACCGCAAGGACGATGAGTGACGGGACCTATCAGGTCCGGCTCCTTCAACCGGGCGCCTACGAGGTTCAGGTCGAGGCGGCCGGGTTTGAAAAAGTCCTCGTTAAGGACGTCCAGTTGACCGTCGGTCAAAGTCTGGTCTCGGACGTCAGTCTTCGCGTTGGAGCCATAACCACCGTGGTAGACATTACAGGGGACGCGCCTCTGATTCAGATAGAACAGACTCAACAAGCGAACACAATTAACCAGGTTCAGGTCGAGAACCTGCCGAACATAAACCGGTCGATGACCGCCGCGATCTTTACCCTTCCCGGCGTATCGGATTCGGAAGCCACCCGGTCTCAACAGCCCGGATTCACCGGGTTCGCAACCACCGGGTTTTCGATCGGCGGGAGCAACGGGCGCAACAACCTATCCACGATCGATGGGGGCGAGAATGAGTATGGCTCGGGACAGTACCGGGTATTCATACCGGTAGATTCAATCCAGGAGTTCCAGGTCAACCGCAGCTCTTTCGCGGCCGAGTTTGGATTTACCGTCGGCAGCTCTGTGAACATCATCACCAAGAGCGGCTCGAATAAGTTTCACGGAAGCGCCTACGGATACTTCCGGGACTTCCGCACACAGGCAAATAACTTCATCGATCAGCTCAGAACCGGCCAGAAACTGTACAGCCAGAACCTCATCACCGGAGCCACGATCGGCGGGCCCATCAAGAAGGATAAACTCTTCTTCTTCACCTCCTACGAATTTGCCAAGACTGATCAGGGCGCGTTCAACTTCCTTCTGAACAGTCCTACGGCGCTCGGGATCAACGGCGGCACGACAGTGGGTAACGCCCAACAGAATTATGTGAACCTGCTGGCGAATTCGGGAAACGCAACGCTAGCGGGCATAGCGGCTCTATGGAAAACGCAATTGATTCCGCAAAACGATGCGAACCTTCTCAAGTTCCTGCAACGCGACGACGGGGCATATGACAATCTGACGAAGATTCATACCCTGCTGAGCCGCGTCGACTATCAGCCAAACCAAAGCAACTCCTTGAATTTTAGATTCGAGCTTTCGCACGGCTTGATCGGTGCGCAAAGTTTTCCGGACGGGACCAGTCTCATAACCCGGGACTACAGCATTCTGACCAACTGGGCGCACACCTTCAGCCCGTCGGTCGTCAATCAGCTTCGCGTCCAGATTGTGCCGTTCAACAAGGCCGACAACCTTCCGAATATTGACAAAGGCTCAATCGCGCATGTTGATGCCCCGGCCGCCATAACGATCGATGGATTCGCGATCAGTGGATTTGTTCCCTCCTTCAATTTCGGTTCCTCGGCGGCCATTCCTTACCTTGCCCACCAGCGGCGTTTCCAGTTCGACGATAGCGTCTCGTGGACGACGGGAAGGCACAATCTCAAATTCGGAGGGTCCTTTAGGCCGGTCAGTTACACCGTCGAGGACGACCTCTACTTTGCAGGACAGTTCAACTTCGCCGACAACACGTACCCGCTGATACTCGCCGGGCTGGCGCCGGCTCAACAGCAAACGCTTGGAGGTTTCAACGCCACACACAGCATCACCGGCGGTCCTTGCGGCGGCGCCACCGGCGTCGCTTGTATCCCGGTCAACGGTCCACCGTCGGCGAACCTGACCGGCGCCCAGGCTTTTCACTTCCAGTTGCCAAGCTTCCTCCATCAGGGATTCAACAACCCCGTGTGGCATGGAAGAGCCAATTACTTTGGAGTCTTTGCCCAGGATTCCTGGAAAGTTTCTCCGCGACTTACCCTGGACATCGGCGGCCGGTTTGACGTTGATTCCGAGCCTCCTCCGCTTCATCGCAACGGGTACTTCTCACCGCGATTCGGGTTTGCGTGGACTCCCTGGGCCGATCAGAAGACAGTGATACGCGGCGGCGCCGGTGTGTTCGAAGGGCCGATCGACGTTTTGATCCCGTCGTACGGGTCGCTTCTAGACGATAGCGGAAGGTACATCAACCAGATACTTCCGACGGGGCTGACTGCTGCCGCGGATTACAAGGCTGCCGTAGCCGCCGGTTTGCTTCCGTTCGGTCACGTGCCTGCTTCGTTTTACAATTCGCTGGCAGTTCCTCAACCTACCGGGCAAGGCGCGCCGAACAGGGTTGTGTTCCTGGTCGATCCAAAATACAAGAACCCATACTCGGTTCAGACAAGCTTGAGCATCCAGAGGGAATTGGGTTACCACATGTCGCTCGAGGTGGGATATCTCATGTATCACGGTCTCCACCTCCAGATGCCGGTCGAACAGAACTACAAGGAGACCGGCGTAATCGATCCCTTCCGAGGGCCGCTCTACTCCGTGATAGATCCTACAATCCTGGCGAAGGTGGGATACGACTCGAGAGGCAAGTCGATTTATCACGGGATGACTGCTTCACTGACCAAACGTTACAGTAACCATCTGCAATTCGGCGCCAATTACACCTTCAGCAAGACCATTGACGACGTAATCGACTTCAGCAGCAGCCAGACATGGTTCCGACCGACCCGGCTGAACTTGTACCGAGGGATATCGGTGTTCGACTTCCCGCACGTGTTTGCGGCTAACGCGGTCTACACTTCTCCGTTCAAGGCAGGCGAAGGGAATAACGTGCTGGCCAGGGTCCTTGCCGACATAACCATCGCCCCTGTCGTTACCCTGCGGAGCGGGATCCCGTTTTCGATCAGGATGCCAAGTCTAACGAATGGGGGAGCTTCAACCGATCGCAACTTCGCGACGCCGTTCGCCGCGGCTCGTAATTCATCGCGAGGGTATCCTTACAAGACTCTCGATCTGATGATAAAGAAGTCGCTATTCGTCAGCAGGGATCGGGGAGTCAGAGTCGATGTCAGCGCTGAAGGGACGAACATCACCAACCGAAGAAACTTCAACAAGGTTTGGGACCAATTCGACCCTAATAACCTGACTCCGACGTTCGCCAACGGGACCACCGCGAATCTGTTGAAGGGTCCATATAATTTCAAGGGCTTCGTTCCCATAAGCCCAAGTCAGCTACAGCAGACACCACTCGCGTTCATTGGAGTGGATAACCCGCGGAGAGTGCAGTTCGGACTCAGAATCGCTTTCTGATGTCGAGGAAAAGAGAAGGGCATCCCGGACCTCCGTCATGCGATCCGGGATGCCTTCGAGGTTGGCCCCGCCCGGACAATGAGAGATCGACGTGCGTCGTAATGATGTTCAGTCGAGCGACGGTGAGATTCAATACACGGGTTTGGTTCGCAGCGAATTGCGCAGTTAAGCTTGCCAAGACTCGGCGGACGCAGTACAAGAACTGCGAGCTTTGCGGTACTTTGCGAGCTTTGCGTTCAACGTATCTCTCGAGCGGATTCCTTGCGCAAAGCTCGCAAAGTACCGCAAAGCTCGCGGCGTCGGGTGGTTTCTGAGGAGGACCGCCCATACAGGAGTGCCCTTAATCTCTATCTTTCGAGGGGAGAACGAAAGTCCATGATTATCCGCTTGGTTTTCTGCATTCTGATGCTCGTAGCCTGCGCAGGTGCGCAGACGGCTACTCAGCCGCAGCCAAAGAACGACTACGGAGACGGCAAGACGTGGCTGTGCCGGCCCGGACGGCAGGACGCTTGCGCGGTCGATTTATCCACGACGGTTGTAGCCGCGGACGGCAAGCTGACAATCGAGAAATGGTCTGCAAATCCGAAGGCCGCCGTCGATTGCTTTTACGTTTACCCAACCGTCTCGAACGATTCGACCCCAAACAGTGACATGAACGCGGGACCGGAAGAGCTGGCGGTGATCAAGTCGCAGTTCGCCCGATTCGGGTCGGAGTGCCGGACGTTCGCGCCGCTCTACCGGCAAGTAACGTTGACCGCATTGCGCGCCGGGATCGCTGGCAAACCGATGGCGGTCGACCGCGTGCTTGGGTACAACGATGTGGTTGACGCCTGGAAGTACTATCTGGAACACGACAATCAAGGACGCGGCGTTGTGCTTATCGGACACTCGCAGGGCTCAGGCGTATTGACGCAACTTCTCCGCAATGAGATCGACGGCAAACCCGTCCAACAACGGTTGATCTCCGCGCTACTCCTGGGCACGAGCCTCCCAGTGCCTAAGGGCCAGGATGTAGGCGGCGCCTTCAAACAGATTCCACTATGCCGGTCGGCGTCACAGACGGGATGTGTTATTGCTTACGCTTCCTTCAGGTCCAATGTGCCGCCGCCGGCGAACAGCAGGTTCGCGCGAGTCGCCGGCGAAGGCATGGCTGCCGCCTGCGCTAACCCGGCGGCGCTCGGTGGTGGAAGCGGCGCCTTGCATTCGTATCTGGCATCGGCCGGCCGCGGCAACGGCTCATCGGCGGAGCCGCGCCCGTGGGTGACTCCCGCGCAGCCGATCAGCACACCTTTTGTCAGCGTACCGGGACTGCTTACAGCCGAGTGTGTCTCGAACGAGAAAGGTTCCTACCTGGAAATTACCGTGCATGGCAATCCTGCTGATCCTCGCACCGACGACATCGTTGGAGATGTTGTCGTAGGCGGGCAGGTTCAGCCCGATTGGGGATTGCACTTGATCGACGTCAACCTGGCGATGGGCAATCTCATAGACGTCGTTCACCAGCAGTCGAAGGCTTATCTCTCAAAAGGAACAGCGACGCACCGATGATCTCTCCATCTACACCGACGCCCGACTATGGGCAGTTTGATCTGAACCGGCTCGAAGCTTTTCTCGCCAGGTTCTTGACGCCCACACAGCACCTTGCGTTCGGGCGACGCTGTGAAGAGCTCGACAAGCGGATTCGGGAAGCCGAGCTGAGTCTGGCCGACAAGATTGAATCCATAAAGAGACTTGCGCCGGCCGCCGACGCGACGGACCGGCGTGAAGAGCTACGTATGGAACGTTTGATACTTTCGGTTGCACCGGAAGAACTGTCCCTGTTCAAATTTGCGCTCGAGTACGATGGCGACTACAAGGACCTGGTGGAGTATGTATTCAACGATATTGACGACACGGAGCGAAGAGGTCGAATTGTCGAACACTTTCGCCTGGCGCCCGCGCAAGTCGGCATAAAGGTCCTGACCGACGTCGATGACACGATGTACGCCAATCTGATTGAGACGCGCTATCCCAGGAAGACCCTGTACCCCGGAGTCCTGGAGTTCTACGATTCCATCAGACACGAACCCTTTGAGGCCAGCCCGGTTCCTATAACGACACTTTCGGCGCGACCCAACCCGATCGCGGGCAAATTGGAGGAGCGTAGCCTGACCAGCCTGGTGAGTTTCACGAAGGGCATATTGCGCCCCAGTGCCTTGTCCGGAGCCCTGACAAGTGCAGTCAAGGGTACGCTTCAAACCGTTTTGCGGGCAGATCAAGAGCATCTCGATCTGCTCTCCAATCACGTTCCCCACGGCCAGGAGGACGAGATTGGCAGGGTCAAGTTCTCGAATTTCCTCAAGTTCGCGGAAGTCTATCCGGAGTATCGTTTCGTTTTTATCGGGGACGCGGGACAGGCTGACGCGCTAACGGCGCAATTGATGGTCACACAGAATTCAACGGAGACATCGAGAGTGCTTACCACTTTTATTCACGACATCAGAGAATCCGAGAACGATGCCTTCTCGGCGAGCACCTCCTTTGCAAGCTTGCTCCAGCACCCGGATCTCTTGGTGAGTGAGACGTCGGCTTCCGGTCGAGGGGTAATTGTCTTCCGAAACTATATTCACGCGGCGGTAATCGCTTACAGGCAATCGGCGACACTCGAGAATCTCGTAACCGCCGAGGAACTCGCAACAATAACCAGGGCGGCGCTCGAGCAGTTTCAGGAGGTTGTTGAGAGCAACAAAGACCGGGCTTTTGAAAGACTGCGCCAGGAATATCGGCAGGACGCCGAAAGCGCATACCAACTCTTGATGACCGCGGACCCGAAGCCGTCTGCGCTCGAAGACATTCGCCGCCTATTGGATGAAGGGTTTTAGGCTGCTGAAAAAGTGGGTGATGCATGGGGATTCAGTTCAAATCCCACCAACTTCAGAGGTGGGTATGCGAAAATCGTGACGCGCACCCGCTTCAAGCACCTTACTGGCACTCTGACCTGGTCTCCGATATATTGAGCAAACGCGCGTACGTGCAAACACAGGACGCAAACCTGAGAACGATCGATAATCGGAGGCCACGTGTACTGCCCGAGTTGCGGCTCTGACAATCAAAACGAATTGAAGTTTTGCCCGCGGTGCGGGACAAACCTCGGCGTCGTATCCGATGCGCTTTCGGGAAGACCGACTAACACCATCGAGACCGATGAAAGAATGGTGAAGCTGCTGACGGATTACTACCGAGGCCGGCCAATGACTTTGATCGGCGCGGCGGCATCGGCGCTTTCTCTCTTCAAGCTGGCGGGGGTTTTTCTGCTCGGGTTTCCCGAAAAGATGATGCCGATCGCGGCATTGGCTCTCGGGTTCTTCTTCCTCAGCCTCTACGCGTTTATCTGGGGACTGATCAGATGGAATAATTCAAGCAGCGAGATAAAGGCCCTCGGGACTTCACCTTCAGAACTCCAGAAATCAATTGCAGCCAGCAAGAGACAATCGACGACGGACCGAGAAATGAAGGTGATTGCATATTCGACTGATCCGATTATGCCGCTGGGCGGCGTCACGGAGCAGACTACAAGACAGCTTGATCGGCAGAAATACCTTCGAGAGCCAGGCAAGCGCGGCGAGGAGATGGATTGACCTCGTCGAGAGCCGGTTCGTATCATCGTGTTATGAGCAAGCCGTTGATCATAGAGGAAGAGGAAATGACGCCCGAGTTCGCCCGCGCGTGGGAGAGCGCAACGCGAAATCGAATGTGGTTCAATGACCACGTGATTGAGCTGGAAGTTTACAAGCGGTACCGTGGGAAATACGTCGCGTCTGCCGCCGGAGAGCTGCTGGTCGCCGATACTCCTGAAGGAATTCGTAGGTTGCTGCACGAAAGGTATCCAGACGAGGTGGCGCACGTACGTTACATACCGCGCGAAAAGTTGGATCGCATCTATGCTTCTCAACGGTGAGTGGTTGTTTTGTCAGGACGGAGTGATCAGACCGACCGTGACCGGCCTGGTGCGAGTTCCAAGTGAAGAGTTGGTTGAAGTTCCCTTTCTGCTCGATGCTGGCGCCGATCGCACGGTTCTCAGCGTAGATTTCCTCAGCCTGCTTGCTCCACTTCAAAGCAGCGAAGCTGAGCAGATTCACATTGCCGGTGTCGGTGGCCAGGTTGACTCGATTACCGTAGATACAGTTATTGGATTCACGAGAGATGATGGTAGAGTAGTGACCGTTCGCGGTCCGTTCGCTGTTTTTACCGAAGGCGAGAGCGCCGAGCTATCTGTGCTCGGGCGCGATGTGACCAACAACTTCAGCGTCATCTACGACTATCCCAACCGCGCGGTAGCTTTGCTTTCGCAGCCGCACTATTACGAGATAAAGAAAGTCTCCTGACAATCACCGGCAAATGCCAAGACGAACCGACATCCACAAAATACTCATCGTAGGCTCGGGTCCCATAGTCATCGGACAGGCGTGTGAGTTCGACTACTCCGGCACTCAAGCCTGCAAGGCGCTTCGCAGCGAAGGATTCGAGGTTGTGCTGATCAACTCGAACCCCGCGACGATCATGACCGATCCCGAGATCGCCGACCGCACCTACGTCGAACCGCTCACTCCCGAGGCCGTCCGTCGGTTATCGAACGTGAGCGGCCCGATGCGATGCTCCCGACGGTCGGCGGGCAAACAGCGTTGAACATCGCGGTGTCTCTTGCCGAAGACGGAACGCTCGAACGCTTCGGAGTGGAGTTGATCGGCGCGAAGCTCGATGCAATCAAAGTCGCCGAAGACAGATTGCTCTTCAAACACGCGATGCAGGAGATCTGTATCGACATGCCTCTCTCCGGCGTCGTCAAGTCATTGGACGAAGCTCGCGAGCTTGCGAAGAGCATCGGCTATCCCGCTATCATCCGGCCTTCCTTCACGCTTGGTGGAACGGGCGGCGGCATAGGATTCAACGCCGAAGAGTACGAAGAGATCGTCGCTCGCGCGCTCGCGGCTTCGCCGGTACACGAGACTCTGATCGAGCAATCGATCATCGGCTGGAAAGAATACGAACTGGAGGTGATGCGTGATCTGGCCGACAACGTGGTGATCATTTGCTCGATCGAGAACTTCGATCCGATGGGCATCCACACCGGCGATTCGATCACCGTGGCCCCTGCTCAGACGCTCACCGATCGCGAATATCAGGTTATGCGAGACGCGGCGATTCGCGTGATTCGAAAAGTCGGAGTCGAGACCGGCGGCTCGAACATTCAGTTCGCCCTCAATCCTCGCGACGGACGCTTGATGATTATCGAGATGAATCCGCGCGTCTCACGTTCATCGGCGCTCGCGTCAAAAGCGACCGGGTTTCCAATTGCCAAGATCGCGGCCAAGTTGGCTGTTGGCTATACGCTCGACGAAATACCGAACGACATTACTCGCAAGACTCCGGCGAGCTTCGAGCCGACCATCGATTACTGCGTGGTCAAAATTCCTAAGTGGGCCTTCGAGAAGTTTCCCTCGAGCGATCCGACTCTAGGCACACAGATGAAGTCCGTCGGCGAAGCGATGGCCATCGGCCGCACGTTCAAAGAAGCGTTTCAGAAAGGACTGCGGTCGCTCGAGGTGCGCAGCGCGTTTCGCATTCCTTCCGATCTGGACGACGCAGAGTTGCGCCGCAGACTGGTTGTGCCGTCGGCTGAACGAGTCTACTTCGTGATGCATGCGTTGACGCTCGGATATTCGCTTGACGTGCTTCACGACCTCACGAAGATTGACCCGTGGTTCCTCGATAACCTCTCCCAAATCATCGAAACCGAACGCGAGTTGCGACGCGAGAGCATCGAGACGATCTCGCGCGACGACTTGAGAGAAGCAAAGCGACTGGGCTTTTCAGATCAACGACTGGCGGCGGTGCTCGGGACAACCGAAGGCGAAGTGAGGCGCTCCCGAATCGAAAAGGCGATCCGACCGGTATTCAAACGGGTCGACACATGCGGCGCTGAGTTCGAATCCTTTACCCCTTATCTGTACTCGACCTACGAAGACGAAGACGAAGCGAACCCGAGCGCGAACAAGAAAGTCATGATTCTGGGCTCGGGTCCCAATCGCATCGGGCAAGGGATCGAGTTCGACTATTGCTGTTGTCATGCGGCGTTCGCTTTGAAGGAAGCCGGGTACGAATCGATCATGGTCAACTGCAATCCGGAGACCGTCTCGACCGACTACGACACTTCCGATCGGTTGTACTTCGAGCCGATCACTTTCGAAGACGTGATGGAAATAGTCGAGCGCGAACGCCCGGACGGCGTGATCGTGCAGTTCGGCGGGCAGACGCCGTTGAATTTATCGATGAGTCTTTTCAAGGCCGGCGTTCCGATAATCGGCACGTCACCCGAATCAATCGACCTCGCCGAAGACCGCAAACGTTTCGGCAAGCTGCTGGTCGAGCTCGATATTCCTCAACCTCCAAACGGCTTCGCTACGTCAAACGCAGAAGCGCGCGAAGAAGCGGCGCGCATCGGCTACCCGGTGCTCGTGAGGCCAAGCTACGTGCTGGGCGGCCGCGCTATGCAGATCGTCTACGATGAAGCGAGCCTCGACAACTACATGACCTTCGCGGTCGAAGCTTCACCAGAACACCCGGTGTTGATCGATTCGTTTCTGGAAGACGCGGTCGAGATCGACGTTGATGCCCTGGCTGACGGCGAGCGTTGCGTGATTGCCGGTATTCAACAGCACATAGAAGAGGCCGGCATTCACTCGGGTGATTCGTCTTGCGTGCTTCCGCCGTGGGGAATCAGCGAGGCACATCTTGATGGGATGCGGCGATACACTCGAGAACTGGCGCGCGCACTGAATGTTGTCGGTTTGATGAACATCCAGTACGCGATCTGGCGCGATCAGGTATTCGTGCTCGAAGTAAACCCACGGGCGTCTCGAACCGTTCCGTTCGTATCAAAGGCCACCGGCATCCCGCTCGCAAAGATAGCCGCGCGGTTGATGGTAGGCCGCAAGCTCTCGGAGTTTAACCTGCCCGACGAACTCAGTGTGGATCGCTTCTATGTAAAGACTCCGGTGTTTCCATTCGTGAAATTTCCGGGCGTCGATCCGATCCTCGGTCCCGAGATGCGCTCGACCGGAGAAGTAATGGGAGTCGCCGAAGGCTTCGGTAGCGCATATCTCAAAGCCCAGCTTGGCGCGGGAACAAAGCTTCCACGTGAAGCCCGCGTGTTCATCAGCGTAAACGAACAGGACAAGCGCGTTGTGATGGATCTCGCGCGCCAGTTTCACGAGATGGGTTTCAAGATAGTGGCGACTCGCGGCACGCAAAAGAGAATCGAGGCGGCCGGCTTGCCTTGTGAGTTCGTCTACAAAGTAAACGAAGGCCGCCCCAACATCGCGGACCTGGTAAAGAGCAAAGAGGTTCACTTGATCATCAACACGCCGCTCGGCCGAATATCCTTTTACGACGAGCGCTCGATTCGCCGCGCGGCTATTCAGTATTCGGTGCCTTGCGTGACGACGATGACCGGGGCAATCGCAACCGTGGCGGCGATTCGCTCGCTTAGAGACGAAGAGCTTCAGGTTAGGAGTCTTCAGGACTATCACGCGCAAGCTGCAAGTAAGTAAGAGCGTCAAAAGCTTTCATCTTTCCTGGCCCGTCCCAAATGTGAACGCTCCTTATTTCCGCTCCTGTGGTTTTATAAGAAGACAAAAACCTTGTCTAATTTTGGGCAAACGTTGTCGATAATCACCGGGGTAGGAATTGAGATATGGAACCAGCAGAAAGCAGCGGCCTTCCCTTTGAATGGTGTTCCCCATCCTAACGGTGTTAGTGACGGGCCGGGATGCCCCAGCCCGTCCTTTCGACCGCCACGCTGGACGTTAGAGTATGATGTTTGGCAGGAAGACGATCCTTCCCAGAAGAGTAATCTGATAACTGACGCGATGGATGACGGCCTTGTTGTTTCTCACCGCGAGATCCACCGAGATGCCTGTAAAGACTTTATGGGCCGGTTTGCCCGCGGTGTCGGTGGTATCAAGAAAGTGATTTGGGCGCCATACATCCACCGCATAGCCGGCGTCTACTGAGCCTGACTCCCTGTCAAAGCTAGAACTGATGGCCGCGAACGGCGTCATCTGGTCGACGTCGAATGCATTTATGGACCCTGGTGGTTTTGGGATTGAGAATCTGTTTACGGCAAACTGCACGGGGCCATCCATATCGGGGGCAATGACAAGGTTTTCGCGTCGCCAGTCGTGCGGGTTGTTGCCTTGCAAATTGAGAATGCCGACGCCCGTAAGAACGAGCAGAAATTTCTGGTCTTTTATGCTGCTGGGTTTTGCTTCGTTTACCGCAAGGGCAGATGGGGTGATTAGCCAATTCTGACCAGCGAACGATTGAAATGATAGTGACATAAAGATTCTCCTTTCCGAAGTTCACCGCCTGACCTGGACGGTGGCGCGAACGCTGCTCGGCCCAAATATGTTGAGCCGAGCGGCCGCTGATTGCAATCTGTTATCTCAGGCTATGGGCGCCGGCGTCAGACGCATCCTTGAGTTAACGTTGCTCGATTTGCACGATTGCAACCTGGGAGCCGCCGCAGTTTACCGAGCCCACGACGTTCCTCTTGAAGGGCCATCGAAAGCTGACAAACTCGCCATCCGTTCCCCTGCAGGGCCTTATGTTCAGAACGATCCGTTGCCCCGGCACGTAGCCGCTTTCGCTGCCCGATGCAATTTCACCGGGCCTGCTGTCGCGAGAGACTGCCCCGAAGGCGACGGCTTCCGCCGCAAGCTCGCTATTCGATGGCTGTACCTGTCCGGGGCTTTTGGATGTTTCTCCGTCAGCGCGCGAGTGTTCCAGTGATACGGCTATCAACGTAGCGAGTACGAACGCAACCAATACAAATCTGAATCTTGTAGTCATGTCTGTCCTCCTAACTGGCTAGCTGCGTCGTTTGGAGAAGCGCTCTCCAAAATCCTCGCAGTCGTTGGTTATCGTGATGCTTTTCGATTCGTCCGCGGAAAGCCGCCCGCTGCCATCGGTCACGGGAGGCGTGAACACCAGACAGCGGCTTACTGCCTCGCGCCCTTCCGGCTTAAAGAGCAGATTGATATGCAAGAGACCCGCTCGATACCAGGCGCCCTCGCGACCTTCCGCAATCGAACAGACTATTTGTCTCTGAAACGATCCCGCGCCTTCATGAAGCGAAACCGGGAAGATGACCTCATTCGTTCCATCGGCAAACTTAAAGTGAAGATCGTCCGCCGGAACATTCTGGACCTCGTCCGGAGATTCAACATACAACGAGACCCGCGGACGGGGAATCAGCGCGACTCTGCCGCCTTCGTTCAGCAGCGTGAGATTGACGTGAAGCTCGAGCTGGTTGTTGCTTGCGTTGCGCGTCAGCGTTGCCTGTTCGTCTATTTCGATCCTGGGATCGGGGGCTGGCTGCTGAGGCGGATTCAAATGCCAAAGGGTCGCGACTATTCCAACGATCGCTGCGATAGGGCCGAGGATCGCAACCGCTCGCGTCATCCATCCCGCCAATCCAGGATGCCGTTTCGTCGCGCCGCGCTTTTTCTTGGCGGCCTTAGCGCGAGGATTTGCATGAGTGTCCGAAGGGGATGCGTGCGGTATGTCCACGCGCTCTTCCCTGGGTTGAAGCTGCGCTACCATAAGAAACCTCCTGTTCAGAATCGGCGGCGTGGGCCACCGGGCCACAACCTGACAGTTTTTCGGATGCAATCGAGGATGGGCCATTCCACCTCGATCTTTGTGTTCTCTCCTACTAAGGCGGGAACAGCGCTGGGATCCTATCATCCGCTTGGAGAGTTTTTTTCAACAGGCCGTTCAGTGGTGGTTTAGTTTAGTTGTAGACACGTATTCTGAATGGCAGGTTCCTTAAGGTGACCTGATCGGCAATGCCTGCTCAGGGCCCGTAGTTTTTTCACTAGCCCAGGCGTTCACGCCTGGGTGATCGACGCACGATTGAGCGTAGTCCCGTTCACGGGGCTTTTCCTTCCTGCTTGAGCGAAGGCCTGAAAGTGCCGCTGGTCATTGCGCTCACGCTTCGTCTCGAATTCCCAAATCACACGGCCCCCCCGGCCTAAAGGCGAGCCTGAAACCCGTTGAAACGGGCTAAGCGAATTATGAGGCTGCCGTGTACCCAGGCGTGAACGCCTGGGCTGCTGAAAAAGATTCGCCGCAATGTTTGTCGTTGCCGTATCTATGTCGGCCAATTGGCGCGCCCCCAACGAAACAGGTCGTTCAAGGCATCGCCGCCGGCGACATTATTGTTGTCTTCAATTACTGTACCGCGGGAATCCTACAGAATCTCGCCTCCACTTACAGTTCCTATGGCATACGGAAAGCCATCAGGCCAAGTCGCCCAAAATGGAGCACCGGAATCTCCTGTCGCTGTAAGCTAAAGAGGCCATCGCCTTAGGGCGACCAGTTACCAAACACCTATTAAGGCGGGATTACTTCTCAAATCCTATCGACTGTTAAGAGATTGTTTTCACGACACACGTTTTGGCAAGGTGTGTTACCTTCCAAAAGTGATATAATCGGCGCGGCGTACTGTTGGAGTTACGGCTCAGGGGGTTCGTATATGACACCCTCACCCAAGTCGATAACGGAACTTCTAATTGAGTGGCGAGACGGAGACGAGACGGCTTTGGACCAACTGATGCCGCTCGTGTACGAGGAGCTGCGCCGGCTTGCCCGCTACTACATGCGCCGAGAGCGGCCCAGCCATACGCTACAAAGTGCTGCTCTGGTAAATGAAGCGTATCTCAGGCTGGTCGATCACAAAGGTATGCGGTGGCAGAATAGAGCGCACTTCTATGCTGTGGCGTCGCAGGCGATGCGGCGCATTCTCGTGGATCACGCCCGGTCGCGCCAGTACTTGAAGCGCGGCGGCGCCAACAAAATGGTAGGCCTTGACGAAGCGGCAAACACGGTTCAGAAACAAGCCGCAGACGTACTCGCGCTGGATGACGCGCTCAATGACCTTTCAGCCATCGATCCGCGCAAGAGCCAGATCGTTGAAATGCGATACTTCGGCGGAATGACTGTCGAGGAGACCGCCGAGGTGCTGGGACTATCGCCCGTGACCGTTATGCGCGACTGGAGCACCGCCAAAGCATGGCTGCTCAGAGCCATCAGACACGGCGAGAGCGCTGAGAAAAACGTCCCATTGAATGATAGGGAATAGCGGTTAGTTCCCGCCTTAGTTAATGAAGGTACAAAATGACGCCGGAACGTTGGCAGCGAATAGACGATTTACTACAAGAGGCCGTTAAGCGCCCCCGACACGAGCGGGCGGCGTTTCTGGATGAAGTCTGCGCCGACGAGGCCTCCCGAAAAGAAGTCGAGTCTCTCATCTCATTTCACGAGCAAGCGGATGACTTTCTTGAAATGCCCGCATTCGAGGAAGCTGCCACCTTGCTTGCCGATCAAGGCGAGGCGTTAATAGGACTTGCCGTCGGACCCTACAGGATCGAGAGGTTACTTGGCGCCGGGGGTATGGGCGAGGTTTATCTGGCGGAGGACACGAAGCTCGACCGCAAGGTGGCGATAAAATTCCTGCCTCCTTATCTGGAGGCAGATGAGTTGGCCAAACGACGGCTCATCCGAGAGGCAAAAGCGGCCGCCCGGTTGGACCACCCAAACATCTGCGCGACTTACGAAGTCGCTGAAGAAGCCGGCCGGAGCTTCATAGTAATGCAACACGTGGAGGGGGAGACGCTTGCCGCCAGGATTCATCGCAAACCGCTTGCGCTTCCCAAGTCGCTGGATGTAGCAATCCAGGTTGCCGACGCGCTCGCCGAAGCCCACTCGCACGGGATCATTCATCGCGACATCAAACCGCAGAACATCGTGATTACCCGTCGAGGGCAGGTTAAGGTCCTCGACTTCGGTCTCGCTAAAGTGATTCGGGCTACCGGCCTGCACGAACAGAATGAAGGACCGATGCAAAGCGTGCTGTCTACGCCCGGTCTAATCTTAGGCACAGCGCCGTATATGTCTCCCGAACAGGCGAAGGGATCTTCAGTTGATGAGCGCAGCGATCTCTTCTCTATAGGCGTTGTGCTCTATGAATGCATTGCCGGCAGGCTGCCGTTCTCGGGCGGGACCGCCATGGAAATATGTTCGCAGGTGATCCACGTCAACCCGCCGCCGCCGTCTCAGCTCAATCCGCATGTGCCCCCGGAGTTGGATGCTCTAATAGCGAAGGCGCTCGCCAAAGAACCGAACGCGCGATATCAATCAGCAAGCGAGTTCCTCGACAACCTGCGCGCGGTGCGTGCCATCGCACAAGCTGAAGACCATGTGCTGACCAAACCGGTATCACCCAAGCTGCGAACTACAAAGGCAAGAACCTTAACAATCTTGTCGAGTTTATTGCGGGCGCCGCGCGCTGATCCTCTTGCTACTCTTGCGGCGCTGGCCATCGCGCTGATCCTATTGATAGCGGTCCAAAGCTGGTTTCACGGCAGGACCAATCGTCCGCCATTCGAAGCCATGCAATGGTACAGCGAGGGGAGAAGCGCGTTACGCGACGGCCTGTACAGTAAGGCAAGGAAGGCGCTCCAGCAGGCGGTGAATTCTGATAGTGACTTCGCTCTTGCCCATGTGAGCTTAGCCGAAGCGATGAAAGAGCTGGACTATCCTGAAAAGGCAATCAATCGCGAACTCTTACTCGCCGACACGCTTGTGAACCGCTCGAGTCTGCCGCCGCTCGAGGATCTCTATCTGCAAGCCATCAGGTACACAGTGCTGCGACAATTTCAGCCGGCCATCGAAACCTATCAGAAAATCGCGCGCCAGGCGCCAGATTCGGATGAGGCATACGCGTATGTCGACCTGGGACGCGCTTACGAGAAGAATGACCAACTCGACAAGGCAATTGAAAGCTATTTGAAGGCGGCAGCTCTCGCTCCCGCCGATCCGACAAGCTTTGTGCGGCTTGGCATCCTCTACGGCAGGAGGCAAGACCTTGAAAAGGCGTTGGCGGCATTCGAGAAGGCTCAAGCGATTTATCACGCCCTGAGCAATTTCGAAGGAGAAACAGAAGTGCTCTACCAGCGCGGCGCGCTCTACAATGACCTGGGCAAAATGTCCGAAGCAAAGTCGCAGCTTGAACAGGCTCGCAACCTGGCGCTGACGGTTGACAACCAACATCAGCGGATCAGAATTCTGCTACAGCTTAGCAAAGCCTACAAGGACGTTGACACCGCGCGAGCGGAACAATACGCCAACAAGGCGAAGGAGTTGGCGCAAGACAACGGCATGGAGGATCTCTCCACGCAGGCGCTGATCGAGCTCGGGAATACGTTTCGCGCCGGTCGCGATTACAGCAAGGCTGAACAGTACTTCCAGAACGCGCTCGCGTCCGCGCAGCGATACGACGGAAGACGTAACGAAGCACACGCGCGGTTTTCGCTCGGGAGTCTGCTGATCGGAGACCGGCACGATGCCGAACGTGGATTGCCTTACATCGACGAGGCGCTTGCGTTTTACGAGCCCGGAGGCTACCGCAAGGAGATGGCGGAAGGCTTGATCCAGCGGGCGCGCGCGCGGAGCTTGAAGGGAGACTACGACGGTGCGCTCGAAACGTACGAGCAGGTGCTGCAGGTGGCCGGCCAGATCGACTATCAAGCATTGCTGGCGCGCGCGCACCACGATATAGGCAATACTCTGAATCAGCAGGAGCGATATAATGAAGCGATTCCCCATCTCGAGCAAAGCTTTCAGATTCAAAACGCGTTGAACAACCATCGATATGCCGGATACAGCCTTGCGGATCGTGGCGACGCGCTCTGGCGGTTAGGCCGGTACGCGGACGCTCGCGAATCGCTCGGACGCGCCCACACCATCGCCGATCGTCCGGAAGTCAGCAGCAAGCCGCTGCTTGCCAAGATCTCCCTCATCCTTGCGTACTTGACGCTGAGCGAACGACGATTTCGTGAAGCGGCGGCAAACGCCAGGCAAGCGTTTGTGTTGAATGCTGGAGAGGAGCCGGAGGTCGATGCCAGGTGCGCTCTTGGACTCGCGCTGGCTTTTTCCGGCAAGAAGCACGACGGAAGGTCGATGTGTCAGGAGGCCATTGACATCGCGCGGCGCAATCACGATGTGCAGTCGCTTCCAAGCGCGTTGCTCGCACTGGCCGAGGTAACGTTGGAAGACGGCGATGCACCGGAAGCATTGGCAAGGACGCTCGAGGCCAAAGAAGAGTTCTCCCGCACAGGGCGGCAGGAATCTGAATGGCGTGCATGGCTCGTGGCTGGTCGCGCGAGCTTGCGAGCAGGCGACCCGGCAACCGCAAGCGAATACTTGTCGCACGCGCGCAATCTACTCGCAGGGCTCGAGGTCAAGTGGGGCACTGATCAATACACCTACTATCTCACAAGACCGGACGTTCAGCACTCTCGGCAGCAACTCAGCCAGGCACTGGATGTAAAATAAATAATCTTTTGCAAAACTCTAAAGGAGAGATCACGATGCCTCACCTACCAGCGCTTGAAGTAATAGGAGGTTCTGTCACCCTGAAGATTCCTCTCAACAAGGTTAACGCCAAAGGCGAAGTCGTTCAGACCATATTCGAGAAGGGGATACGCGAGATTGAATGCTATCCGGAAGTTGAAAAACATCATGCGCAAGAGAAATCCCAGGGCAAGGATCAGAAAGACGGCGCAAAGCAATATACCGTACAGTCGTATGCGACACCTGAAGACTCGGACGCCTATATCTACCTGATAGAAATCTCTGGCGAAGACGGGGTCTTTGAATTCCGTCCGAAGGATGGAAAAAAGTGTCAAATCAAGGTGTACTTCGCTACCGAGGAAGAGAACGAGGAAGTTCGAAAACTGATGAAGGACCGCCGATGGTCGAATACTGTGAAACGGATTCACTTAGCAGGCGACGATGACTAGAGGTCGCATGACATACGGAGGGTTGCCGCCTCCGTATGCCACACGCGGTGTCTTCGTAAACCACCGGCGCTCGGTCTAGCCTGCGCCCAGGTAGAGACAGTACGAAGTGTGATTTATAAGTGGGACTTGGTGGGCCCTTAGCTCACCCGGAACTCAGAGCGGGGGAATCAAGCATTCCGCCTGGCAACCCCGTAGAGGTGCGATGTTTATAGTTACGGACGCCGACGTGGACCCCTGGCTCCGTTAGGTGCGGTATAGAGTTGAGCGCAGGAACATTTCACCTCTACGGGGTTGGCAACATATGGAGCTCGCCACTATAAACATTCTACTCCTACGGGGTTCCAGGGAATTCTCAGGACCCTTCTTCCGGCGAAGAGTCGCGGGCGGCTCAAGTCCCGCTTTTAATCACACCCTCCTACGGCTTTGGCAACATAGGGAACGCGCCACCATAAACATTCTACCCCTACAGGGTTCCAGAGAATTCTCAACGGCGCGAAGCCACCTGCTTCAGCCTATCCTCAAAACCGCGCCAGCCTGTCTGCGTCTTGAAGCGTGATCCAGAAGTTCAGCCCGTCGCCGCAGACTCCCAAAGGGGCCGTTCCCGCGCCGGTCGAGAACGTTCCGATCGGTGTGAAGTCTGTAGCCCTCCACAAAGACACACTGTTCCCCGCGCCGTTCGTCACAAGAATACGCTCGCCATCAAAGGCCGCCTGCCGGGGGGCATTCAGCCCATTGCCGCTGAGCGTGGCGAGCACTGTCCCTGCAAGCCCGCCCGTGGCTCTCACCACGCTCACGGTATCCGAGTTGCGGTTTGGCACCCAGATGTTCGTCCCATCGAAGAATGGGTACAGCGGTGTGTTGCCCACATCAACCGTGAGCAGTATCGCTCCGTTTGAACCCAGCTTGTGAAGCTTGCCTGGGTTTCCTGCGTTATTGTCCGTCACCCACATATTCGCCCCGTCATAAATGATGCCGAAGAGTGTGCTGAATCCAGTAACCGCATTGGTGATTGAGGGCGGGTTGAGTGTGATGATTGACACCGATTCGCCAGTGGTGTTTGCGGTCCAGATTCTCTGACCGTCAAAGGCTATGCCCGAAGGGCCAGCGCCCAACGCGCTCGAAAGAGTAGTGACTGCGCCCGCCGCCTGCGTCGGATCTATCTGGTAAAGAGTGCCCGGAGTTGTGGCTCCGGTAACGAACACCTTCCCCATCGCGCACAGCACGCCAAGCGCGTTGGCCGCGCCAGTCCACGTCTGAACCACCTTGCCGTTGCTGGCTTGAACTCGCGAGATTGTTCCGCTGATGGCATTCGCCACCCACAGAGAGTCCCCGTCTGATCTAACCAGGGCGGGGCCATCTCCCACATCGGTCAAACCAAGATTGTTTGCTACCTGGGTCGTCCAGTACTGATCCAGTCCGGCTCGCCTGCTTCCTCTTTTCAACGATTGATCCATTGTGCGAGTGACGAAAGCGGCCATCTGTTCACGAGGCACGTTCGCTGACGGCGCATAAGTAGTAGCCGTCGTACCGTTCGTCAGCCCTGAAAAATACGCCGCCGCGATCGCGCAAAAGAACACGTTGTCCACAGGCACGTCTGTGAACGGCAACGTCGTCGGAACTCCTTCGCATGGGCCTGTGTTTGCGCGCAAGTGGTTTGATGTCGTGGTGATGCCGATCATCACTGCTACAAGCACTATCGCTCTAACATAACTTTTTCGGTTGCTCTCTCTGAACTTGTTCATGTGTTTCCCCTTGAGAGGCGAGTCAGAGTCGCGCCACCTTGCCCGTGTTAGCAAGCGTGAACCAGAAGTTCAGCCCGTCGCTGCACGCCCCAAATGGAAAAATAAGTGGAACGGTAGAGAACGTGCCGATCGGTGTGAAATCGGATGCCTTCCACAATGAGATGCCGTTGTTGCCGTTTGTCACGAGAATACGTTCTCCGTCGAATGCTGCCGAGATGGGTGCGTCAAGCCCGTTGCCCGAGAGTGTGGCAAGCACTGTCCCCGCAAGCGCACCCGTAGCTCTGACGACGCTGACTGTGTTCGAAGTCTCGTTTGGCACCCAGATGTTCGTCCCGTCGAATGCTGGAAACTCCGCGTTATCACCCACATCAACCGTTAATAATATCGCTCCGTTTGAATCCAACTTGCGTAAATGGTCTACCGCGGACGTGAAATCTCGATCCGTCACCCAGATATTTGTCCCGTCATAAATGATTCCGTACGCGTCAAGCAATCCAGCGCCGGCGGTGGTGACTGCCACAGGGTTAAGCGTGATGATTGAAACTGTTGAGGAGTTTGCGGTCCATATCCTCTGCCCGTCGTAGGCTATTCCTCGAGGGAGAGCTCCCAGGCTGCTTGTCACCGTAGTGACGGACCCCGCCGCTTGCGTGGGGTCTATCTGATAAAGCTTGCCTGGATTTGTCGAGCCAGTGACAAAAACCTTTCCCATCGCGCACAGCACTCCGTATGCGCTCGTTGCCCCAGTCCATGTATCCACCAATTTGCCGTCGCTTGCTCGGACTTGAGAAACTGTGTTGCTCATAAAATTCGCAACCCAAAGGTCAGTCCCGTCTGACTTGATGAGGTGTGGCTCGTTTCCAACTGTAGTCGACGCAAGGTTGTTTGCTCCCTGAATCGTCCAATACTGATCGAGTGCGGCGCGATTGCTGCCTCGCTTCAGGGACTGATCCATCGTGCGAGTGACGAAGGCCGCCATCTGCTCGCGGGTGACGTTGTCCGCGGGGCTGTAGACGCCCGGCGCTGTTCCATTGGTCAATCCTGAAAAGTATGCTTCGGCTATCGAGCAGAAGAACACGTTGGCTGCCGCTACGTCCGTGAAAGGCAAGGTAGTCGACGCCCCTCCGCACGAGCCGGTGTCCGCGCGCACCTGTATTGATGCCGCGGTTAGGAGTGTCATCGCTGCGACAAGCAACATCGCTCGCCAGTATGCTGCTCGTTGAGACCCGTTCGTCCTGTTCATGCTCTTACTCCTTGCTCCTGTCTCCTTGCTCCTGTCTCCTTGCTCTTTGCTCCTTGCTCTTTGCTCCTTGCTCCTTGCTCCTGGCTCTTTGCTCCTGGCTCTTTGCTCCTTGCTCTTTGCTTTGAGACGCGTGAGATGTCTGCCTCTGGCTCAGAACCTCGCCAGCCTGTCTGCTTCGCTAAGCGCGATCCAAAAGTACAGACCGTCGCTGCAGACTCCGTAAGGGAACGTATCAGCCCCGGTGGAGAACGAGCCGATCGGCATGAAATCTGATGCCTTCCACAACGAAACGCTGTCACCGCTCGGGTTCGTCACGATTACTCGCTCGCCATCGAATGCGGCTTGAAACGGAGAATTCAGCCCATTGCCTCCGAGCGTGGCAAGCACAATCCCTGTTGATGCGCGCATCACGCTCACGGTGCTTGAGCCTTCATTTGGCACCCAGATGTTCGTCCCGTCGAAGGCCGGTAACCGCGGTCTGGCGCCTACATCAACCGAGAGCAGGATGTTCCCGCTTGAATCGAGCTTGTGCAGCTTGTCTACCGAGCCGGCAATGTCATCGGCGACCCAGATGTTTGTCCCGTCGTAGATGACGCCCTGCGGAGAAGAGAATCCAGCGGAGACATTGGTCACCGTCACGGGGTTGAGCGTAACGATCGAGACCGAGGGCCCTCCAACATTTGCGGTCCATATTCGCTGCCCGTCATAGGCTATGCTTGAAGGAAATATTCCAATGTTGGTGGAGAGAACGGTGACTGGTCCTGCCGGCTGCGTAGGGTCTATTTCATACAGAGCGCTCGGAACGGTTAGGCCAGTAACGTACACCTTTCCCAAAGCGCACAGCACCGCGTACGCACTGTTGGCGCCAGTCCATGTATCGAGCACCTTCCCATCACTTGCACGAACTTGCGAGACTGTATTGCCGGAGCGATTAGCTACCCAAACAGCGGAGCCGTCTGATTTGAGAAATTGTGGGTAGTCGCCAACAGTAGTCAAGGCCAGGTTGTTTGCACCCTGAATCGTCCAATTCTGATCGAGAATCGTTCGATCGCCGCCTCGCTTCACCGCCTGATCCATAGTGCGAGTGACAAAGGCCGCCATCTGCTCGCGGGTCACGTTGGTTGCGGGACTGTAGGCGCCCGGCCCGGTGCCGTTGGTCAGGCCTGAAAAGAACGCTTCGGCTATCGAGCAGAAGAACACGTTGGCCGCCGGCACATCAGCGAAAGGCAACGTAATCGATGCTCCACCGCACGTGCCGGTGTCGGCGCGCAACAGGCTTGAGGTTGCGACGATGATCGTCATCAACGCAACCAACCCGATCGCCCGGTGATAAATTCGGCGCTTAGCCCTGCTGTTCATTTCTTTCCTCTCTTAACCCTCCGCGAAGTGCGCTAAGACTAAGGGCTGCCTGTAGGGGCGGCCCTCCGTGGCCGCCCCTCTTTGGATTGCGAGGTCTTTGGAAACCAGCGAGGGGCCGGCCACAGAGGGGCCGCCCCTACACCTCAAAATCAGAAAGACCGACCCTCGTCGAGGTACAAGATAGGTTATAAGTGACAGAGAAGTCCTTACAGCAGGTTGACAGTGTCGTGACAAAGCTCTTACAGCGTATTGATTAGTCGCCAACCGGAGCAGTTAGGTAGCGCGCAACCCCGAAGGGTCGTACGCCCGCTATGCGGGCTTCGACTCTTCGAGGGCTTAGGTGATGTTCGCGTGCTACACGCCGCCCGGCCGATGGGAGATATTCAACAATAAATGATAACCAAGGCATAAAACCGTGCTTTCGCAACGCTTTGCAGGGCGAGCACGGACAATTCGCCGGATTGCGCAAAGAGCATGTCGGGTTGCGCAGACAGCATGTCAGGTTGCGCAGACAGCATGTCAGGTTGCGCAGACAGCATGTCAGGTTGCGCAGAGACATGTCAGGTTGCGCAGAGAGCATGTCAGGTTGCGCAGACAGCATGTCAGGGTGCGCAGACAGCATGTCAGGGTGCGCAGACAGCATGTCAGGGTGCGCAGACAGCATGTCGGCTTGCGCAGACAGCATGTTAGCTTGCGCAGATATCATGTCAGGGTGCGCAGACAGCATGTCAGAGTGCGCAGACAGCATGCATGTTGCGGAAACAGCATGCAGATTGCGCAGACAGCATGTCGGGTTGCGCAGACAGCATGTCGAGTTGCGCAAAGAGCATGTCGGGTTGCGCAGACAGCATGCATGTTGCGGAGACAGCATGCATGTTGCGGAGACAGCATGCAGATTGCGCAGATAGCATGTTAGGTTGCGCAGACAGCATGTCAGGGTGCGCAGACAGCATGTCGGCTTGCGCAGACAGCATGTCAGGTTGCGCAGACAGCATTTAAGGTCGCGCAGAGAGCATTTAAGGTCGCGCAGAGAACACGTCGGGTTGCGCAGACAGCATGTCAGAGTGCGCAGACAGCATGTTAGGTCGCGCAGAGAGCACGTCAGGTTGCGCAGACAGCATGTCAGTGTGGCTGAGCGTCCACTTTTCACTTTAATGCCCTCCGGCAGGAGCGGCGCTTTGTGGAGTTGCTGCGGAGCGTCGGTCTCGCGAACGGGTAGTGTCCTAAAGTTGTGTTGGTCGACGAGGAAACCCGGCGCGGCGTTTTTTGGAGTGCGGCGCGGTCTGTGCGTACGCGCCGCTTTGGCTGCTTTGAATCGCCACCAAGAGCCAAAGCGGCGCGTACGCACAGACCGCGCCGCACTCCAAATATGTTCGTCACTCGGC
>Ga0134124_10000851_pt1 | contig 24453 bp, 26 predicted proteins | sample KB304_FD_96880 | JGI IMG/M metagenome (GOLD analysis project Ga0134124, IMG submission 96880) | Terrestrial soil microbial communities without Nitrogen fertilizer from Kellogg Biological Station, Michigan, USA - KB3-0-4 | ecosystem: Environmental > Terrestrial > Soil > Unclassified ... | reverse complement strand
GACGAACTCCCCGCCTCCGACCCACTGCCGCTACCTGCCCAGCTGCCACGCTTTGATCGGCGGGATGGCGTAGATCAGCATCGTGACGTTGAGCAGCAGGCTGTCCTTGATCCAGACGAGCAGCACGATCTCGATGAGGGCGAAGGCCACGAGAGCGCGGCGGAGCGCGAGCGCGCGGGCGAGGACCACGCCGAGGGCGCAGGCGAGGATGTCGCCGAGTGAGTTGACGATCGTGTCGCCGGTGTGGCCGAGCGCGGCGGTCGCCCGGTAGCGCTCGATGACGAACGCCGAGTTCTCGACCATCTCCCACAGCGACTCGAGCCCGATCGCCAGGGCCAGCTTCCAGGTGGCGGGCGCGCGCGGCGCTACGTAGGCGAGCAGCCCGGCGAGCACGAAGCCGTGAAGCACGTGGGTGAGGCTGTAGGGGTCGAACAGGTGCTGGGAGGTGTCCGGGCGCCCCAGGCGCGGCCCGCCCACAGCCGGAGCTCGCCGCACGCGCAGCGCCAGAGGCGGCCTTGCAGGTGAAGCCCGGCCGCGGTGACGATCAGGACGGCGAGGATGACGAGCCAGGGCGCCGTTCGACGCACTCGCTCGTCGCCCCGCGTCAGTGCTCGCCGAGCAGAGCCTTGATGCGCGCCTCGAACACCGGGAAGGGCTGGGCGCCCACGATCTTCTGCCCCTCGACGGTGGCGCCGGGCGTCGTGGCGCCGAGGACGAAGCTGGGCGTGCCGCTCACGCCGACCTTCATGGCCTCGGCCATGTCACGCTCGATCTCAGCCTGGTACCGATCGGCGGCGATGCAGGCCGAGAACCGGGGGGCGTCGAGGCCCAGCTCACCGGCCAGCCGATCGTACGTCATGGGGCTCAGCGAGCTGGCGTTCAGCGTGACGCTGTGCCGCATCTCCCAGAACTTGCCCTGCTCCCCCGCACAGCGCACCGCGAGGGCGGCGGGCCGGGCATTGGGATGGAAGTCCAGCGGGAAGTCTCGGGTGACGAACCGAACCTTGCCGGTGTCGATGTACTCGCGCTTGAGCCGCTCGAAGGCCCCGACGTGAAAGGCCCGGCAGTACGGGCACTCGAGGTCGGTGAACTCCACCAGCGTGACCGGGGCGTCCGCACGGCCCAGCACGTTGGCGCCGGTCAGGTCGACGCGGACCTTCTCGTCGGGCGGGCGCTCGGCGCCGGCCCGGGGTGCCCGCAGGCTGTCGATGGCCCGGCGCAGCTCCCGGATTTCCTTGATGAGCGTGTCGGCCTGCTCGCGGGTGATCGAGTCCTCGGCGCGCGCGCCGGGAACGACCAGCAGCGTTGCGGTGATCGTGACGGTCAGGATGAGCGCACCGTATTTCATCATCACCTCGCTATTAGAACGGAGCGCGGGCGGAATTGCCAGGATTCCATCGCCGGCGGCTCGCCGGCGCCCGCCCGGCCTCGTGCTAGAGTGACGTGACTGCAGGAGGTCCACAGCCTTGCGGGGAGTGCTCATCACGTTCGAGGGCGTCGAGGGCTCGGGCAAGTCGACCCAGATGCGCCGCCTCGCACGCTGGCTCCGCCGCCAGGGCTACCCGATCGAGCAGACGCGCGAGCCCGACGGCACCCCGCTCGGCGCTGGTGTGCGGCGTCTGTTCGAGCATGGTCCCCAGCCGCTCACCCAGACGTTCCTGTTCCTGGCCGCTCGACACGAGCACGTCGCCCAGCGCCTCCGCCCCTGGCTCAAGCGCGGGCGTGTGGTGCTCTCCGACCGCTACGCCGACGCGACCGTCGCCTACCAGGGCTACGGCGGGGGCGTCGACCCCGAGATGATCCGCGAGCTGAACCTCCGTGTGACCGGCGGCGTGGTGCCCGACCTCACGCTCCTGTTCGACCTCGATCCCGCCGTCGGCTTCCGGCGCATCGGCCGCCGCCGCCGCGATCACTTCGAGCGCCAGGCCCTGGCCTTTCACCGCCGCGTGCGCCGCGGCTACCTCGAGATCCAGCGGGCCGAGCCCAAGCGTGTGCGCCTGATCGACGCCGCTCAGGATCCCGACGCGGTCGCCGCCGACGTGCAGGCGATCGTCGGGGAGTTCCTGCGTGGCGCTTGAGGCGATCCGCGACCAGCCGCGGGCGGTCGAGCTGCTGCGCCGCGCGCTCGACGGCGCGCGCGTGGCCCACGCCTACGCCTTCGTGGGGCCGGCCGGCTCCGGTCGCATGACGACCGCGCGCGCCTTCGCCGAAGAGCTGCTGTCGGGCGGACCGCGGCGCGCGAGCACGGACGCCCCCCACGAGGCGAGCCGCCCGAGCGGCACCCGCTCCACCGGCCCCCATCCGGACTTGCACGTGGTCGTCCCCACGCCGCCCGAGAGCAATCCCAAGGGGGCACGCACGATCCGCATCGGCGCCATCCGCGAGCTCGAGCGCCAGGCCTCGCTGCGGCCGGTGCTGGGCGGCCGCCGCGTGTTCATCCTCGACGAGGCCGAGCGGATGACCGGCGAGTCCCCGCAGGCCTTCCTGAAGTTCCTGGAGGAGCCGCCGCCGGACACGGTCGTGATCCTGGTCCTGCCCGGTGTGCGCGCGGTGCCGGCCACGGTGATCTCGCGGTGCCAGATCGTGCGGTTCCAGCCCCGCGGCGCCGGGCGCACCGCCGCCCTCGTCGGCGAGGCGCTGGCGCTGCTGCAGGCCGCGCGCACCGACGGCGCGCCCGGCCTCTTCCGCCGCACCGATCGTATCGATCGCGAGAAGGCCGAGGCGCTGATCGATGGCTGCTGGCTGCTCTGTCGCGACCTGCTGCTGGCGCGGGCCGGTGCTCCCGCCGCGCTGCTGAGCGACGCCGAGCAGGCCTCCGAGCTGGCCGCCGAGGCGGGCCGCTGGAGCGACGACGACGTCCTGGCGGCGATCGCGATCTGCCGCCACGCGCGCGAGACCCTGATCAACAACGTGACCCCGCGGCTGACCGTCGAGATGGTGGTCGGCCGCTTACTGGCGCGAGCCGCCTGAGGACCCGATGGACGACGACATACCCGAAGAGTGGCTGATCGGCATCCGGCTACGCGACGGCTCGCCCGCCGAGGACTACAAGCTGGTGGACGACCGTGCGCTCAGCGTCGGCGACCTGGTGGTGGTCGAGACCGCCACCGGCACCGCGCTGGGCGAGGTGCGCCGGCCGCGCCGCGTGCTGCCCGAGTTCAAGCGCGACCGACTCTTTCGCCGCGTGGTGCGTCAGGCCACCGAGGCGGAGGCGCGCGAGTACCGTGACCGCCGCCAGCGCGAGGCGCGGGCGGTCGTCTCCGCCCAGCAGCTGGCCCGCGGCCGCGGCATGACGCTGAAGGTGGTCGACGTCGAGATGCACGGCGCCGAGCGGCGCGTGACCGTGTACTTCAACGCCGAGGACCGTATCGACTTCCGCGACCTGGTGCGCGATCTCGCCCGCGAGTTTCGCTCGCGCATCGAGATGCGGCAGGTCGGCGCCCGCGACACCACCCGCGTGATGGACGGCATCGGGCCGTGCGGCCGCCAGCTCTGCTGCTCGTCGCACCTCAAGAAGTTCGAGCCGATCTCGGTGAAGATGGCCAAGACGCAGGACATGCCGCTGACCGACAGCCGGCTGCTCGGCAACTGCGGTCGGTTGAAGTGCTGCCTGCTCTACGAGTTCTCGACCTACCAGGAGCTGCGCAGCCGGCTGCCGCGCGTCAACACGCCGTGCCAGGCCTCCTGCGGGGGCGGCGGCTGCATGACCGGCAAGGTGCGCTCCATCCGCGTGCTCGCGCAGTCGGTCGTGGTCGGCTTTCCGGACGGCAGCGAGGCCGAGGTGCCGCTCGACCAGGTGACGTGGGAGGGGCGCGCCCACATCGAAGGCCAGCTGAAGTCCTGAGCTGACGGCGGCTAGCGGGAGGCGCCGGGGCCGCACCGGCGCAATCCGAGCGCGCCCAGGCCGTCCTCGACCGAGGCGAGGGTCGCGCCCGGCAAGGCCAGGACCAGCGGGGGCACCGGGGACTGCGGCGACCGCGGGCAGCTGACGAGCAGATTCCTCGCCGGGTACCAGTGAAACGACCACACGGCCTCGCCGTCCTTCTCCTGGAGCTCGAGCTCACCACCGCCGTTCAGCGTCCACTGCGCCACCCGCGCGAGATTGGGCGTGTCGACCGTCCCCTGGGAGTGAAAGCGAACCGGATAGCCGTCGCTGGGCAGGGCGGGGAACACGTCGGAGAAGGCGCGCCACTCGTGCGCGGTGAGACTCTCGACGGTCAGATCGGCGGCGCCGGCGACGGCGTGGAGGATCACACCGATGCCGACGACGAGCCAGGCGAGTCGGCGCGTCACGAGGCCGCTAGCGACGGCGCGTGCCGCCGAGGATGCCGCCGAGCACGCCGCGCAGGATCTGACGGCCCACCTCGCTGCCGACGGTGCGCGCCGCCTGCTTGGCGAGCGCCTCGACCATGCCCTGCCGGCGCCCGGTGCCCCAGAGCAGATCGTTCAGTCCTCCTCCGCCGCTCGCCGCCGGTTGCTCAGAGGACGGCGGCGGCGCGGAGGGCCGCTCGACGGGTGCTCGCTCCGCGGGGGTGCGCTCGACGGGCGCCGGGGGCGCCGCCGGCTCCGTCCTGGCCTGACTCGGGCGCGCCACCGGTGACGCCTCGGCCCCGGTCTTGCGGCCGAGGATCTCGTAGGCCGACTCGCGGTTCACCGGCGAGTCGTACTTGCCGCCGATCGGGCTGCGCGCGCGGACCGCCGCCCGCTCCTCCTGCGTGATCGCGCCCATCCGGCAGCGGGGCGGGCACATCAGCGTGCGCTCGACCGGCATCGGCACGCCCCGGTCTTGCAGGGTGGAGACGAGCGCCTCGCCGACGGCGAGCTGCGAGAGGACGGCGGCCGTGTCGACCTTGGGATTGGCCACGAAGGTCTCGGCGGCGGTGCGCACGGCCTTCTGATCGCGCGGCGTGTAGGCGCGCAGCGCGTGCTGGATGCGGTTGCCGAGCTGGCCGAGGATCTCGTCGGGCACGTCGTCGGGGAACTGCGAGCAGAAGTACACGCCCACGCCCTTGGAGCGGATCAGCCGCACCACCTGCTCGATGCGCTGCCGCAGCGCGGGCGGCGAGTCGTCGAAGAGCAGGTGCGCCTCGTCGAAGAAGAACACCAGCTTGGGCTTGTCGAGGTCGCCCACCTCCGGCAGATTCTCGAACAGCTCGGAGAGCAGCCACAGCAGGAAGGTGGAGTACAGCCGCGGCTTGAGGATGAGCTGGTCGGCGGCGAGGACGTTGACGAGGCCGCGGCCGTTGAGATCGGTCCGGAGCAGGTCCGCGAGCGCGAGCGCCGGCTCGCCGAAGAACGCCTCGCCACCCTCGCGCTCCAGCGAGAGGAGCGCGCGCTGGATGGCCGCGATCGACTGGGCGCTGACCAGGCCGTACTGCGCCGAGATCTCCTTGCGATGCTCGGCGACGAACCCGAGCATGGCCCGCAGGTCGTCGAGGTCGAGGAGCAGCAGGCCGCGGTCGTCGGCCAGCTTGAAGGCGATCTCGAGGTTGCCGGACTGCGTGTCGTTGAGCTCGAGCATGCGGGCCAGCAGGGGAGGGCCGATCTCGCTGATGGTCGCCCGGACCGGATGACCGGCCTGGCCGTACAGGTCCCAGAACACGACCGGGCTGGCCTCGGGCGCGTAGCCGGTCAGGCCGAGCTGGGCGGCGCGCTGCTGGATCTTCTCGCTCGCCGTCCCCGCCTGCGCGAGCCCGGCCACGTCGCCCTTCACGTCGGCGATGAAGACCGGTACGCCGAGGCGCGAGAAGCCCTCGGCCAGCACCATGAGCGAGACGGTCTTGCCGGTGCCGGTGGCGCCGGCGACGAGGCCGTGGCGGTTGCCGTACCGGGCGAGCAGGACGACGGGACGCTCGCCCTTGCCGAGCAGAATCTCGTCCACGTGTCGCAGCGTACACCAGCGCCGCCGCCCGCGCCCCGGGGTCGGGAGGCCATGCTAGAGTGACAGCCGTGGCCGGCACGTTCTATCTCACCACGCCGATCTACTACGTGAACGACGCGCCCCACCTCGGGCACGCCTACACCACGATCCTGGCCGACACCATGACGCGGTACCGCCGGCTGGCCGGCGACGACGCGTATTTCCTCACCGGCACCGACGAGCACGGCGAGAAGATCGCCCAGGCGGCGGCCAGGCTCGGCATCAGCCCGCAGGCGCTGGCCGACCGCACCTCCGCCGAGTTCCGCCGGGCCTGGGATGCGCTCGGCCTGCGCTACAACGACTACATCCGCACGACCGAGCCGCGGCACGAGACGATCGTGCGGGCGATTCTGCAGAAGCTGTGGGACGCCGGCGAGATCTACCTCGGCAAGTACGGTGGCCACTACTGCTTCGGCTGCGAGCGCTTCTACACCGAGAAGGAGATCGTCGACGGCAAGTGCCCCGATCACCTCACGGCGCTCACCTGGATCGAGGAAGAGAACTATTTCTTCAAGATGTCGAAGTACCAGGCGTGGCTGATCGACACGATCCAGAGCCGGCCCGACCTCGTCCGGCCCGAGCGCTACCGCAACGAGGTCCTCGGGTTCCTGCGCGACCCGCTCCAGGACCTGTCCATCAGCCGGCCGCGCACGCGCCTGGAGTGGGGGATCCCGCTGCCGTTCGACGACAAGTACGTCACCTACGTGTGGTTCGACGCCCTCATCAACTACCTCTCCGCCCTCGGCGGGCCCGGTGACCCACGCTTCGAGAAGTACTGGCCGGTCTGCCAGCATGTGACCGCCAAGGACATTCTCAAGCCGCACGCGATCTACTGGCCGTGCATGCTGGCGGCGCTGGCCTCGGCCCACGGCAAGCCGCGGGAGGCGTACCTGTACCAGCACCTCAACGTCCACGGCTACTGGACGATCGAGGGGCAGAAGATGTCCAAATCGCTGGGGAACGTGTTTCCGGCGGTGGCGCCGGCCGAGAAGTACGGCATCGACGCCTATCGCTACTTCGTGCTGCGCGAGATGGCGTTCGGGCTCGACGCCGACTTCTCGGAGGCCGCGCTGGTGGGCCGCCTCAACGCGGACCTTGCCAACGACCTCGGCAATCTCGTCGCGCGGGCGACCACGCTCATCGTGAATCTGGGTCACGGATCCGTCCCGAGCCCAGGCGAGCCGACCGCCCTCGAGGAGGACGTGATCGCCGCGTCCGCCAGGGCCAAGAGCGAGGTCGCGGGCGCGATGGGAGAGTTCGCCTTCCATCGAGCGCTGGCCGCCATCTGGGAATTCATCGGCGCCGTGAATCGGTACATCGACTCAACTCAGCCGTGGACGCTCGCGAGGGATCCCGCCCAGGAGCCACGGCTTTCGGCGGTCTTGTACACGCTTGCCGAAGCGCTCAAGTTCCTCGGCATCATCCTCGCTCCGTTCGTGCCCGAGGCCGCGGCACGGATCCGGGTGGGGGTTGGCCAGGCAGCCGAGCCGAGGCTGGCCGACGCGCAGTGGGGGAAGCTCGCCCCGGGGACGCGCGTCGAGAAGGTCTCGGGGCTGTTCCCGCGCGTCGGCGAGGCGAAGGCCGACCGGGACGCGCGGAAGCCCACGGCAACGTCGGCCCGCGTGACGGGAGGCGAGCAGCCCCAGCAGATCAAGATCGCCGACTTTGGCAAGGTCGACCTGCGCGTCGCCGAGGTCGTCGCCGCCGAGGCGGTGCCGAAGTCCAAGAAGCTGCTGAAGCTCACGGTCTCGCTTGGCGGCGAGCAGCGCACGATCGTGGCCGGGATCGCCCAGCACTACGCGCCCGCCGACCTCGTCGGCAAGAAGGTCGTCGTCGTCGCCAATCTCGAGCCGGCCACGCTGATGGGCGTGCAGTCGCAGGGGATGGTGCTGGCCGGCTCCACCGACGGCGACGGCGCGCTGGCGGTGCTCACGCTCGACCGCGATCTGCCGCCGGGCGCGAGGGTGCGGTGAGCCGCGAGACGTACGTCGAGGCGATCGTGCAGGCCGCCGAGCGCGACGCCTCGATCGCGCGCGTGCTGCGCGAGATCTGCGCGCTCGACGGCGCCGTGCGGGCGGGCGCGCTCGAGCTGGTCGGTGCCCACCTGCGTACCAACGCCGCCGCCGCCGACGTGCTGGAGTGCGTGCAGGCACTCCGCGAGGACGCGGTGGCGCGCCGCATCGCCGAGCGCCTCGGCCCGCCGGGGTGACGTCGCTCGTCGCCTGGCTTCGGCGATGGGGCATCTCGATCGCCTCGTTCGTCGGCGGCCTCCTCACGCTCTTCGTCTTCCGCCGAGGCCTCCCGCACGTCGCCTGGATCGTCGGCTATCTGCTCCTGCTGTGGCTGCTGGTGGCCGTGCTGGTGCAGGTGCGCGACACGCTGGCCGCCTCCGACAAGCGCGCCCACCGGTTGATGCTGACGGCCACGGAGTACACGGTGCAGACCCTCTATCACGGCGTCCTGCTGTTCCTGCTGCCGGCCTACTGGGCCGCGACGACGCTCGGCTCTCCGAACGTCGTGCTCCTGCTGCTGTTCGCCGCGCTGGCCTTGCTGGCGACGTTCGACCCCTGGTATCGGGCGATCGTGCGGCCCCGACCGTGGGTCGGCTACGTCTTCTTCGTGGTCTCCGTGTTCGGCGCCTTGAACCTGGCGCTGCCGCTGGTCGGGGTGCCGCCGTTCGCCGCGCTGCTGATCGCGGCGTGGCTGGCGGTCGTGGGCCTGACGCCGGCCGTGCGCCGGGCGCGCCAGTGGCGCTGGCTCACCGCCCTCGTCGTCACCTCCATCAGCGGGCTGACCGTCGCCGCCGCGGTCGGGCGCTGGTGCGTGATCGTCCCGCCGGCGCCGATGTTCCTGGCCGGAGGCGAGCTGGGCTGGACGGTGGGGACGGTGGACTCGCTGGAGCCAGTGCCGGGCGCCATCCACGCCGCCGACCTGCACGAGCGCGGGCTCGTCGCCCGCACCGCGATCTACGCGCCGGCCGGCCTGCGCCAGCCGGTCGAGCACGTGTGGCGCCGCAACGGTCAGATCATCAACGTGGTGCGGCTGACGCCGGTGCAGGGCGGGCGGCGCGACGGCTTCCGCACCTTCTCGCGCAAGACCGCGTTTCCCGCCGACTCCGTCGGGCGCTGGCGCGTCGACGTCACGACCGAGTCCCGCCAGCTCATCGGTCAGCTGCGCCTCCGGGTGGTGCCGTGATCCCCCCCTAGCTGTGCGACACCCACGCGCACCTGCACGTCCCGGAGTTCGCCGACGATCTGCCGGCGGTGCTCGAGCGCGCGCGGGCGGCCGGCGTGCAGCGGATGGTGACGATCGGGACCGACGTGGCGACGACGACGGCCGCCCTCGCGCTCGCCGCGCGCCTGGACGGCGTCTGGGCCACGGCCGGCATCCATCCTCACGACGCCGGCGACGCCGACGAGACCGCGTTCGCCGACATCGAGCGGCTGGCCCGCGACGCGCGCGTGGTGGCGATCGGCGAGATCGGGCTGGACTTCTTCCGCAATCTCTCGCCGCGCGAGGCGCAGGAGCGGACGTTCCGTCGCCTGCTCGACCTGGCCCGCCGGCTCGGCAAGCCCGCGGTGATGCATTGCCGGGACGCCCACGCGGAGACGCTGGCCGTGCTCGCAGAGGAGCGCGTGCACGAGGTCGGCGGCATCATGCACTGCTTCTCCGGCGACGTGGCGATCGCCCGCCGCTGTCTGGACCTCGGCCTGACGATCTCGCTGGCCGGGCCGGTGACCTATCCCAACGCCCGCGCGCTGCCGGACGTCGCGCGCTTCGTGCCCGCCGACCGGCTGGTCGTGGAGACCGACTGCCCGTTCCTGCCGCCCCAGGGCCATCGCGGCCGCCGCAACGAGCCCGCGCACCTGGCGCTCACGGCCGCGCGCGTCGCCGAGCTGCGCGGCGAGCCGCTGGCGACGCTGGGGCCGCGCATGAGCGACAACGCGCGGCGCCTGTTCCGGGTGGCGTGAGCGTGGACTGGCGGGACGTCGGCTTCTACGCGCGCGCCCGGCTGGGGCGGGGCATCGCCCGCTGGATCAACCGTCACGCGCCGGCCCCGGCGGCGCCGGTGCCGCTGGACGAGGTGCTGCACGGCGCCCGCACGCCGCTGGCCCTCAGCAAGCTCCTGGAGGGGCGCAGCAACGCCGCGCGCGAGGCGGCGGTGGCGCGCTGGCTGACGGCGCGTAGCGTGCCGTTCACCCGCGAGCGCTTCGCCACCTTCGAGGGGCGGGGCGAGACCTTCTGCGTGGACGTGGGGCACGGGGATCGCGCGCTCGTGCTGATCGCCCATCACGACGCCGTCGTCGGCAGCCCGGGCGCCAACGACAACGCGGCCTCGGTAGCGGTGCTGCTCTCGCTGCTGGAACGGTGGGCGGTGCGCGAGCCCTCCGTGCGCGTGCGGCTGCTGTTTCCGGCCTGCGAGGAGCTCGGCTATCTCGGCAGCCGCGTGTGGGTGCGATCGCACGGGGTGACGGACGTGCTCGGCGTGCTCAGCCTCGAGCTCGCCGGGGTGGGCGACAGCCTCGCGGTGTGGGACGCGCCGAGCGACACGCCCTTCCTGGCGCTCGTGCGCCACGCGTTCGAGAGCGCCGGGCTCCGCGCCGACGAGTCGTATCACGTGGTGGGACGCATCCCGGTCTTCGGCAGCGATCACCGGGCGTTCGCGGCGGCGGGGGCGCCGGCCTACGGGCTCACGACGGTGCCCTCGGTGGAGGTCCCCGCGCTGCGGGAGTTCATCTTCCACCCGCTGCGGACGACGCTGCGCGCCGGCGTGCGGCGGCCGCCGCCGTTCGACACCTATCACACCGCGCGCGATACCGGGGCCACGCTGGACGCCGCCGCGCTCGACCGCGTCGGCCGCGCGCTGGACGCCGTGGTCGCCGCGCTCGGCTAGCCGCTCTTCGCCAGCAACCGGCGGCCGCGCTCGACCTCGCTCGGCGGCACCAGCACGACGACCTCGCCCTGGGCGCCCACCGTGAACGGATGGACGGAGTGGGCGAGGCGCGAGCGCAGGAGCGTGGGGATCCCTTCGCTATCGAGCAAGCTCTTGACGACCACCGCCTCCGCCTGATCGCAGCGATGGATCTCGACGAATCCGCGGCCGCCGGTGGGCGGCGGCGGCTCGGCGGGCCGCCTCGGGAAGGGGATGATCTTGCCTCGACGGGCCATCTCTCGCATGATACCCGACGCTATCGACTTCGAGCCGGGCTTCGAACTGCTGCTCGGCGCCACCGTCGTGGCCGCCCTCGGGGTCGGGTTCCTGGGCACCGCGATCGGCGGAGGCATCGGTCTCGTCCTCACGCCCACGCTCAGCCTCGTCCTGCCGCCCGCGGTGGTGCTCGCGCTGATCGCCGCCGCTCATGAATTTCTCCGATCCGATCGCCGTCCGCTACTACTGGCGCCGGTGGGATATCTCACTGCTGCGATTGCTGCTCCCGAGCTCGGTGCTCGGCGTGATCGCGCGCGTGTGGCTGCTGTCGCTGCTGCCCCCGGCGTGGCTGGCGCGAACGGTCGGCGCCGTCGCGCTCCTGTTCGCCGTGGCGCAGCTCGCGCTGACCTTCCGGCGGCCGGCGCTGCCCGGGCCGCCCCCGCCCCCGCCGTGGGCGTCGCCGCGGGGTTGGTGATGGGCGTCGCCTCGATGGTCGCGCACTCGGGCGGCGTGGTCCTGAACCTCTACCTGCTCGCGCTGCGGTTGCCCACGACGACGATCCTCGCCACCAACAACGCGCTCATCGTCTTCACCAACGCGGTCAAGCTGGTCGGTTACAGGCGGGTGGGATTTCTGACGGGCGCGATCATGCTCGCCGCCGTCCTCTCCATCCCGGCGCTGGCCGCCGGCGCCTGGCTCGGCGTACGCGTCGGCCGTCGCATCCCGCGCCGCGCGTTCGAGCTCACCTTGATCGGCATCGCGATCGTCGGCGCCGTCCGCCTCCTGCTGCGGTAGCAGGCCGATGAAAAAGGGCCATCTGCGTCGTTGGCTCGTCGTTCCCTCCCTTCGGCGTAGGCGGGCCCTTCTTGACGCGGCCGGTAGAGGAGCGCCACGGCTTTGCCGGGGCGCGACGAACGTTGGGGGTGTGGGGGCCATGTCGGGGCCCCCACCTCAATGGGCCCTGGTCTACAATCGGGGCGGGAGGACCGCGCCGTGGAGAAATACGAGTACTTCAGCGGGACGCCGGAGATCGGCATCGTTCCTCGCGCGCCCCACGCGGGCCCCCTGCTTCGGCACGTCTTCGAGCAGGAGCACGGTCGGGGCGGCTTCGCCGGCAAGGTGAGTCATACCTATCACCTCTATCCGCCGACCAACTGGCTGCCGGGCGAGACGCGCCATCTGCCCGACTGGGCGCCCGCCTGGGAATCGCCGCTGCGCCCGGTCGGCGGGATCCACCACGTCCTCGGGGTGGCGCCGGCCGAGCCCGGTCGCGACGTGTACCGCGGCATGGGCCGCCTGGTGGCCAACGCCACCACGGCCATGAACGTCACGGTGCCGCGGGCGCCCATGGACTACTTCTTCGAGCACCACTCGGCCACGATGGTCTTCTTCGTCCACGAGGGCCGCGGCACGCTGGAGACGACGTTCGGGCCCATCGAGTACCGCACGGGCGACTTCCTGATCGTGCCCAAGGGCGTGACGCACCGCTTCGAGCTCGGCGCCGGCGCGCACTACTACTGGATGTACGAGTCGTTCGCCGGCGATCCGGAGAAGTCGGAGGCGCCGACGACGGGACAGTTCGTCACCCACAGCCGCAGCGACTATCGCTTCCCCCGCTCGCTCGACACGCGCAACGAGAGCGGGCGCTTCGAGATCGTCTCCAAGGTCGACGGCGTCTACACGCGACGCGTGCATCCCACGCACCCGTTCGACGTCATCGGCTGGCGCGGCGAGTACCTGCCCTACAAGTTCGCCGTCGAGGACGTGCGGCCGCTGGTGGCCGACCGCTCGCACGTGCCGCCGTCCGGCCACACGATCTTCAAGCTGCCCGGCTGCTATCTCTGCGTCTTCACCGTGCGCTCGGTCGAGAAGGAGGGCATGTGGGTGCCCTTCTTCCACAAGAATCTCGACTATCTCGAGACGCTGGGCTACCACTTCGGTGACTTCTTCAGCGGCGGCGGCGTGGTCGGACCGGGCATGGTCTCGGTGCATCCCGTCGGCCTGCCGCACGGACCCAAGCCGCGCTCGCTGCAGGCGTTCATGGACGGCGCCAACGCCGGCGTCCATCAGGAGGTCGGCATCATGGCCGACTTCGCCAATCCCACCCAGATGTCGGAGCTGGCGCTGGGGCTGAGCCGGCCGGACTACATGAGCGCGTGGGCGGGCTACACGACCGACCCGCGCTTCGCGTATGCGCCGGGTCGCCTCGCCGAGGCGCGGGCGCTGGGCGAGCGCCTGGCCGATGCGCGCGATACGCTGCGGCCGCCGGACGACGAGCGGGCGTGAGCCGCGAGAGCGCGCTCGCCTTCGACCTGCGCGCGCTGTCCGACGACTTCTACGAGGATCCGTTTCCGGTCTATCACCGGCTTCGCCGGTGGGACCCCGTCCACCGCTGTCCGGACGGCTCGTACTTCCTCACCCGCTACGACGACGTCGTGGCCGTCTACCACGACCATCACCGCTTCTCGTCCGACAAGCGCGCGGAGTTCGCGCCGAAGTTCGGCGACACGCCGCTCTTCGAGCACCACACCACCAGCGTGGTGTTCCGCGATCCGCCCGACCACACGCGCATCCGCCGGCTGTTCGCGCCCGCGTTCACGCCGAAGGCGCTGGCCGCGCTGCAGCCGCGCGTCGTGCGGCTGGTCGACGCGCTGCTGGACGCGGCGGCGGCCCGCGGCGGGATGGACGTGGTCGTGGATTTCGCCGCCGCGCTGCCGATCCAGCTCATCGGCGACATGCTCGGCGTCCCCCCGGACGAGCGCGGCCCGCTGCGCGACTGGTCGCTGGACATCCTGAGCGCGCTGGAGCCGGCGCCGGGCCCCGAGCGTCTGCAAGCCGGCAATCGCGCGGTGGAGGAGTTCAAGGCGTACCTGCGCCGGCTGATCGCCGAGCGACGGCGCCGGCCGAGCCGCGACCCCGGCGAGATCCTCAGCGCGCTGCTGGCCGCCGAGGACGCGGGTGATCGACTGTCCGAGGTCGAGCTGCTGCACCAGTGCATCTTCCTGCTCAACGCGGGCCACGAGACGACGACCAACCTGATCGCCAACGCCGTCGTCGAGCTGCTGGAGCATCCCGCGGAGTGGGCGCGCCTGCGCGCCGAGCCGGCCCTGCTGTCGAGCGCGGTGGAGGAGTTCCTGCGCTACCAGAGTCCCAACCAGCTCGGCAACCGCCGCGCCGTCGCCGACGTCGCGATCGGCGGCGTGGCGATGCCGGAGGGCACGCTGGTGACGCTCGGCATCGGCGCCGCCAACCGCGACCCGGCCCACTTTCCCGACCCCGATCGCCTCGATCTCGGCCGGACACCCAACCGCCACCTGGCGTTCATCACCGGCATCCACGCCTGCGCGGGGATGTGGCTGGCCCGGATGGAAGGGGCGGTGGCGATCGGCCGGCTGGTCGAACGCTTCGCGCGGTTGCGGGCGGCCGCACCGCCGGTGCGCGCGCGCCGGGCGCGGTTCCGCGTGGTGTCGTCGTTCCCGGTCGCGATCGGCTGAGCCGGGCGCCGGCTCAGGCCTGGCCGACCCTCCGCAGCAGGTTCTTGTCGCGGTGGTGGAAGACGTCCGGGCGTCCGGGCATCTTCAGCACCGTGTCCTCGTCGTAGCCGAAGGTGTCGTCGGCGTAGATCGTCACCGTGAGCTCGTAGCGGACGGTCCGGAACTCGCGATCGAGGAAGCGGTTCAGTGGCCCGAGGTTCTTGAGCTCTTCGGCGTTCATGGACGGTGCCTCTTTAGTTCTCTAGAGGTCGCGCGCCGCCGGAAGATCGGGCAGCGACGTCGCGGCGCGGACTCCGCGCACGATCGCCCGGGCCACGGCCTCGCCCGCGGCGAGTCCCAGCCGCGTGATGTCCACGGCCGTCCGGCCGACCGACAGCGCGAACAGCGTGTCGCCGTCGAAGGCGGTGTGCGGCGGTGACAGGGCGCGGGCGAAGCCGAGCATCCCGAGCGAGGCGACCTTGGAGGCCGCCGGCCGGTCCAGGCGCGCGTTGGTGGCGATCACGCCGATGGTCGTGTGTGCCGGGGCCGCGAACCGGCCGGGCGCGCCGGCCGCGAGCAGCGCCTGGGCGCCGTCCACCAGTCGGCGGCCGTCGGGCGCGTCGCGGGCGCCGGCGATGAGCGCGCCGGTCTCCGGGTCGCGCACGTCGCCCAGCGCGTTCACGGCCACCAGGGCGCCGACGACCACGTCGTCCAGGCGGACGCTGGCCGAGCCGATGCCTCCGCGCATCGCCCGCGGACGGCCGAAGACCTTTCCGACGCTGGCCCCGGTGCCGGCGCCCACGCTGCCCTCGGCCACGGGCCCGCCCGCGGCGCGACCGGCCGCCTCGAACCCCATCTCGCGCGTGGGCCGCACGCGGCCGTCGCCCACGTTGAGATCGAAGAGGAACGCGCCGGGCACGTGCGGCACCACGGAGGGACCGGCCGCGTACCCGCGACCCTGCTGCTCGAGCCATCGCAGCACGCCCCAGATCGACTCGCCGCCGAAGCGGCTGCCGCCGCCGAGGACGACGCCGTTCACGGTGCCGACGAGGTGGCGCGGGTCGAGATAGTCGAGCCCGATGACGTCGTTGGCCCAGCCACGCAGCTCGACGCCGGCCACCGCGGGCGTGTCGCACAGCACGACGGTCACGCCGGTGAGCGCGACCGCGTCGGTGGCGTGGCCGACGCGGATGCCGGGAACGTCGGTGATCAAGAAGCGCCGGGCTTGCGGCTCACGTCGGAGGCGGAGACCCGGCCCAGCGCCACCTCGGCGGCGATCTCGATGCCGCGCTGGACGAGTGTCCGCACGAACGGCTGGTGGCGGGCCTCGCGCGTCTCGTCGGCGAGCGCGGCGGCGGCCGCCTCGGCCAGCGCGGCCTGGTCGGGACGATCGGTGGCGCGGAAGATGAACGCCATGTCGACGAGCCGGCGCGCCCACCGGCGGCGCGCCTCGAGGCCGAGCTCGCGCTCGACGACACCCGAGACGATCGCCTCCTCGCGCTCGGCCTTGATCTGATCGCTCACGACCAGCTTGCTCTCCCGCGCCTGCAGCAGGTCGAGCGCGTCGGCCTGCACGGTCTCGGGGTCGAGGAACCACCCGGCCAGCTCCGGGAGCTCCAGCAGGGTGGGGGCCTGCTCCGCGAGCGCCGGGTCCGCGACGAGCGGGGGAAGCGGTGGCGGCTCGCTCGGCGTGAACAGTCGCTCCCAGCGTGCGAACGCCGCGGGCGGCGACGTCTCCCGTGCGCGGTGCACCGCGACGGCTTGGCCGACCACCGCCAGCGCCAGGCCCGGCTCCACCTCGACCCAGGGCAGCTTCTGGGAGGCGCGCAGCCCGGCCAGCTCGGTCTCCAGCCGCTTCTTGGTGATCTCGCCGCCGGCCGCGTCCATCACGCCGGCCTCGTCGTTGACGATCAGCGAGCACAGCGCCTGCCCGCCGAAGGCGCCCTCGAAGAGCAGCCATACCGCGCGCGAGCCACTGCCGTCCACGCCGCTGATCCACGCGCGCACCGCCCGCTCGGGCCGGCGCTCCACGACGGGCTTCGGTGCCGGCTTGGGCGGCGGCTGCACCCCACGCTGGGCGAGGCGGTAGAGCGCCAACCGCGCGGCACGGCGGACCCGGCGATCGACGCGCTCCGACGTCAGTGCGTCGAGGACCGGCAGCGCGACGGCGCCGTGGGCGTCGGCGAAGGCGTGCAGGATGTCGTCGACGGCGTCGGGGGCGCCGGCGGCGAGCGCGGTCAGCGGGGCGGGGTCGAGCCGGCCGGGATCGGCGATCGCGGCGTCGAGGGCGCGGCGACAGGCTTCGGCGTCAGCGTCCACGAGAATCCTCCGGTCTATTGCCAGCCGAGGCGGAAGAAGGGATGCGCGGGGGCGTCGTGGAAGTGGACGCGCCGGGCGTAGTCCAGCGCCCACGCGTAGTGCTCGAAGCGCTCGGCCAGGCGGGCGTAGAGCGGCGCGGTGTCGCGCTCGCGGGGCCGCGAGGTCGCTCGACCGTGCTCGGACACGAAGCGGTAGGCGCGCTGCCCCTGGCTCACGTAGTAATCGGTCGAGGCCAGGCGCTGCACGCGCTCGCGGAACACCCCGGTCATGAACAACGTGTAGTCGCCGATGTGTCGTCGGATCGAGATCTCCCGCTCGGGTCCAAAATGCGCGGCGTCATCGTCCCAGGCGGCCTGCGCCTCCAGCAACAGATCCACGACGCTCTCCAGTCGCGGCATCGTCACGCCGGTTGGAAACAGGTTCTCCGTGCGCGCGAACCGGGTGAGGAGGTCGGCCAGGTAACCGGCCGCCGGGTCGTCACGCATGGCCAGATCGCGGAAGCTCGCCTGGACCGCGCGATCGAAGAATCGCCGGAGCTCCACGAGCGAAATGATAACAAATCCCACGGTGAGGCAGTTGCCTGCTCGCGAGTGCCCCCGTAGAATTCACGGCGTGTCCGACGTCCCGCGCGCCCGACTGCCCTGGGTCCTCGTCGCCGGCAGCCTGCTGCTGGCCGCGCTCCTCGCCTACACGCTGTTCGGCGGCTATCTGCCGGCCAAGCGTCGCGTGGCCAGCCTCGAGCGCGAGCTCCGGCAGCTCTACCTGCGTGAGGCCGAGCTGCAGACCAAGGTCGCGCAGAACGAGCAGCGCCACGCCGTGCGCGAGCAGCAGCTCATCGCTGTGAGCGCCGAGCGCGACGCCCTGGCCCGCCGGCTCGAGGACGTCGAGCGCCAGCTCGCGGTCGCCCGAGGCCAGAAGCGCTGAGTCTGCTCTAGAACTCGCTCTTCAGCCGAAACTCCACCGGGATCTCCACCCAGACCGCCACCGGCGCCGGCGTGTCGGCTCGACCGGACGCGGCGGTGCGGTTGGGTGAGACTCCGTTGCGGGATCGATCAGCTCGATCGGCATCACGGCGCTCAACACCTCGCTCAGCTACGACCGGCTCACCCTGTTCAACGTTCTTCCTCGACGATCCGGTCAACGGCGACATGATCGACCAGCGCGACGAGCGATTCGTCGAGCAGTACGAGATCAGGACCAGCCCTTCGGAATCCCACTGACGTCGACGGAGGGCTGCAGTACCGCATCGATACGCCCCGCGTGGTGCTCGCCAAGGCAGTGCTTCTTCACGTCCTGGCTGCCCGGCGAGCCGGGCGCCGGCGTCGACGACGTCCACTTCACCCTGGGCACGCCTCGCGCGTTCTTCGGGGATCGCTAACACTTTTAGCTGGCCCGGTCGGCCGCCATCAGCATCTGGCCGACCGGCCGGCGGATCATCGCCACTGGTTGGCCGACCAGCCGGGCCGCTCGCCTCGTCCTCGCGTTACCAACTTCGGGAACTTCAATGCAGCACGAGGACGTCGGCCCGGTACGTGACGACGTGGCAACCTGCTACCACGCCTCGAAGAACTGAACTCTGGGTGGGATTTCGAGCGCGGCCCGAGTCATGGCAGGTGCGTTGCTGTTCTAGGGTCCGTGCCCGCTTTCGTGATCATCACCACCGCCGATCTTCCCGAGGCGTACTTCCTCGCGGCCTTCCTCGAGTCACGGACCCAGCGCTTCGCGGTGGTGAATATCGTGGCCCGGCCCCTGGTCAGCCAGCTCAGCGTCCTGGCCCGGCTTCGACGCAACCGCGGGACCCTCTATCTCGCCGACCTGCTGCTCGCCCGTGCGGCAGACCAGATGGGCGCCCCGCAACGCCGGCGTGCGCCACGATGCACCGCGTTCCCCGAAGTGGATACGGCCTTCATCGAGCACGTCCGGTTCCACCACCCGCACCTGGACTGCCGGGATCCCCACACGGACCAGGTCGTCGACTTCATCCGAGCGTTCGGGCCGGACTACGTGCTGCTCGCAGGGGCCCCGGTCTTGAGGCCCAGTGTCTTCGGGCTCGCTCGTCAAGCCGCGCTCAACCGCCATCTCGGCCTCGTCCCGGATTTTCGCGGATCGGACTGCATGCTATGGGCGCTGGCTGTGGGCCAGCCCGAGAGCGTGGGCTACTCCATCCACGTGGTCAACGAGCGGGTGGACGGCGGTGACGTCATCGTTCGTCGGCCCGTCCCGGTGCGGAACGACCGCTCGCTCGCCGGCTACCTGCGACGGCTGCAGCGCGAGGCGTCGACCGGCTTCGTCGAGGTCCTCGAGGAGATCATCGAGGGAGCTCCGCTGCCCCGGGTGTCGCAGCTCGGCAAGGGGCGGTACTTCCCCCCGGCGGGCTGGTCCATCCGGCGGCAGGCGCAACGAAACTTCGCCCGCGTGGTGAGCCACCGCCCCTCCCCCCACGACGCGCCCCTGCGGCCGCTGGCGTCGTGAGGGCCGCCGCGGCGAGCGCGATGGCGCTCAGCGTCGCGTCGGATCGTCGGCGGGCTTCGTGCTGGGCGCCGCACCGCTGAGGCGAGCGAGGACGTCGAAGACGATCGCGAAGTCGTAGTCGCCGAGGCCGAGGCCTCGCGCCGCCGTCATCCATTCCTGGGCGACCGACGTCAGCGGCAGCGGCACGCCGGAGGCGCGGCCCTGGTCGAGCGCGAGCTGCAGGTCCTTTTGGATCATGGGGACCTTGAACCAGGCGTCGGTGGGCATCTGGCCGAGCACGAACGGACCGCGATACTTCACCATCGGTGAGGCGATCACCGACTTGAGCAGCGCCTCGACGGCCCGCTCGCGCGCGATGCCGGCCTTCTCCGCCAGCAGCACGGCCTCGCTGAAGGCCAGCATCTGCACGGCGAGGCCGAGATTGGTCGCGACCTTCATCGTCTTGGCCAGGCCGAGCGGTCCCACATGTGTCACCGCCGTGCCCATCGCCAGCAGCCAGGGTCGTACGCGCTCCATGGCCGCGGCGTCGCCGCCGACGATGAACGAGGCCTGGCCCTGCTCCACGGTGATGGTGCTGCCCGAGACGGGAACGTCGAGCAGCGAGGCACCGCGGACGCTGACCGGTGCCTCGAGCTCGCGCACGACGACCGGACTCACCGTGCTCATCTCCACCAGCACGGCGCCGGCTCCCAGGCCGGCGATGACGCCCTCGGGGCCGAGCGCGACCGCCCGCAGCGCGCCGTCGTCGGTGACCATCGTGAAGAGGGCCTCGGCGCCCTCGGCGGCAGCTCGGGGCGACTTCGCCAGCGTCAGCCCCGCGGCGACGAGATCACGCGCCTTGCCGGGCGTGCGGTTCCAGCCGGTCACCTGATGGCCGGCGGCCAGCAGACGCCGCGTCAGGCGACTGCCCATGGCGCCGAGGCCCACGAAGGCCAGGCGGCTCATCTCAGGCGCGCCTCACCGCGGCGTGTCGTCCGCCACGGCAATCGCACTGATCTCGATCTTGCAGCGCGGGTGCGTGGCCAGCCGGGAGACCTCCACCGTGGTCGTGGTCGGCAGGTGACCGCCCAGGTACTCGGCCCACACGCGATTGAGCTCGTCCTGCTCGCCGACGTCGGTGAGGAAGCGCGTGGCCGACACCAGATCCGCCATGGTGCAGCCGGCCGCCTCCAGTGTCTTCTTCAGATTCTCCATCGTGAGCACCGCCTGCTCGCGCATCGTCGTCGGCAGGTCGAACTCCTCGTCGCGGTGCGGGTGGCTGTGATAGACGGCGGCGGCCGTCACGCCGGACAGGAACACGAGGCTGCCGCGCCGCACGACGATGCCCGGCGCGTACGGCATGACGACATCGGTGCGGCGATCGGCATGGTGCACGGGGGCGATGTCCTTCGGCACGCGGGCTCCTCAGGCGCCGTCGAGTGCGCGCAGGAGCCGCTCGTTGGCGGGGCGCGTGCCGATGGAGATGCGCAGGTGATCGGGGAAGCCGACGGCGACGCCATCACGCACGACGAGACCCGCCCGCAGGAGGCGCTCGCGCACGGCCGTGGCGCCGGCGACCTTGACGAGGAAGAAGTTCGCCTGCGAGGGCGGGAAGGTGAATCCGCGCCGGGCCAGCTCGCGCGAGAGGAACGCGCGCTCCTCCAGCACCAGCCGCCGCGTCCGCTCCCGGTGCTCGGGGTCGTGCAGCGCCGCCAGGGCGGCCACCTGCCCGAGCCGGTTGACGTTGAACGGCGCCCGCACGCGGTTCAGCCGGTCGATGGACTCGAGCGCGCCCACCGCGTAGCCGACGCGCAGGCCGGCCAGGGCGGCGATCTTCGAGAAGGTGCGCAGCACCAGCAGGCGGGGAAAGCGCGCGAGCAGCGCGACGCCGTCGGGATACTCGGGATCGTCGCAGAAGTCGCGATAGGCCTCGTCGAGGACCACGAGCGGGGGATCGTCACCGAGCGCCTCCAGCAGGCGGACGAGCGGCCCGCGCCGGATGATCGTGGTGGCCGGGTTGTGGGGCGAGCACAGGATCACCGCCTTGGTGCGCGCGGTCACGCGGCGGAGCACGTCGTCGAGGTCCGTCTCGTAGCCGGCCATCGGGCTCTCGCGCAGCTGGGCGCCGGCCAGCGCCACCGATGTCGCGTACGGCTCGAACGAGGGCATGGGCACCACGACCTCGTCGTCGCGATCGAAGGCGGCGAGGGCGATCATGCCGATCAGCTCGTCGGCGCCGTTGCCGACCACGATCTGCGCAGGCGCGATGCCGAGCTGGCGCCCCAGCGCCTCGCGCAGGGCGGAGCTGCCCCCGTCGGGATAGAGGTGCACGCGCTCGGCCTCGCGGCAGATCGCCTCCACGACCCGAGGCGACGGCCCCAGCGGGCTCTCGTTGGCCGACAGGCGCACCAGCTCGGTGAGGCCGAGCTCACTCAGGAGGGCCTCCAGGGGCTTGCCGGCATCGTAGGGCGTGATTCCGTCCAGGACGGGTCGCCAGAGACGTCTCAGGCTGGGAGCTCCTTCCTCGGCGATCGATGTCGCCGGAACCGACCCCTGACTTTAAGCCGGGGTCCGGGGCGGATCAAGCGCGGGCGGCCCGGTCATTTGACACTAATGATTCCCGACTGTTAGGCTTTGCGGATCATGTCGCGCGAGCTGTATCGCCGGGCCCGGCGCGCCGAGGCGAGAGCCGACCGAGCCGAGGATCGGCGACGCCTCCGGCTCGAGTTCTTCCGCGCCGTCCTCGCCGAGGGGCTCGAGTCCCTGAAGGCCATGCACGTCGAGGGCGCGTCGGGCGAGGAATCCGTCCGCTCGCACGCCAGGATGGTCGACCGCCTGGTGCAGTCCCTCACCAAGCTGATCGTCGCCGACGCCAAGGGGGCCGGACTGGCGCCCACGGCGCTCGTCGTGGTCGCGCTGGGCGGCTATGGCCGCGGCGAGCTCCACCCCTCCTCGGACATCGATCTCATGGTCGTCTACGACGGCGTGCTGTCGCCGTTCGTGCAGCGGGTGATGCAGGAGCTGCTCTACACGCTGTGGGACCTCGGGCTGCAGATCGGGCACAGCCTGCGCTCGCTCGAGGACTGCGTGGCGATGGCCCGCACCGACTTCCCGAGCCGGACGTCGATGCAGGAGGCGCGGCTCATCGAGGGCGACCGCCGGCTCTTCACGCGCTTCCGTCGCATCCTGCGCGACAACGTCTATCGCCAGGACTTCGGTGAGTTCCTGGCCATGACGCTGGCCGAGCGCGAGCAGCGCTACCGGAAGTTCGGCGCCTCGCCCTACATCGGCGAGCCCAACGTGAAGGAGTCGGCGGGCGGCCTGCGCGACATGCACACGGCCATGTGGTTGGGCGCGGCCAAGTTCGGCGCGCGCACGCTGCGCGAGCTGGCCGACAAGGGGCTCATCTCGCCGCGCGAGCAGGCGGGCGCCGACGCCGCGCTGACGTTCCTGTGGCGCGTCCGCAACGAGCTGCACTTCTTCTCCGGTCACAAAAACGACGTGCTGACCCGCGACCTGCAGCCGCGCATCGCCAAGAACCTCGGCTACGAGAGCGAGGGCGACACCCTCGGCGTCGAGCGCTTCATGCGCGACTACTACCTGCACGCGCGCCGGATCCACCGCATGAGTCGCCGGCTGATCGCCCGCTGCCAGGAGACGCTCTCGCGACGGGGCTCGGCCGAGCGGCGACAGCGGCAGCAGGCGCTGGCCGACGGGCTCGTGTTCTACGACGGCCGGCTCCACCTGGCCGACCGCAACCCCGACGCTCTGCGGAACGACCCCGTGCGGCTGCTGAGGGTCTTCTGGCACCTGCACCGCCTCGGTTGCGATCTGGCGCCCGACCTCGAGCGCGCCATCGAAGACTCGCTCGAGGCGGTCGACGACGGATTCCGGGCCGGACCGGCGGCGCGCGAGGTCTTCCTGGACATCTGCCGGTCGTGGGGGCGGGTCGCCCTGACGCTGTCCGAGATGCACGAGCTGGGGCTGCTGGGGCGCTATCTGCCGGAGTTCGGGGCGCTCACCTGCCTGGTGCAGTACGACGTCTACCACAAGTTCTCGGCCGATCAGCACTCGCTGCTGGCCGTCGAGCACCTGGAGGCGCTGGCCCCCGGCCAGTCGGCGGAATCCGAGGGCGCCGCCCGCGTGTTTCACGAGGTGGAGAAGCCCGGACTGTTGATGCTCGGCATGCTGCTGCACGACATCGGCAAGGCCAAGGGGCACGGCCACGTGGCCAAGGGCATCCCGCTGATCCAGGCGCTCACCCAGCGCATCGGGCTGCCGCCCGAGGAAGGGGCGATGGTGGAGTTCCTGGTCGCCCACCACCTGACGATGTCGCACATCGCCCAGCGGCGCGACATCGACGATCCCCGGACCATCGCCGACTTCGCGGCGACCGTGGGCGACCCGCAGCGCCTGCGGATGCTCTACCTCCTGACCTTCGCCGACATGCGCGCGGTCGGGCCCGGTGTGCTCACCGGCTGGCAGGCCGCGATCCTGCACGAGCTGTATCGGCGCACGCTGGTCCGCCTCACCGGCGGCCGCGAGGAGAAGCCCAACCGGATCCAGCTCGTGGAGCGGCTGCGCACCGTCGTGGGCGACGAGGTGCCGCTGCAGGCCGTGAAGGCGCACGTGGCCATGGTGGGCGACCGCTACCTGACGAACGCCAGCGTGCAGCGCATGGCCGGCCACCTGCGACTCATCGCGCATCTCGACGGCGCGCCGGTCGCGACCGAGCTGTTCCACCATCCCGACCTCGGGTCGTCGGATCTGGTGGTGGTGACGCGCGACGTGCCGGGGCTCTTCGCGCTGATCGCCGGCACGCTGGCCGCGCACGGCGTGAACATCATCTCCGCCCAGATCTCCACCCGCGCCGACGGCATCGCCATCGACACCTTCCAGGTGAATGATCCCGCGGGCGAGTCGGTCACCTCCGCCACGCAGTGGAATCGTCTGCTCGACGCGCTGCGCCTGGTCCTCGTGCGCGAGCAGACGGTGGAGACGCTGCTGCAGCGTCGCCAGCGGGGCCGCGCGACGACCGACGGCGTCAGCCGGCCCAAGATCACCGTGGACAACCGTCTCTCCGACACCGACACCGTCATCGAGGTCAAGTGCCCGGACCGTCTCGGCCTGCTCTACCTGAT
>Ga0134124_10000850_pt1 | contig 24453 bp, 24 predicted proteins | sample KB304_FD_96880 | JGI IMG/M metagenome (GOLD analysis project Ga0134124, IMG submission 96880) | Terrestrial soil microbial communities without Nitrogen fertilizer from Kellogg Biological Station, Michigan, USA - KB3-0-4 | ecosystem: Environmental > Terrestrial > Soil > Unclassified ... | reverse complement strand
CTGCGCAAAATAGATATCAGCGCTGGTCGTTTGGATAGTTCGAGAGTAGGCAGTTTTCAATTTCAGAAGCCGCTCAATAGAGCATCCGAACACCGGCCCTTCGCCTGACTACCGTTTCTCCGAAGCCAATCCGATTCGCAGCTTCTTTTGTTCCCTATGGAGGGAAAAGGTACAAATATGTCTATGAAACTATATGTTGGAAATCTCGCTTTCGCGACTTCAAGCCAGGACTTGCAGGAGCTGTTTGCCGCTGCCGGTACAGTTGAGTCCGCGAGCATTGTTGAAGATCGTGACACTGGTAGATCGCGCGGATTTGGGTTTGTCGAGATGGCGACCAAAGAAGAAGGCGAAGCAGCAATCAGTCAGTTCAATGGAAAAGAACTCAGCGGTCGCTCGTTGAAAGTGAACGAAGCAAAGCCTCGTGAGCCCCGCTCAGGTGGCGGTGGTGGTCGTGGTGGTTTTGGTGGTGGTGGTGGTCGCGGAGGCTACGGCGGTGGCGGTGGTCGTGGCAACGGCGGCGGTTTTGGTGGAGGACATCGCGAGCCCCGGTGGTAAGCACCTGATGTTCGATTAGTTCGATCCTGCTTTTTGTGTTTTCGTGATCTGTCGCGATGATGGATCACGAGACACAGGAGCGGAGAACTAGAATTGAAAATATTATGAAATTCTTAGATTTGGGACTTGGAGCCGCTCAACTACGAGTGGTTGAGTCCCTGGGATATACAGTCCCAACCCCGATACAACACCAGACGATTCCTGTGATTCTCGAAGGTCGCGACCTGATCGGTTGCGCTGAAACAGGCACCGGTAAGACGGCCGCATTCTTACTGCCTATTCTTCAAAAGCTTTCCGACACTCGCAGGCCCGGTGTTCGCGTACTCGTATTGGCACCGACCAGAGAGTTGGCGTTGCAGATCCAAACAAACTACAACCAGCTAAATACGATCAAAAACAATCGCAGCGTCATTCTCATTGGCGGCGCGAATATTAAAACCCAGATCGCCGATCTTCGACGTGGCGCGACAGTAGTTGTTGCCACACCGGGACGGTTACTTGATTTGGCTGAACGTGGTGTCATGAATCTTTCGCACGTGGAAGTCCTGGTGCTGGATGAAGCTGATCGAATGTTGGACATGGGTTTCTTGCCGGCGATTCGAAAAGTACTTTCGCTCGTGCCGGAAAAAAGACAGACCCTATTGTTCTCGGCAACACTCTCTCCCGAGATCGAGCGACTCGCTCGTTCGACAATGAAGGAGCCAAAGTTAGTGGAGGTCAGCAAGCGAGGACGTCCCGCGAGCTTGGTGGAGCAAACCGCCTATCAGGTTGCCGCCGAATCGAAGACCGCATTGTTGCTTGATTTACTGGAACGCGAAAGCTTTGAGCGCGTGCTGGTGTTTGCTCGCACGAGGCGCTCGGCGGAACGCTTGTCGCACATTCTTGCGGCTCGTGATCATCGCGTCAATCGCATTCACTCTGATCGTAGCCAACCGCAGCGGGAAGCCGCACTACGTGGATTTCGCGACGGTCGCACACGCGTTCTCATCGCAACAGACATCGCGTCGAGAGGGTTAGATGTAGACTCCGTCTCTCATGTGATCAACTACGACGTACCGGCTGCACCAGAGGATTATGTGCACCGCATTGGCCGAACAGGGCGAGCGGGTAACAAGGGGAAAGCGATAACCATCGTCACTCCAGTTGATGAGCTTTCACTGCGGGCGATTGAGAAACTGATGGGGCAAACTGTAAAAAGGATTGTACCCGACGGTTTTGGTGGTCGAGCAGTCTTACCACCGACAAGTAAACCGATAGGTCGTCCTACCAATTCAGTGTTCACTCGCTCATTTCGTCCTCGACGAGCAAGCAGGTAAACCAGGACTTGTGCTTTGCACTTTTTCAGGCGGGTTGTGCTATTGTTCGCTGCGAACAAGGTACAAAGCACAGAGTACTCAGTTCAGTCCTCGATCCTACTAACAATTGAAGGAGAAACTACTTGGCAGCAGAAGATTTAATTCCGGCAGAAGGTGTGATTATCGATAAACAACCCAACGCGTTTTTCAAGGTGCAACTTGATAACAGCCAGCACGTGGTTTTGGCGGCTGTCTCAGGGAAGATGCGCAAGAATCGCATTCGGATTTTGGTTGGCGACCGAGTGAGCGTCGAGATGTCGCCATACGATCTGACTCGCGGACGCATTACCTACCGTTACAAGTAAGAAAACATCAACAGCTGATTGCCAACCGCCGATTGCCAGTTTTTGGCTTTCGGCTTTAGGTCTTTTGGCCTTTGAAATTCATTGAGTTCAGCTGTTATTCAAATCGGCAATCGGCGATTCCTGCCTCACTCAAACTTCAACGAGCTGACAAACTCAGTCACCGATTGGTCCCACTTGGCGATCGTTTTCTCAGGTCCTACCAGTTTCAAGTAGTACGAACCTTTCGCCGTATCAATAACTGCCGCACGCAATCGATAGTTGGGATTGTTGTGAAAGGTCCCACTCCCCGGAGCCATTTCAGCGGTGTAAGTCCCGCTCACAGCGACCGAAGTTATCTTCAAGCCGTGAACGGTTAGATTTTCCTCTTTTGCTTTGCCCTTCGAATCACTACCATCGGGTTGTTTCATTTGATTAATCCAGCGCTCGACGTTCGCTGCAGTGCCGCCACCTTGACCCTGTCCAAAGTAATAAATAACGAGCGAACCGTCTTCCGTGTCGCCCTCAGCCTTCGGAAGTCTGTACTGAGCGACGCGCATCGCTGAGCTTGTTTTCTCCTCAACCCATCCAGATGGTGCGCTGAACTTTAAAGTCGGGGAAGTTTGACTACGCAACCTTCCCGTGAAGGTGCAGGCAAAAGCCAGCACAACTGCGACGATGATCGATTGTCTCCACATGGCGCCCATTTAACTCCAACCCCTCCGTTCCATCAAGGAGCCCTTGACCGAAGGCGCGACAAGTTGAAGCACATCGGACATAGGCGCTTCAAAGTCTTGTGATGAAATCGGGCATACTTCGACGCTGTATTCCCGTGACGCTGCGCTTATTCGCATGGTAGTATGCCAATATCATGCATGCCGATGTTGTTCTTATTCGACTTATATTTACGGCAATTTTAATAGGAGCTGGATACATACTTCGACCAGTCGCCGGCGACTCGTGGATCTCTGCTGGCGTTGGTGCATTGATCGCAATTTGTATAATCCTCTTCGAACTTAGAATTCGCCGTGCGACACTCAAAACACTAATCGGGGCAGCGGTTGGATCGATTCTTGGAATCGTGGGCGCCTATCTGATTGGCTCGCTAATCAGTAGCCAGGAATCCATGGCGGTCGGACCCCACGTAAAGACATTCATCACGCTCGCGTTGACCTTCTTCATGGCCTACGTAGGGTTGATGGTGGGTGCTGCCAAGGGCGACTACCTTGAACTCTCCGCTCTCGGAGGGATTTTTAGCGACAAGGTGAGTCGTCGTGACTTAAAGATCCTGGACACATCGGTGATCATCGACGGAAGAATTGCTGACGTCGCAGAGACCGGCTTTTTGACGGGATCGCTCATCATCCCACAGTTCATTCTTCGCGAGTTGCAACAAGTCGCCGATTCGCCAGATTCTTCCAAACGCCAGCGAGGTCGACGTGGCCTGGACATGTTGAATCGTTTGCAGAACAACAGTTCACTGGATATCCAGATTGTTGAGACTGACTTTCCGTCGGTGCGAGAAGTCGACTTGAAATTGATTGAGCTGGGAAAACAACTCGATGCCGTAATTGTCACCAACGACTTCAATCTTAATAAGGTGTCGCAACTTCGTGGTGTGAGTGTTCTGAACATCAATGAGCTGGCAAATGCTCTCAAACCGGTTGTGCTTCCCGGTGAAGCCATGCGTGTCTTCATCCTCAAAGAAGGCAAGGAATACAATCAGGGCGTCGCTTATCTTGATGATGGCACTATGGTGGTTGTCGACAATGCGCGCAAGTTAATTGGTAAGAATGCGGATATCGCTGTGACGAGTGTCCTGCAGACGACTGCTGGAAAGATGATCTTCGGTCGCCTTTGGGAAGAAGCTGAGAACGGTGGTCACAACGACATTCATCGCACTAATGGAACCTCGCGTCGTCAAGCACGTGATTCTCGTTCAGCGCCGGGTCCGGTGCGAATTACCGACAGCGACGCAATCACGGAGACGTAAGTTTGATGTCCGATAAGCTTCAGCTTAGTGCTGTGTAGTCTCCTTCATGAGATTACAAAACTTATCGGACATTCTCCTGCAACTTCCTATCTCTCTTCATGAACACCGCGATTATTGCCGCCGCCGGAACAGGCAGGCGGATGGCGAGCGATCGGCCGAAGCAGTTTCTGCAATTGGCTGGAATGCCGATTGTCTTTCACACTCTCAAACGATTTGAGGAGTGCGACAGCATCCACGAAGTCATAGTTGTGTTGCCGGCAACGGAGTCCGCAAACTTTCTGTCGCTGACCGAAAGATTTGGCTTGAGAAAGCTAGCCAAAGTTGTACCGGGTGGGCCAACCCGTGCCGACTCTGTGAAGCGAGGGTTGATGTCCATTCGATCAGCGACGGCTGAGATCGTGGCGGTTCATGATGGCGTTCGTCCCTTTGTTACCGCCGAAGAGATTCGGGAGACTATTGTGGCAGCCCAGCGGCATGGCGCAGCTATTCTGGTCGCCCCGGTAACGGATACGATTAAAGAGGTGACGGACCAGGCCGTGGTATGTACGGTCAATCGTGAACGACTCAGACGCGCTTTAACGCCTCAATGTTTTCGCTACGATCTGTTGCGAAAAGCGTATGAAAACGTCGACGTTACCGACGCATCATTAACTGACGAGTGTTCATTGGTTGAGAAACTTGGCGAAAGAGTCGTCGTCATTGAAGGTAACGCAAGGAACATAAAGATTACGACGCAGGCCGATTTGACAATGGCTGAGTCGATTATGCGCGAAGGGCTTTGGTCTTAAGCCTTTGCTTTTTGGATTTCAAGTACGGAGCTTACCGGAAACGTACTAAGAGAATGTTCCGCATAGGCACAGGTAGCGACACTCACCGCCTCGTCGAAGGGCGACCGCTTGTGTTGGGTGGGGTCAACATAGTTTCTGATCGCGGAGCGGATGGACATTCCGATGCAGATGCCCTGGTGCATGCAATTGCGGATGCGATATTGGGAGCCCTTTGCGAAGGCGACATCGGCGTCCACTTTCCCGACAAAGATCCGCAATGGAGTGGAGCTAGTAGTTTGGAATTGTTGTCCAGGGTGATGTGGTTAGTCCGTGAACGTAGCCTTCACGTTGTGAACGTTGATTCGACAATAGTGCTCGAGACTCCGAGATTGAGACCTTACGTTGACACGATGCGTGCGAATATTGCTGAGATTCTCGGAGTAGATCCTGGCTGTGTAAGTGTCAAGGCAAAGACAGGTGAAGGAGTTGATGCAGTGGGTCAAGGGCTCGCAGTTACCGCTCAGGCCGCTGTGCTGATGGAGAGTAACTGAGGAACTAGCTTGAGACCCCAAGACGTCATTAGAAGAAAAAGAGATGGGAAGAATCTATCTCGTGAAGAGATCGCGTTCTTCGTCGATGGTGTCACAAGCGGCAAAATTGCTGATTACCAGATCAGTGCGTTGCTCATGGCCATTTATCTCAATGGCATGAACGATGAAGAGCAACAGGCACTGACTGAGGCAATGCTCAACTCCGGAAACATCCTCGACTTTTCTGACATTCCCAAACCAAAAGCAGACAAGCATTCGACTGGTGGCGTTGGCGATAAGACGTCGCTGATCATTGCTCCGATGGTCGCGGCTTGTGGAGTTTGTGTGCCGATGATCTCCGGGCGTGGCCTGGGTCACACGGGCGGAACCCTCGATAAGCTCGAATCCATTCCTGGTTACCGAGTAAATCTGAGTGAGTCGGAGTTCAGGAAAACTCTCGAGGAAGTTGGATATGCGATGGCGGGTCAAACGGCTGAAATCGCGCCGGCTGACAAGAAGATGTATGCCTTGCGCGATGCGACTTCTACCGTTGAAGCCATTCCCCTGATCGTCGCTTCGATCATTTCGAAAAAAGGTGCTGCGGGGCTTGGAGCAATGGTCATCGATGTGAAGGTTGGGAATGGTGCGTTCATGCGCGATGAGTCACGAGCGAAAGCGCTGGCGCATGCACTTGTGAGAACCGGCAACTCCTGTGGCATTAAAACTCGCGCGTTGTTGACTGATATGAACCAGCCACTCGGTCGGGCAGTCGGCAATTCGCTGGAAGTCGAGGAGTGCATCAACTTGCTGCGTGGCGATGCTCCCGCTGGTGCGAAGCCTGTGCTCGATCTGTCTACAGAACTATCAGCTCACATGCTTGTACTTGCCGGGCTAGAAAACACTCTTGAAGCCGCTCATGAACGAGTGCAGAAAGTCCTGGACGATGGCTCAGCGTTGGAGTGTATGCGTAACAACATCAATGCGCAGGGAGGTGATCCTCGGGTTTGTGATGCTCCCGCGGATTTTCTACCTTTGGTAAAGGATTTCGTTAAGGTAGAATCCCGGCGCCTTGGCTACATTAACAACGTTGACACTACAGAGATTGGACACACGATAGCAGCCATCGGCGGCGGTCGAGTGCGCATCGAAGACGTTATAGATCCCACAGTTGGTTTCATCGCTGAACACAAAATCGGAGATCAGATAAACGAGGGAGATGTTCTCGGTGTGGTCTATTGTGCGGATTCTGCAAACGCCCAAGAGGCGGTGCAGCGGATACAAGCAGCTTATGAAATTACAGAAGAACCAGTAAGGGATCTGCAGGAGTTGGTTAAGGAAGTAATAAACGAATGAAATACAAACTGCTTCTTTTGGTGGCGTTGTCATGTATGGCTGTCTTAGTGACCGGCTGTAACAAGGGTTACGCCACAGACGATCGTTCTAAAGTTCACGTTGGGATCGTGTTCGATATTGGGGGAAAGGACGATCGGTCATTCAATGCTGCCGCCTGGCAGGGAGTGCAACGTGCGTCGAAAGACCTGCCGATTGTTTTGCGTGATATTGAACCCGGAACGCCTAACGCAATTGAACCGGCAATGCGCGCTTTCGCTGAACGAAATTTCGACTTGATAATCGGCGTGGGATTTGCGCAGGCTCCCATCATGGAGCATGTGGCGAAGGACTATCCGAACATTAACTTTGCGATTATTGATGGTGTCAGTGATCTTCCAAATGTAGCATCACTCGTTTTTAAGGAACAGGAAGGTTCGTATCTTGTAGGAATGCTGGCAGCGAAGACTTCGCAAACAGGAACGATTGGATTTCTCGGTGGAATGGACATCGGGCTCATTCATCGTTTCGAGAAAGGTTATGAGGAAGGTGCAAAAGCAGTTAATCCAAATATTCACGTGATCCAGAACTACGTAGGGGTTACAGATAGTGCATGGAACAATCCGGGCAAAGGCAAAGAACTTTCGTTGTCCCAAATCGGCAAAGGGGCTGACGTAATTTTTACCGCGGCCGGAAATTCAGGGCTGGGTGCGTTTGATGCTGTCGAGCAACAAGGTAAGCAGAACGGTAGGGCAACACATTTTGTAATTGGTGTTGATTCAAATCAAAACATGGTCAAACCAGGCTTCGTTCTGACGAGCATGGTTAAGCGAGTCGACAATGCTGTCTACAACATCGTCCAGGAAGTTTTTAATCATCGCTTCTCACCGGGTCTGCACGTCTTTGGTTTAGACAAGGACGGTGTTGGCTACGCGATGGATGAAAACAATCAAAGCCTGATCTCTCCAGAAGCAATCCAACAGGTCGAAGAGGCGAAGAAGAAGATTATCGCGGGAGAGATTAAGGTGACGGATGCTATGAATAACTAGTGCTTAGTACTTAGTACTTTGTGCTTGGTACTTTGATCTTTGAGCTTTGATCCTACTCACCAGGAGACCTCACATGACTCATACGAATTTTGAAAAGCTGCGGGTTTATCAATTGGCTGAAAAACTTGCGGATCGAATTTGGAAGATAGTTATTAAATGGGAGTACTTTCCCAGGCTTTCGATTGGCAAACAAATTGTGACTGCCGCTGACGGGGTGGGATCTAACATCGCAGAAGGTACCGGGCGCGGCAGTATTCAATACAATCGTCGATTCATTAAGATAGCTCGCGGCTCGTTCTATGAAACCAAGCACTGGCTTCGAAGGTCCTACAAGCGCCAGTTGCTGACGGAAGCTGACGTCAACGACCTAAAACCTATAATCGACGAACTCTTGCCAAAGTTGAATGCCTACTACCGGTCTGTAGATAAGGCTGCCGAGAGCATATAAACAAAGAACAAAGCTCAAAGCACAAAGCTCAGAAACTAGATACTGGCCCATGTTGGAACTCCGCAATATCACCAAACGTTTCGGCGCCGTCGTGGCTAACGACAACGTCAACATCGTCGTAAAGCCGGGGACGATTCATGCCATCGTTGGAGAAAATGGGGCTGGAAAGTCAACCGCCATGCGCATCGCTTACGGGTTTTATACTCCTGACAGCGGTGACATCCTCGTGGACGGTCAGCCTCGTGAGATCAAATCTCCTCACGATGCGATAGCATTGGGTATTGGAATGGTTCACCAGCACTTTATGCTGGTTGAACCCATGACCGTCGCCGAAAACATTGTCCTGGGATCGGAACCCGGGTCCCCCGTTGTCCTTGATCTAAAGAAGGCTGCAGCCGAAATCAGGAAACTCTCCGAAGAGTTCAAGCTCGCAGTAAATCCACATGCCCCCGTCGAACATCTTTCTGTTGGACAACAACAGCGAGTCGAGCTGCTAAAAGCGTTGTATCGCCACGCCCGCCTGTTAATTCTTGACGAGCCCACAGCGGTTTTGACGCCTCTCGAAGTTGAAGAGTTCTTCGCGATTCTGAGGCGAATGCGGGAACAGGGAAAGACCGTAATCATAATCACTCATAAACTTTCGGAAGTGCTCGCTGTCTCTGATGAGGTCACGGTGATGCGTGATGGCAAAGTGGTCGGCAGGGTCCAAACGAAAGACACCAATGCTGCGGAACTTGCGCGCATGATGGTGGGCCGTGAGGTTCTTTTGCGAGTCGAGAAGCCTGAGCCAACGATTGGCGAGACCAAGTTATTGTTGAAAGACTTAACAATAAAAGCTCGAGATGGAGCAACCCCGGTAAAAGGAGTCTCATTTGAAGTTCGTAGGGGCGAGATTGTAGGCATCGCGGGTGTTGAGGGAAACGGGCAGACGGAACTGATCGAGGCTTTGGCTGGCTTAATCGATCCAGTTCAGTTATCCGGAGAGATCAATTTCGAAGGTAAAGACATCACACGCGCCGGTGCACGTTCCAGACGCGAATTGGGCATCGCTCACATTCCAGAGGATCGGCATCGCAGAGGCCTGTTGTTGGATTTCACTCTCGCTGAAAATTCGATCCTTGGCGTGCATTATCGACCGCCGATTGCGTCTGGTGTGGGAGATATATTCCTCGACAACAAGGCAATTCAATCGAGGGTGAACGAAATCATTGAGCACTTCGACGTCAGACCCCGTAACCCACTTCTACCCGCTAAAGCGCTCTCCGGCGGGAATCAACAGAAGCTGATAATTGGCCGCGAGTTTCACGTCGATCCGAAACTCTTGCTCGTGTCACAGCCAACTCGCGGCGTTGATATCGGCGCCATTGAGTTCATTCATCGCAAACTGGTGAGCCTGCGTGATGCCGGGTGCGCAATACTGCTCGTCTCGGCTGAATTAGAGGAAGTGACCAGCCTGGCGGATCGATTGCTTGTTATTCACGAAGGCAAGATTGTCGGTGAAGTGGATCCGAAAGTGACGACGGTGGAGGAGATAGGGTTGTTGATGACGAGGGGACACTAGAACTTGAACTTTGTTCTTTGAACTTTGTTCTTTGTGTCCAAAGCCCAATCAGAATTCAATCAACAGGAGTTGAACAAAGCACAAAGCTCTAAGCACGAAGTTCAAAGCCAGTAACTAACAACCTAAGATGCCTACTCTCCTTCGCCAAATCCTTTTCCCTCTTATCGCCGTTGTTGCGGCGTTTATTGTGGGGGGCATTCTCATACTGTTGGTTGGTGACAATCCCATTGTTGCCTATCGGCTGTTGCTTGGGAGCGCACTGTCATGGCCAGACGGTATTGGCTATACACTTTTCCACGCTACGCCACTCATCTTCACCGGCCTTGCAGTACTCGTCGGATTCCGCTGCGGTCTCTTTAACATCGGCGCCGAGGGACAACTTTACGTCGCAGCCTTTGCCACAGCTTGGGTGGGAATCACGTTTGCAAACCTGTCGGCCTGGTTGCTCGTGCCGTTTTGTTGTGTGGCCGCGATTCTTGTTGGCGCGGCGTGGGCAGCGATACCTGGAGTGTTGAAGGCTAAGTTTGGTTCACATGAAGTGATCAATACGATCATGTTGAACTTCATTGCAGTAGCGCTCGTCAGCTACTTCACCCAGTATCACTACAAAGTTCCCGGCGATCCGATTCTGGAGACATCCACGATCGGACAGGGAGCCCACATCGCGCGCCTAGGCAGGTTTATCCATGGTTTCCCGGAGCGTATTCCTCTGAACGTTGCTTTTCTACTCGCGTTGCTTTGTTGTTTGCTGGTCTACATCTTTCTGTGGAGAACAAAGTGGGGTTACGAGATTCGTTCTACTGGAAGCAATCCCTCCGCTGCGGAATATGGTGGTATCTCGATCGGTAAACAGATTGTGCTGGCGATGGCCGTATCTGGCGCACTGGCCGGCATGGTTGGCATCAACGACGTGATGGGTTACCACTATCGATATTACGATGGCTTCTCGGATCAATATGGGTTCACCGGTATTGCCGTCGCACTTCTGGGTCGCAATCATCCGGTCGGTGTGATACTGGCCGCATTGTTATTTGCGGTGTTGCAGCACGGCGGTATCTACGTGGATGGTTTTTCGGAGCACGTTACCAAGGACATCGTTCAAGTCTTACAGGGAATCATTATTCTCTTTGTGGCCGCGGAGTCTTTCTTCAAATACATGTCGAGCCGCCTTGGCCTAAACCGATCTGCGAAGGTCTAAACGATGAGAGACATCTTCACGCTTGCGCTTATTACGTCGACTATTCGCCTGGCGACTCCTTTGATCCTCGCTGCACTTGGAGGAATGTTTTCGGAGCGCTCCGGTGTTATCAACATCGCACTGGAAGGGAAGATGTTGGCGGGAGCATTTACAGCCGCGGCAGTTACATACGCAGCTGATACTAAACTTCATCTGGGTAATGCGAGTCCCTGGGTTGGATTGCTCGCCGCGATTCTTGCGGGGCTTTTTATCGCGGCTATCTATGCTGTGACTTGCATCCGTTTTAAAGCTGACCAGGTCGTCAGCGGCGCTGCAATTAACATTTTGATGTTGGGCATTCCCGGTTTCTTGAGTGGTGCATTCTTTTTGTCATCGGGTTCAACACCACAACTTCCAAAAGAACACTTGATTCCAACAACTCCTATAGTGATTGCTTTCGCAATGGTTTTTGTTAGTTGGTACGTGATGTATCGCACACCTTTTGGCTTGCGACTTCGTGCAGTTGGAGAGAAGCCGGAAGCGGCTGATGCTGCGGGAGTCAGCGTAACTCAGATACGGTACTGTGGCGTGTTGTTGGCAGGTGCGCTTGCAGGTATCGGAGGAGCCTATCTTTCGATTGGGCAGTCATCTCTATTTACAAGAAACATGACGGCGGGCCGAGGGTTCATTGCGCTGGCGGCGTTGATCTTCGGAAAGTGGCGTCCGGTGCAGACGATGCTAGCGTGTCTTTTGTTTGGTTTCACCGAGGCAGTTTCAATTCAAATGCAAGGCGCGGTAAAGTTACCCTCGGGCGAGGATATACCGGTTCAATTTATTCAGATGGTGCCGTACGTCTTGACGATCATTGTGCTAGCCGGTTTCATCGGATCGTCCAAGCCCCCAGGAGCTTTGGGAATCCCCTACCAGAAAGAAAAGTAATCGGGAGTTGGTTAATGACTGAGCAAGTGGCGAGCACGGGTCTCTACGAGCGCGCTGAACATGCGGCACGCATCATTCGTTCGCGGACAACTGAAACTCCACGTGTAGCAATTGTATTGGGCAGCGGTCTTGGTGGATTTGCCGACGACTTCGATGAGCCCGTTGGAATTCCATACGAAGAGATTCCGGGTTTTGCCCGCTCAACAGCGGAAGGACATGCCGGTCGATTAGTCATCGGCAAGATCGATCAGGTTCCATTGGTCGCGATGCAAGGCCGAGTTCATTTTTACGAAGGCTACTCACTCGAACAAGTTACGTTTCCTATTCGCGCGTTTAAGTTACTTGGAATCAAAACACTGATTCTCACGAATGCCGCAGGTGGAGTTAACGTGCAACTGACACAGGGCGCGCTAATGGTCCTCAGCGATCACCTGAATCTGATGGGCGACAATCCTCTCCGCGGTCCGAACGATTCACGATTTGGCCCTCGGTTTCCCGATCTTACGTCGGCCTACTCGCCGGAGCTTCAAGAGATCGTGGTTGAAGAGGCCAAGGCTTTGGGCGTTGAAATCCGGCGAGGTATCTATGCGGCTTTGTCTGGACCAAGCTATGAAACACCGGCTGAGATTCATTTGCTCAGGGCTCTGGGTGCTGATGCTGTTGGCATGAGTACGGTTCCTGAAGTTATCGTGGCTCGACAGATGAATATCGAAGTACTAGGCATCTCCTGCATCACCAACATGGCTGCAGGTATTAGCGATCAGCCCATCAATCATGAGGAAGTGATGGCAACCGGCGATCGAGTGAGAGAGACATTTACTCAGTTGTTGCGACGAGTGGTGAGCCGAGTGAGTAGTAGGGTATAAGAACTAAGATTTTTGCTGCGTAATTTTTGCGTTGCAGCCGAGTAGATAGTCTGGACAGGAATTGTAAGAATGATAATTGGTATTTCTGGTGGTACGGGATCTGGAAAGACAACCGTTGCAAATCGCATTCTGGAATCTGTTAGCGCCAGTGAAGTAGTTTTTATTCAGCAAGACTCCTATTACCGCAATCTCAAGGATCTTCCTCTCGACTATCGTCAAGTCGCAAATTTTGATCATCCTGATGCCCTCGACAATGATTTGTTGGTGAACCATGTCCGTAAGTTAAAAGCAGGCGAACCGATCGATTTGCCGCTTTACGATTTCAAAACGCATTCCCGTTTGGTTGAAACGCGGGCCGTCGAACCCAAGCCGATCGTCATAGTTGAAGGGATCCTGATATTTGCGGAGCCGCGCTTGCTCGAGCAAATGGATATCAAAGTCTTCGTCGACACGCCCGACGATATTCGCTTCATTCGACGATTGCGTCGTGATATCGCAGAGCGTGGTCGTACTGTCGAATCCGTCATCGAACAATACGTTGCGACTGTGCGTCCGATGCATATGCAATTTGTCGAACCATCGAAACGACACGCGGACGTAATTATTCCTGAAGGTGGTCATAATCTTGTGAGCATTGATTTGTTGAGCGGAAAAATTCGCGAAAAGCTGGCCAGTGCTTTACATCCAGTTGGAGGTCAATTTTGAGCGAACACAATTTCCAATCGTTAATTGAAGCGGCGCAGAACGCACGATTGCAGGCAGTAGCACCATTCTCAGGTTTTCCTGTCGGAGCTGCGGTGAGATCCGAAAGCGGAAAGATCTATACCGGCTGCAATATTGAAAGCGCAAGTTATGGATTGACGGTGTGCGCTGAAAGGGTTGCTATCTGGAAAGCACTATCAGAAGGCGAGAGACATTTCACTGAATTGGCCGTCGTTGCCGACACTGAAACACTAACGCCGCCGTGCGGAACATGCCGGCAGATCATCTGGGAATTCGCGCGGGGCGCTACAATTGTCTTCGCAAATCTCAAGGGTGAGAGCGAAACGTTTCAAATGGCTGAACTGTTGCCGAGGGCATTTGACGCACGTTTTCTTCGAAGTGCTAAGAAGTAGTGTTGTCCGATATGCTTCAGCTGTCGGAAAAGCTGCATAATCGAAAGATCTCCGAGCTGAAGCATATCGGACAAAAACTTTCCCTGACATCCTTATGCGAAATCGTCTAGTTGTTCTGTTCACTCTGATCGCCATGGTTATCAGTACGACTTCACAAGCCAACGCTCAGAATCGGCTGGAACGAGTTGATCTGCTTGTGCTTGGTGGGACCATCGTGACTATGGACGTGTCGCGCAGTGTAATTGATGATGGTGCGATAGCAGTGAAAGACGGACGGATCATTGGCATTGGTTCCCGGGCGGAGATCGAACGCCGCTACACCGCACCCAAGAAAATCAGCGGAGTAGGAAAGCTAATCACACCCGGACTCATTAACGGACACACCCACATCCCGATGGTTCTTTTTCGTGGCCTGGCAGACGACATGGACCTGCAGGAATGGTTAACGAAATATATCTTTCCAGCCGAAGCAAAGAACGTAAATGAAGAATTCGTTCGTGTCGGAACTCGCCTTGGTCTCGCGGAAATGATTCGAGGCGGCACCACCACCTACTGCGACATGTACTACTTTGAAAACGCAATTGCGGAGGAAACATTCGCTGCAGGTGTTCGAGGTGTGCTGGGTGAAACGATAATCGACTTTCCAGTCGCTGATAACAAGACGAACGCCGAAGGGATGGCCTACGTTGAAAAGTTTGTCAGTCGCTGGAAGGGGAACGACTTGATTGTGCCGGCCATCGCGCCGCATGCACCGTATACCGTTTCAGAAGATCATCTGAAAGCAGTTCGCGCGTTCTCGGATCGCACCGGGGCGCCGATCGTTACACACGTTTCAGAGACTAAGCGCGAAGTTGATGACAGCGTGAAAGCCAAAGGGGCAAGTCCGGTTGCTTATCTTGAGCGGATCGGATTTCTTAACGAACGTGTTATCGCTGCGCACGTGGTGTGGCCCCAGGGGACCGACATCAATATTCTCAAGCAACGTCGCGTCGGGGTTATTCATAATCCTCAATCGAATATGAAGCTCGCGTCAGGAGTTGCTCCTGTGCCGCGGATGATGAACGAAGGTGTCTTGCTGGGATTGGGAACCGACGGAGCCGCCTCAAACAATGACTTGAACATGTGGGAAGAGATGGACACGGTGGCGAAGTTGCACAAGGTGTTCAGCGGAGATCCCAAAGTGATCTCGGCCCAACAGGCATTTGAACTCGCCACAATCCGCGGGGCGGCGGCGCTTCATCTTGAAAAAGAAATAGGTTCACTGGAAACAGGCAAACGAGCCGACATCCTTATCATAGAGCGCGATTCATTGAATCAGATTCCGCTCTACAACATTTATTCAGATTTGGTCTATGCCACTAAAGGGTCAGACGTTGAGAGCGTGATAATCAATGGCCGTATCGTCATGCAAGACCGTCGACTATTGACCTTGAATGAGGCTGCAATTAAGCGGGATGCCCGGGTTTTCAGGGAAAAGATCGCGAAGAGTCTGAGCATTGCACCTGAGAAGTGATTCTGTCGATGTACCGTCCGGACGCTCCTCCCAACTCACAGCTTGTTTAACGTGCGACGATAAGTCCTGTAGTAGCAACGCGAAAAGTGTCGCTTGCCTCATTTATCTTATCCGGCCATAATAAGGTGTCGAAGGTGGTTAATCTTTAAAGCGAGCCTGCTGCTCGCTTTTGTGTTTCTGGGAGTTAAGTAATTTGAGTTCTTTTTCGCCTGCCCTACATTCGCGTGTAATTTTCCCGACAGTCTTTATCCTAATTGCCGCAATCGCCGCGGTTGCACAGTCGTCTCAGCCCAAGTCCCCGGCACCACCCACAAACACTTCAAATCAAACAAAAACGACCCCTTCTGCAGTGATGCCGGCTAACGGAGTCAATACGCCTGTCCAAGCCGCAGTGACAACACCAACTTCTGTACAAGTCGCGCCGCCGGAGAACACTCCGGAGGTCAACCCCGCGCTTCGGAGAATCGAGAGGGCCCGTGCATTAGCAGCTGCACACCAGCTCCAACAAGCGGCGACTGATCTGGAGAACATTCGGGTGTCGGTAAGTGACATAGCATTACGCAATGTTACGACCTTGATGCTCATTGGCATTCATATGGAAGAAGGGAATTACGTTCGAGCACAGGCACTGCTCGAGGAGAGTTTCCAGGCTCGTGCAGCTCAGAAAGACGAATCGCTTCGTACCTATTTCGCAATGGCTGGACAAACAATAAATGGCGTTCGATCGCACCTGGCCCGCTACCGCACGTTTGGAATTAACCCGAGCGATACAGATTTGCCGGTTGAGGCGAATACAGATCTTGAGAGAGTGCGTGGTTTGCTCGAGCGCGTTGCCAGCCAGGCGAAGGAAATTGGCAATGAGGCGGGCCGTTCGTACGACGCGGTTGCTCTTCAGGAAGACGTTGTTGGCATCCGTCTAACATTGCCGCGTGATGATGCGGATCGCGAAAAGTGGCAGAGTGAGTACGTGGCAGTTCGCGAAAGATTGGCTGGATCACAGGCCCAGATAACCTCTATTGGTCGTTCGACACTCCTTGACGCCGTCACATCCAAGGTACCGAATCCATTCGCGACAAAGCCAGCTGCTACGACAGATGGTGCGTCAACTCCAGGTAATGCCGCTAACAAACCTGCGGCCGAATCACAAAATCCCCCTATATTAACGAGCACCGCAACAACTACAACCGAGACGCGTGAACCTCAATTGATTAGCACAGGCTCTTTAAACGGTCGTGAGAGCAAACGCGTAACACCGGTCTATCCTGCGGTGGCTAAAAATGCCGGAGTTGCCGGCACCGTTCGCGTCTTTGCCATCATCGACGAGAACGGTAAGATTTGGGTCACTAACTCGGAAGGACCCACGCTGCTTCGCAAAGCCGCCGAGGATGCCGCAAAAGGTTGGACATTCCCACCCACTCTTGTAAGCGGCAAGCCCGTGAGGGTCGCCGGTTACCTCGATTTTGATTTCAAACTCTAAGACAGGTGTTTCGTCTAAATCATTGCCCTTCATCGAGTGCCCAATCTTGACTTTAAAGTAAGGTTTCCCTTAAGATGCGGTCAGTTAACGATTTAGTCGATTTCTTATGAAACTTTCTGCTCAAGAAGAATACGGACTTAGATGTCTTCTGCAGCTCGCGCGGGCAGATAGAGAGGGCGAGTCTTTGACCCTCTCACAGATTGCGAGCCAGGAAGGAATATCGTCCGCAAACGCTGGGAAGCTGATGTGGATTCTGGCGAAAGCCGGTCTCGTTCAATCAACGCGAGGAACAAAGGGTGGCTATGCTTTGGCTCGACCGGCAGACGACATTCGGCTCAACCAGGTAATTCGCGTGCTTGAAGGTGAGCCGGCTGAGTCGCACTGCAAGAGCTATGCGGGCGTGCTCGAAGCATGTATTCACACGGGCGATTGTGGAATTCGGCCAGTGATCGTGGAGTTGCATCAGATAGTTGATAACGCTCTGGCAGAAATCACTCTTTCGCAGTTGTTGGGAAGTGAAGCGAACGTGGATGCTGTGCTGCACAAGATTCAGGGCGTGAAGCGAACGGAAGAATCTCCGGCGCGGGCCTGAACACAAATACTTAGAAGGGTTATTTTACGGACCAGATCATGAGTACGGCTGAGCTACTAGGCAACCAAGAATACAAGTACGGTTTTGTCACTGACATCGAATCGGACATGATCCCTCGCGGTCTGACGGAAGATACCGTTCGTCTGATTTCAGAGAAGAAGAACGAGCCCGACTGGATGCTTGAGTTTCGTCTCAAGGCCTATCGTCACTGGTTGACGATGACGGAACCAAAACACTGGCCAAATCTTCACTACCCGAAGATTGATTACCAGGACATCATCTATTACAGCGCTCCGAAACAAAAACCGACAAAAGCCAGTCTTGACGAAGTAGATCCGGAGCTGCTCAAGACATTTGAGAAGCTGGGCATTCCGCTCCAGGAACAGAAGCAGTTGGCTGGCGTTGCAGTCGACGCTGTTTTTGATTCAGTCTCCGTCGCAACAACATACAAGGAAAAGCTGAAGAAGCACGGTGTGATCTTCTGTTCATTTACGGAAGCGATCAAAGACTATCCTGAACTGGTTAAGAAGTACCTTGGCTCAGTTGTGCCAACTAATGACAATTTTTTCGCGGCGCTGAATAGCGCTGTTTTCTCGGATGGAAGTTTTTGTTTCATACCCAAGGGTGTTCGCTGCCCTATGGAGTTGTCGACGTACTTCCGGATCAACAATTCGGAATCCGGGCAGTTCGAACGGACGTTGATCGTTGCCGAGGAAGGTTCGCACGTCTCTTATCTTGAAGGTTGCACAGCGCCGAAGTTCGACAAGAACCAACTCCATGCTGCCGTTGTTGAGCTTATAGCTCTCGACGATGCACAGATTAAGTATTCGACAGTTCAAAACTGGTACGCAGGCGACGAAGAGGGCCGCGGTGGTATCTACAACTTCGTTACTAAACGCGGGAAGTGTGCCGGTCGTAATTCCAAGATTTCCTGGACGCAGGTGGAGACCGGTTCTGCGATCACCTGGAAGTACCCCTCGTGCATCCTTCAAGGCGACAATTCAATCGGTGAGTTCTATTCGGTTGCACTCACTAATCACGCGCAGCAGGCTGACACCGGCACCAAGATGATTCACCTTGGTAAGAACACTCGATCGACGATCATTTCCAAGGGTATTGCGGCCGGTAAATCAAATAATAGTTATCGCGGCTTAGTGAAGGTTATGCCGAAGGCTGAGAATTCGCGGAACTACACTCAGTGTGACTCGATGTTGATTGGTGCTAGTTGCGGAGCGAATACCTTCCCGTACATCGAGGTAATGAACAACAGTTCCAGTGTCGAGCATGAAGCGTCGACTTCGAAAATTAGTGAGGAGCAGTTGTTCTACTTGCAGCAACGTGGCATCTCGCCAGAAGACGCCGTGTCGTTAATTATTAATGGTTTCTGTAAGGATGTGTTTTTGCAGTTACCGATGGAATTTGCAGTGGAGGCTCAGCGATTGTTGGGGCTGAAGCTCGAAGGTAGTGTTGGATAAGAATTAGGTGTTAGGCGTCGGGTGTCAGTTGGCGGATTGAAGTGTTCGATCCGACAGTTGACACCCGAAACCTGTCACCCGGAGATGAGAATGTTAAAGATTCGAGATTTACATGCAGCGATAGACGGAAACGAAATTCTTCGCGGAATAAACCTCACCATTAACAAGGGCGAGGTTCACGCGATCATGGGACCGAATGGTTCCGGCAAATCAACGCTCGCGAAAGTTCTGGCGGGCCATCCTGATTACGAAGTGACTGCGGGTGAAGTGCTGTACGAAGGTAGAAACTTGCTGGAGATGTCACCCGACGAGCGTGCTCGTGAAGGTGTCTTTATGGCGTTTCAATATCCAATTGAAATTCCGGGAGTCTCCAATGCTCAGTTTCTTCGACTCGCGTACAACGAGAAACAGAAGCATCTCGGTCAAGAGGAACTTGATCCCCTGGAATTCAAGGATCTGTTGAAAGAACGCGCAAAGGTTGTTGAGATGGATGCTAGTTTCATGACTCGTTCGGTGAACGAGGGTTTTTCAGGCGGCGAAAAGAAACGAAATGAGATTTTGCAAATGGCCGTCCTTGAGCCAAGGCTCGCAGTTTTGGATGAAACGGATTCCGGTTTGGACATTGATGCACTGCGCGTAGTGGCAGGTGGAGTCAACCAGCTTCAAGGTCCCGAGAATGCAATCATTGTTGTTACACACTATCAACGTCTCTTGAATTACATCGTTCCAGACTTTGTTCATGTGTTGGCAAATGGTCGTATTGCACGTGAAGGCGGCAAGGAGTTGGCCCTGGAACTCGAGGAAAAGGGCTACGACTGGATCACCAAGGTTGAGCTTCAGGGAAATGGAGCGATTTCTCCGGCAAACTAGATATGGTTACTGAACTCGCTAAACCTGAAAGTAATTATCAATCGGCGTTTCGTGCTTTGAAGCAATCGAAATCCACCGTTGCCTGGGTTGAGATAGTCCGCGAAAGCGCGATGGACCGTTTTGAGTCCCTGGGCTTTCCGACCGTTGCAAACGAGGAATGGAAGTACACGAACCTTGCGGGGCTGGCAAAGGACAGTTTTCGTCCATCAGAGGCGCCGTCAGCTATCACGACTGCCGATCTTAGCCGCTTCTCTTTTCCAGAGACCGCGAATAGTCAAGTCGTGTTGGTAAATGGCCTATTCCGTCAGGATCTCTCGAGCACAGCTGGACTGGAAAGCATCGTTGCGGTCGATCTGTTCAGCGCAATTGCCGATGCGCGATACAACAAGATCGTCCGAAGTTACCTGGCTCGGAACGCAAACTATCACGACAAGTCGCTGACAGCGCTCAACACAGCGTTTCTGCAGTCTGGCGTTTTCATTCTGATTCCAAAGGATACAAAGCTCGTTGCGCCTGTGCAGATTAGCTTTGTTGTCGATCCTTCCGAACCAAATATTGCTGTTTTCCCTCGCGTGCTGGTGGTGGCAGAGGAAAACAGTTCAGCCAAGCTGATCGAAAGCTTTGTGGCATTGAAAGATGAGAAATACTTTAGCAATGCGGTTGTCGAGGTGGTTGTAAAGCAAGGCGCACGTGTTGAGCATTGTCGTCTGCAACAGGAAAGTCTGCAGGCGTTCCATATTGCAAACACGTCTGTTGAACTTGGCAGTGCCAGTAGCTATAAATCGACCGCGATCAACCTGGGTTCGAAATTGGCTCGTCACGATATCTCGGTGGTAATGGATCACGAGGGATCTGAGTGTTGGGTTGACGGGCTCTACGTTGTTGGAAACGATCAGCATACCGACACCCATTCGGTGATTGATCACAAGCAGCCACACTGCAGTAGCCATCAACTTTATAAAGGGATTCTCGACGGGAACGCTCACGCGGTTTTCAACGGCAAAGTATTTGTTCGCGAAGGTGCGCAAAAGACCGACGCGTTACAAACAAATAAGAACTTGCTGCTGTCGCCTAATGCTCGCATCGATACCAAACCGCAGTTGGAGATTTACGCCGACGATGTAAAGTGCGCCCACGGCGCGGCCGTCGGCCAGCTTGATCAAGACCAACTGTTCTATCTGCAAGCACGAGGAATCAACCCTGAGCTTGGTAAGAATTTGTTGACTTATGGCTTTGCCGAGGAAGTGATCGAAAAGATCGGGATCGAGTCCATTCGTGGTGAACTGGATAAAGCAGTCTTGAAGCAAATTCGTGCGCAACTGGATGAGTAGGTTTGAGTCGATGAGTGACGTAATGGTTTCATCAGCAGAATCAGTAGCTGCTCTTGCAGATACCTGGGACGTTGAGCGTATTCGAGCGGACTTTCCCGTGTTGCATCAGAAAGTGAACGGCAAACCGCTTGTTTATCTCGATAATGGCGCCTCTTCACAAGTACCGCAGGTCGTCATCGACCGCGGCAGCGTTTATATCGAACAGGAACACTCAAACATTCATCGCGGCGTCCACTATTTGAGTCAACGTGCGACGACTGCTTATGAGGGGGCGCGTGAGAAGGTCAAGAGATTCATAAACGCGCGCGAGTCTCGCGAATGCATCTTTGTTCGAGGTGCGACGGAAGGCATCAATCTTGTGATGCATGGCTACGGTCGCAAATTCATCGGAGCTGGTGATGAGATCATCATCTCTGCGATGGAACACCACGCCAACATCGTTCCGTGGCAGATGCTCTGCGAGGAGAAAGGCGCGCGCTTACGTGTTATTCCTATGAATGACGCGGGCGAGTTGTTGCTCGACGAGTACGACGGACTACTAAACGAGAAGACGAAGTTTGTCGCTGTCACTCATGTCTCCAACGCGCTGGGAACGATTAATCCGATCAAGGAAATGATCGCCCAGGCGCACAAGTATGGTGTTCCTGTTTTGATCGATGGCGCGCAGAGTGCGCCCCACATGCCTGTGGACGTGCAGGATTTGGATTGTGACTTTTACGCGTTTTCAGGTCACAAGATGTACGCGCCCACGGGAAGTGGAATTGTTTACGGGAAAGCAGAATTGCTTGAAAAGATGAATCCGTTTCAGGGTGGCGGCGACATGATCAGGACCGTCACATTTGAAAAGACGACGTATGCCGAGCTTCCCAACAAGATGGAAGCAGGAACGCCTGCAATAGCATCGCAGATTGGATTAGGTGCCGCTATTGACTATCTGAACAGCATTGGCAGGGAACAAGCCTCGGCATACGAGCATGAGTTGTTGCGTTACGCGACAGAACGGGTGTCGGCAATTGAGGGGGTGCGAATAATCGGGACAGCTAAACGCAAAGCGAGTGTGCTGTCGTTTGTGATTGATGGAATTCACCCCCACGACATTGGAACGATTCTCGATCAGGAAGGTATTGCGGTTCGGGCTGGACATCATTGCGCACAACCGGTGATGCAGCGATTCAATGTGCCAGCGACGGCACGCGCTTCATTCGCTTTCTACAACACAAAGGAAGAGATTGACGTATTGGCGCGAACGATCGAGAAAGTGATTGAGATATTTAGCTAACAGTTGATTGCCTCATTGCCGATTTCCGATTGCCAATTGCCGATTCATCAAAGGCAGGAATGCAATCTTTAATTCAATCGGCAATCGGCAATCGAAATCGGCAATGATCTATGTCTGAACTCAGCGAACTCTACCAACAGGTCATCCTCGACCATAACAAGAAGCCGCGAAATTTCCGGAAGATTGAAGCGCCGACTCACACGGCCGAAGGACACAATCCACTCTGCGGCGACCAGTTAACAATTTACCTCGATGTAGAAAATGACGACGTGAGAGACGTATCGTTTGAAGGATCCGGTTGTGCCATTTCCAAGGCTGCAGCCAGCATGATGACTCAAGCCGTCAAGGGAAAAACCAGGCAACAAGTTGAAGAGCTATTCAAAGAATTTCATGAAATGGTGACGGGTGAGTCTGACGAAGCTGAACCAGGCGCGGGGTTGGGAAACCTCAGAATCTTTGAAGGTGTCCGTGAGTTTCCAGTCCGCGTTAAATGCGCAACTTTACCCTGGCATACTCTGCACGCGGCCTTGAATAAGCACGAGCTTGTTTCAACTGAATAGGGCCGGATCGAATGAAATTGAAAGGAAGGGCGTCGTCACGGAGACGGCGCCCTTCTCTTATTAGTGGATTACGTTAAGCGTTGCCGTAGTTGTTCCAACCATTGAACCATCTACATATGACTCGAGTGTTAGCGTATAGAGACCGACACAGGCGCCGTCTGGGATAAGAAGAGGCAACGTTACTTGTCCTTGACCGGACTTCTTCACCTGAATTGGTCCAATGTTGCCAACGGTTAAATTTCCACACGGGCTCGTATAGCGGATGGTAAACGTTACGGTCTGCGTGGTACCTGTGTCATTGCTATAGCTGGCTCGCAGTTTGACTGATTTACCTCTCTTGACTTGCGCAGGCGACACGTCGAGCGAAAACGTCAAGCTACCATTATTCGCTTGCACCGTGTAAGTTGTTGTTGCGGTCGAAGTGTTGCCCGCCTGGTCCATCGCCGAGATCGTCACCGTATACGTACCGGCGCCAACGACTGTTCCTGCCAGTGGACTCTGAGTGATGCTGACAGCCCCGCAATTATCTTGTGCTGACAGGCCAGAGGTGAAGTTCGGCACGGTTCCCTGGCCATTACTGTCCGCAGAGACAGTGACCGGCGCAGGCGTCGTTACGGTTGGCGGAGTGTTGTCAACGACGGTGACCGTTTGCGTCGTTTGTGTCGTGTTACCGGCTCCATCAGTCGCGATGTAAGTAATGGTCGTGGTGCCGACCGGGAAGATGTTCCCTGCAGGAACGCCAGTGCGTTCGATACTGACAGTACCGGAATTATCGTTTGCGCTTGCCGTCCCCAAAGTTCCATCGCTTACAAACACGCCGCAAGTGGTTGCGCCGGCTCCAGTGCCGACGTTGATATTTGCCGGCGCGTTTACTGTTGGCTTGAGCGTGTCGTTAACCGTAATCGAGACCGTGGCGTTGGTACTGGTCAATGGTGGTGAAACTCCATCGCCCGTGTCGGTAACAGTGAACTTGAAGCTATCGGACCCACTGTAATTCGGTGCCGGGGTGTATGTTCGGTTTGCGCCTGAGCCAGACAGTGAACCGTGTGATGGGCCAGTGGTTATTACGTAGTTGAGATTAGCTGGGGCTGTTTCAACGTCGCTGGCTGTCAGACCGATCGCTACGGGAGTGTTGCTATTAGTGCTTGCGGATTGGCTGCTGGCGGTAGGAAGGTCGTTAACGGAATTAACCGTGATGTTGACGGTTCCTGTGGCAGTGCCGCCATGACCATCGGAAACGACATATGTAAAGCTGTCGTTGCCGTTGAAGTCTGCCGCTGGTGAGTAGTGTGCCTGACCACCGACGACGGTCACTGAGCCATGCGCAGCTGTGCCGACACTCTGCAAGGTCCGAGCATCGCCATCCACGTCTGTATCGTTGGCAACTACAT
>Ga0134124_10000848_pt1 | contig 24513 bp, 12 predicted proteins | sample KB304_FD_96880 | JGI IMG/M metagenome (GOLD analysis project Ga0134124, IMG submission 96880) | Terrestrial soil microbial communities without Nitrogen fertilizer from Kellogg Biological Station, Michigan, USA - KB3-0-4 | ecosystem: Environmental > Terrestrial > Soil > Unclassified ... | reverse complement strand
CCACTTGCGCTTGACGCTGTAAACTGTTGATAATCAAGGCATGGCGGGGTAGCTCAGATGGTTAGAGCGTGGGATTCATAACCCCAAGGTCGGCGGTTCGATCCCGCCCCCCGCTACCAATGTGTTCAACGACTTACGGCGAGCCAAAAGCTTGCCCTTTTTCGTTTGTCACGCTCCTGTCACGTGAAATTTCAATTGCTGCATTTTCACGTGTGGCTCTGGTTGCTCCGACAGCGATTGCTTCCACGGCTCTGCGCTTTGCATCTTCCATCGCATGCGTGTAACGCATCGCCATCCGAATGTCAGACCAACCGAAGATCGCCGCCAGCGTAAAAGCGTCTGCGCCAGCGTCACCCATTCGCGTCGCTGCTGTATGGCGAAGATCGTGAAAACGCAAGTCAGTAATCTTCGCCTGTTTCACAGCGCGTGTGAATGAGTACTTGATCTCAATAAGCCGCTTCTCAGTTCGTGGACTTGGAAACACATACGGGCTTGGAACCTCGGATTTCCCTTTTTCGGCATTCTCCTGTGCTTTTCGAGTTCGTAATACTTTTTGCGCCTCGAGCAGTTGCCGAACAGTAGCATTCATTGGAATGAGTCGGTCCTTCCCATTCTTAGTGTTCCGAACGTGAATCAGCCCGCGATCGAAGTTGAGATCGAACCATTGCAGGTTGCAAATCTCACCGCGTCGCATCCCCGTGTGCAGCGCGATCAGCACAATGGGTTTGAGCCATTCACAATTATCGAACTGTTCGAAAAGTCTCTTCTCTTCGTCTGGCGCCAGATAACGAATGCGTTCGCTTGAGACACGAAACATCGTTGTCCTGGGCCTTGAAGCGATGAGTTGCTTTTCAAGAGCTAACGTGAAGATCGACGAGAGCACTTGCATTTCCTTGTTGACTCTCAACGGACTGCGCTTTCGGCCCAGCCGCGTTTTTTGTTCAACGCGCATTCCCCTGTATCTCTCAATCATTTCGGTATCGATTTCTGAAATGAAATGTTTACCGAAGAATGCTTTGAGAGCTTTGCAGATGCTGTAGATCGACTTGTAGCTCTTCTTTAGTTCCTTGGTTGGCAGGAATGAAGCAACCACAAATTTGTCGAAGCGGCATTCCGGCCTTTCTACGAGGTCATATTTCTTTTCAAAGATCTGGGTTCTGAGCTTGGCTTCAGCTTTCAACGCCTGCGCTTTAGTTCGAGCGCCTTTGAGGACACGTTGAACTCGGTGCCGGCCTTTCTCGCTGATGTCAACGTACCAGTGCTCCCCCCTCTTTCGAACTGTCATTCTCTGCTCCTTTCCGGTTTGCCGCCGTTACAGGAGCAGCGGAATTCTAGCACGCACACGTGGTACGTTGATCTAATCATTTCGATTGTTTTGTGCTCGTTAACGCGCCGGTTCATTCCAGGCAAGGACCGCATCAAGTCTGAAGCGGAGGAGACTACCCTTTCGTTCGAACGGAATGCGATTGTCACTCACCCAAGCATAGACAGTTCGTGGCTTTACCTTGAGCAGTTCCGCGACTTCCTTCAGCGTTATGTAGGTTGGCAGAATCTGCGACTGCGCCAAATTCGTCGGTGCGTTTTTGAGAAGAAGACTAGATTGCTTAGCTGAACTCATAATTTTCAGCTTAATGTCAATCTCTGTGCCACGCTGCGATAGTGCTCTCAGGATGTAAGAACGATTGAGAAACGGGTGATTAATGGCCAAGAGCAGGCTGTTTGAATTTATCGTGTATTAACTTGCTTAGATCACGCTTGTTGTAATAAACAACGCAACAAATGTATGTAAAAAGCGACGACGTATTTTGATCCAGGCAGTAACGTTTAATGAAGATTATGAGTTAGAAGTTGCAGGTGGTGGTTTCTGCATATCTAGTGGACTGCGCGTTTGCCTAACATGGCCGTTCAGTAGCGGAAAGCTTCGGCGCGTAATGTGCGCGCGCAAATCTGCGTGATAACGCTGAAGACCACAACAGCGGGTTAGGCGGCATCTCCTCCTCCCGCACAGATTCGCGCAAATGAGCCGCAACTGGTCGAATAATTCTTGCCTCGAAGGACTAAGAGGAAAGTAGCTCTCATGTCCCAAACAGTGAAGCACTGTTCGATCGCGTTACGCTGCCTTGCCAACATGATCGAAACGGCACCGACGGATATCATTTCAAACTTCTGCTCTAGTCGCCGACAGCGGTCTTCGTGCTACCTCCATGCTGTGTGAGTCTGGGACGACATTTGATCTTAACCGCACTTCTAGTAAAGGAATCATCTGAAGCCTTACTAGACCATATATAAGCTTCACCAGTTGCCAGGCGAGTCATCTGTTCAGAGGTCAGTTCACCGAGTGCAGCATTGGCTTTCTGAATATGCTTGAGCCAGGCTGGTGAGTTGAACTTGTGCAGGATGATCTGGGAGGACAATTCGATTAGAGAAACGGGAACTGAAGGGGGGTCTTGTGAGGCCACCATAATGCTTGTCCCTTTGTGTCGCATTTCACGCACAACCTCCACGAGCCCGGATATCAAGTCATCATTTTCGATGTACTTGTGAGCCTCATCGAATACGACGAGCTTGTTAAAGGGGCTTCCCTCGTAGGTAGCTTCTGAAAAAATCTGCAGCATGACCACGAATAGTCCAAGCGCTTCATCTTTTTCTATGTACTCATCACGCAAATCAACAATTATCAAACGCCCGGGACGTATTAGGTCCTGCAGCCGTTGACTGTCATCGATGTATTCGCTGGCAAACTTCAGCCGTGTTTGGCAGAGAGTTTTCAAATGCTCTGGAAGTCCCGAACTGTCAATTCCCTGCTCGAGCGATTGTAGAGTCAAGTTATTTCTTAGGCCCCGCATGATGAGGTTGATTTGCCGCAAATACATGCTTTGACTGCCGATTGCACCCATTAGGAATTTCCAATGTGCAGCTTTGAGTTCTGATGCTGAAAACGCGATCGGCCGAACTTCAATATCTGGATACTCGCTTATCCGATCAGCAACTTTGCTGGCGGGCGTGAGGATCAAAATATCCTTCAGCGCACCAGGAGTTGCATGATACTTATCTCTAAGCATTCGAATTTCCTCATCCACCGTATTAGGGTGAATCATGGAGGTAAACTCAGGCGCGTAATCCTGAGTTGGGCTGTAGTGAAATATGACCGTGGCGAGGGGCCTTGGCAGACTATTAATGTTCTGGATGGGAACCAGCGCCATCTCGACGACCGCCCCAAGAGTATAACTCTTTCCTCCTCCCTGAACTCCGAATAGACTGATTGTGTGAGTGTGATTTAGATCCAAGGCAATCATCCGCCCTGAAACTTCCCCCAGCAAGCCATACTGAGGAGAGTCCCCATTAACACCTAGCATCAAGTCGTAACTTGGCGCACTGCAGGTATTCTCGCCTGCTTCGGGAATTTCCCCGGATCGTCTGGGCGAGTCGTGTTCGGTATTCTCTTCCAAGAGCACCTTCCGAGCGACAACATTTTCGATCGGTTGCGATACAATAGGCAACGAAGCAGCTCCAACGATTTCGTCCTCGCTCTTCAATTCCGAGAAGTCTCCTGTCGTTCCCGATGAAGCGACTCCAGCAGATGCAACAGCTGCTTTATCTTCCAAAATCCCTTCAAAGGTCCAAGCGGTCGACCTCTCTCGCTGCGGCGCAATAAAAGCCGCAGTTTCGAGCTTCGGTACACTAGGAATGAATTGCTCGCTCAAGGACCTGCTAACGGCTTGGTCTTTGCTTTCGTCCGTAAGAGGCCTCCGGCAATTTTCGAGCAAGGTATGAATCAGATCCTTACCAATGCGATGGAATTCGATTCCCACTTCAGTGGTTGGTGGTTCCGTTCCGTTCTTTTCGAAATCAAAGATCAGCGCGCTTCGACGGAACTGAAGGGAATATCCGTACTCGATGGTTTGCAAAAACACTTCCGATTCTTGAGCTGCGATTGCATCGAATATGCCATATCGCTCAGACCGCTCAAGATAGAAACGTAGTATCTGAGCAAGCTCACGACTTTTCAACAATCGGTCCGGACGATCGGGGTTTCTAAGTGCAGGGTCAAAGTGCCGCTGGAGAATCCGCTCGCTCTGATTAATCTGGACAGAAACCTTTTCCTTGAGTTGGTTGAAGAACGAAAAGTCTCCAAGTTGAGAGTAACATTTCACCTCAACGAGATTGCAGGTGATGCTTCGTTCCGCCAAATCGATGTCAAATAACGCTAGATCGGTTCGCTGCAGGCTAATTCCGGCTTCAACGTCATCTGACTCTCGGCCAGAATGGTAAAGGTCAGTATGTGCATCCAGAGGCACAATGATCTGGTTGCTCAGTGCACCCTCATACTCGAGGTATAACCTAGCTAGCGCAAGTCCGAGAGCTTCTGCTTGTTGGGTGGGCGTCGATATCAGTTTCAGGGCAAGCTGTCCGGATAGAGAGCGCAAATAAGCGAGGATTTCGACGGCCTGTTCGCCATCGGCTGACAAACCATGTTCATGCAGTACAGGCTTCAGCATTGCCTCAAGCTCTTCGGTCGATCTGGAAGATATGATGAGGTTGTGCGTCGCCTTAGAACTCGTCCCAGGAACATAGTCGATCAGATAGTCAGGACGGTTCTTGAGACCTCCATGATCAAAAAACTCAATTCCCATGTTTCGATCTATGGTAAACACCCAGTCGCTGATTTGGTGCACCTCACAAATCAATTCACGATGTGCGACATCTAGGCCGAGGGTAACAACGGGAACAGCTTTGAAACTAGAGCCCGATGTAGCCACGGCGGACGTCGCATAACAGATGTTCCGGCTCAGGACTAGCAATAAGTCGAAACAGGTCTGCTCAATGTCGATTCCAACTGAACCGCCCACGACTGGACGTTTGTTCCAAAAAGTACCTGTTTCCTCATCGTCAATGAAATCTGTGTGAAAATCCTGGATAAGCCCATGCAATGGCAAGATACCGGACGGCTGTTCAGCAACCGAATACTTTTCAGCCGGAAATACATCCAGCAGCATGCTGATATGGGAAGAATAGTCCTTCGAATGGCTATGAAATTCATCTAGCGAGTGCTTGGCCAGATCTAATTTCGAAAAGAGATGAGTTCCGGTCGATCTTGTAAAAGCATCGGCAGCTTCGTTGATTGCACTGCCCGGCCTCACTAAGGCTTCAAGAGCTTCGCCAAGCGTCGGCGAGTTCGGGTCTGTGGTGAAGAGTCGAATGTCGTAACGCAGATCGGAGTATTCTGGTTTTTGCTGAAGTCTCAACAACGCATCCCCAATAACCGCTCCTGACCCCGGGTTGAAAATGTTCAAAGAGAGTTCGCGAACATAAGGGTGCTGCGTTAGATAGCGCTCGATCTTGTCGGCGATGACCTTTCCTGAGATATCTGAGCCCGCAGTAATTGGTTCTGGTAGCCCCAAGGCTACACAAATGTCAGTCATCAAACCCCTAGAATTCTCTTCGGTCGAAGCTGCATAGAGTCCCCAAAAAGCATTGACATCATCCACGGGAGTGAATATGCGCCCATCCTCAACAGGTATCCCCACTGGGAAAGCTGAGGGAGCCAACTGGTCTAACAAGGCAGTTCGCACCGATGCTATGTATTCCTTTCCCCCTGCCTTAAGCTTCGAAATCCAGTTCTTGCCGAGCTGCACCCAACTTGTTAACCAAAGAGAACGCAGAGGGTGTGTAGGCGCTACGAGAACTGCCTCTCTGTGTCGACCGCGGAAATCAGTTAGGATAATGTGAATCGCGTCAACTGCCAGCACATTTCGCAGCGCCTGGAGATGCTGTTGCCGTTCGACACCTGAAGTTGTCTCAGCTTGCCTCATCAGGCTGTGGATCAGGTCAAGATACGAGCCCGCGTAGGTAAGGCAACGGTTCTCCAGATCTATCATGGAAGAGCCTTGCATAATCAACTCGGCTGTGCCTCGACGAATTAACGAGAAGAAGTCTTCTCGCGTTGCGAGGAATGACTGCATTGTTGCAGTCGCTGGGAGAACTGTCCCTGCCTCCGACGGGTACTCCGCAGTGTCCAAATTGATCTGCATACGCCAGCCGGAGGGATGCTTTGGCTTCGCCAAAATTCGTTGCTCAATGGACTTGAGCATTCGTGAAATCGGGATTTGAACAGCCCCGTCTCGACCAAACTTCACCAGAAGATTTTCCCGGCGGGAGATCTTGCTCGACTGCGCACCCTGTCCCCAAGAGATAGCTGTGAGTTCTACTTCATCTGGGTCCCGATCGTCTCCAAGTGCCGTTAGTTGCATGCGGAATCTTGCGTGCTCAAGGCTTTGTTCAATAGGAATAGCGCGTTGAGGGGGTTCTTCTTCGAGACTCCCGCCCGGAAGTACATAGAAAGGTTCGCTTTCGTGGTTTCGTTTCGCCGTGGAAGAGCCCGCAGAATCAAGCGAGATGGGATCGCCATCGGCGGTCCAAGGGAGTACACGGATGAAATGCCAGCCTTCATCAAACTGAATCTTGTTTAGTTTTGCCAGATTGACGGTGCATACCAAACGATTAAATAGCCATGCTTTTACCTTCTTAGTCTTGCCCACTGGACCATCATTCTGAGAGATGATCTGAACAGTAAAGTGATCCAGCCCACTAACTTTACCTGGATGAGGTTTGACCTCGAAAACCACATTCATTTTCCGACGGTCATTCGGAATTAACACTTGCTGGCCGATAAGCTCGGAGAGTTGTTCATTGGAACCATGCTCCTCTACGACAGGGAGGTCGGTTTCAAGAACTGTCAGTTGAACCTTGTCAAGCGAGAGCTCTTCCTGAAATTTCCATTTGTCGAATGAAATGCTCCACCAAATCTTCTCAGTAGCTATAGGTGAAGCCCACCCTTCAGGTTCTTGAACGTCATATTTCTCGAAAAGAGAAAAAAGAAGTGGTTCGATGGACCTATCACTGAGCCCAAGGTCCGCAATGCGTCCTCTCACGGATTTGTGTGATGTCATCAGGTTCCGTACGCAACTAAGGTTGCGTCGGAGCCTACTATTCGTGAGCGCGGGGTCTGCGAACAGTCTGAAATCTGGTATCAATGAGAGTTCGTACAGGCTAGCGCCAAGCGTCTCTCCGTCTATTCCGTTCTCAGCAGCGGTCAGCAAATACCGCACTCGCGCAACATCATCAGCAAACTGCCATTCTTCGTCGGACAATAATCCAAGCAGATCGCGGACGTAACCTACCAAAGTTGCCGGAATGCGAGATAGGAAAGAGTCAATCAGATCTTGGTATACCCCTGTAAAAGAAATCTCCTCAAAAGTTGCAACACCGAAGGAATCCTCCGCGCTCGTCCGCAGTGAAACAGGAATGAAGACTAGCAGTGGATTTCTAAGTTCTCTGTTGGCCTCTGGGTTCCGCAATTCAACCAGTTTGGTGGAAGTAATTCGGTAAGGCATGTCGTCCTGATCATGGCCGCCTAGGATAAAAACGTTGTTCTCAGAACTGGTACGCCGGAGTTCCTTGCAAACCAATTCCATAACTTCATCGTCTAGGTCGGTGATCCTCATGCAGTGACCGGGGCCGCGATCACTAAGGATTGCCTCTAAGCGAGGACAAAGAAGGTCACACAGTGCCGCGTTTAGTTTATTCTGCGATACTTTGGTAAACGCGTTACTCATATCTATCTGGCCATCTTCGGCGTTCCATTACTTTTCTCGATCGCATAGCGGGGCGAGATCCTTTGAGTGACATACGCATCCGACAAATCTTGGTAGAATCCAATTTCGCGCAAACGGCGCTTGAAGGCTTCCAGGTTCAGCCTTAAGGCCCGCCGGTCCAGAATGCTTTTATTGTCTTGGGCGCTGGCGGGAAGACTTTCGATATAGAGGCCATACCGGCTCCGCAGAAAGGTTAACAACTCTTCTATTCGAACTTCCCTAGTGACGAATCGCCCGTCCTCTTGCGTCAGCACCGACAGTTGCAGCAACACCTCCAGTAACTTGCTGCCCATGACAAAGCGGCGCGGACTGCCCTTGCTTCGGGCCTGAGCTAACAGGCCATTTTCTTTGTTTTTCAATAGGAGCGAATCAAGACACTCAGTAATGTATTGGCGATTGTATTTGCCGCGATATGCCATCAGGATTTCAATGAAGGAGTCGAACTCTCCCAGACCCATTGATGTAACTTCCCGAATTTCGGGATCAATGTCTTCGTTTCCTGAAGTGGATTCTTCCACCAGCCCTGCTAAGCGGAACTTGAAATACGCCTGTCGATCAGCATCATGTTCGGGCTTTAAGAGCGAAACCAGGTCACCTACCGAGAACACGCCACTAGCAGGAGCTGCAAGCTTGCCTGTTTTCCTACTCAGGTACTCCGCCATCTCATCGAGCTTTTTCACAATGAAATTTGCTTGAACGAAAGCAGGAATCTGCCGATAGAAACGCTCTGTAGATTTTCTGGCCAGATCAGCCATGTGCTCATTATTAACGTCGCCCATATCAACAATCAGAGCGATGCGATACGGGCATCCTTCGAGCGCGTTATCTAAATCCGGATTAACCGGACACTCGCTGGGACCGCACAGTTCATTTTCCGAACGCTGCTTCACTAGCTTGGGCAGCAGGTGAAGCAACTTGAGGTGATAAAGAGCCAAATGAAAGGCCATGAGCGTTTTTAGATAGTCAACTAATACTGACCGCGGAATATAGGGCTCATAAGCCAATAACCGCAGCACATCATCTGCAAGAACATCACCCTGACCGACGCAAATAGGTTGAAAACGTGAAGGCTCTTTTGAATCTTTTGTGTCTTGGGTTACCTGATGGTCCAATCGCAAAATCGCTTGGGTTTCCACATCGATAGAAACATTTGAATCATACCGATCTGTCACAAGATCGATGGCGGGAAAAAAGAATCGCTTCAGTGCGTCCCGTGCTGCCTGGCCTTTTCCTCGACGAGCATAGAACAGCATCCAGTAGATATGCTCAGCTGCACCGTAGTCCCGAGTGTGTTTTGCGTTCCTGAACTTATAGGTGTTGCCATGCAGGGGCCGGGGGGCTGCTACAGCTTGATTTGCCCTTCCCCGGTTCACCACATCCATGAGATCGGTTTCGATCCAACGCTGGATTACCTGCGGCGAGCGGTCGAATCCAGAAAACCACTCCGGATGTTCTAGGAAATCCTGAAGAAACTCCTCAACTGTCAAATCCCCGCCACGTGGTGGCCGACGGCTCGCATAACCGTCGTACTTGAGCCGTGGGAACAACATGGTCAGCACTCTGTCCATCTCAATGTGCTTAAAATCCACATAGGTAGTTTTGGGGGTCCGGAATTCTTTATCTCGACCTTTGATACTCACGCCTCGCGCCTCCCGTTTGATCTCTCCAGGTGCAGAACGCCGGCGGCGTCACGGCGAATTTGAAAGAACTCGAATCCGCTCTCAGTTAGGAGCACCTCCTGATAGGACGCAGCCGAAAGAATATTTTTGAAGACGGCCAAACTGAGATAAAATCCTTCTTCCTCCTCAATACTGGCCCGGTAGCCGTTGTTAAGTCGCATCAGCATCTCGTAAATATCAAGGTTGATCCGAAGCCTCGCTGTGTTGGTCTCTTCTGAATGATGGTGCTCCAGAATAAGCGCTTGAGGCAGATACTCCAGAAACGGATGCGAAACTATGTCCTGGTCGGTCTTCAGCGTAAACCTGTCACCGTCGAAAAGACGGTAGCTACGAATGGTCCCTCGCTCTACGCGACGAACTCGTAGCGCCAGTTGGTTACCTAGTCGAGCCGGATCAGCTAAGCCTTCGCCGCGATTAATTGCCTTGAGAATCTCCGCTACCTCTTCCGCTTTTTTCAGCCCAGGTTCTTTGATGGCCGTAAGAAAGCGCTCAACACTCGAGTATGGCAGCATGTCCCTCCAGCCATTGTCACGGCGTTCGAAGAAGTGCCTCCGTCGCAGATGTGAAAGATAGTTTCGGTGTTTCTCAATTAGTCGCCCTCGGTTCTTAGAGGAGTACTCACGGGGAAGCTGTCGGTAAAGCGTTTCAGCCAATTCCTCGTCGTAACCAGGTCGATCTGTGAAGCTGAAGCGGCTCATCGCTTTGGTCTTAGGGTTCGGGAAGTCCAACTCGCGATCAATGTCGGGGTTGCTGACCTGAGCCACATCTATTTCGCGTAGTAAAGAAATCAGTCGGTCGTTTGACCGCTCGCTGCCTCCGAGCCAAGCGTTGAAATAATAACCATCCAGAATCCTGTTCTGATTTTTCTCGCCGCCATTCTGATAGAGCGAGTGAATTCCATCGCAATCACGGGTTCCAACGATCATGAAAGCTAAGGAGGAACGCAGGTCCCGCATGGTCACGTGCAAACGACCACGCAAATGCGTGATCGTGTAGAGCATTTTTAACCGCTCGGTTACCTTTGGGCCGGCGGTCGAGTCCTGAAAGGTCTTGGCGTTGTGGTAGGCGTAACACTTGCCTTTGAGGTCACACTTCTCACACGCGTTCCAGAATTCCTTTTTGGTCAGCCGCGTGATCAGACGTTCTAATATTGAGGGCTGACCGTTCTCAGGCTCAGCAACCACCGAGCGAAGGTTGAGGTTAATTACCGCTACGCCATTTTCGGCTTCGCCGCCAGTCAAGCCCTCTTGGATTTGTTGTGAAATCAGAGGGAATTCTTCCTCGTGCGCTAGAAAGAAATCCACCAAACGACCCTCGTTGATCGCGATCAAACGCGTCTGGTTGGTTGGCCACTTCGAGGCGTCAAGTCCCCCGAAAGGACCGAAGAACTTCCTAAGAACAGCATCGTTTCGCTCGTCGCCTTCGTCCTGACTCCCATCGTAATTACTCTGGTAGGTATGACCTTTCAGTTGGAAAACAGCCCCGTTCGCGCCACGTTGTATCTGAGCTCCTTTGGCCTCGGCAAACGCCTCAAACTGCTGAATAAAGGCGGTCTTACCATCTCCGGCATTGCCGCTGATGATTACTAAGCGAAACTCCCCCTTGAGCAAAGCAGGTTTGAGTCTTTCATCTAGAAATGTGGGCACATAAGTCGCCTTACCGATATCGTCTAACCCGCGTGTGCCGGCATTCGAAACCTGGCTTTGGCTATAAAGCGTCAGCATGTGTGTTACGAACGGATTGGTGTTGGGTCTAGTCGGTTCAAAGCCGAAATTGACCTGCACCTTGCGGCTCTCGATGATCTCGCTGGTGGTGGGCACGGTTCGGTACTGCTTGACCTCGGCGAGAGCGACCAAGAATTCACTTGCCGACGCAAAGCGATTGTTACGTTCAGGCGCGATCATTTTGATCAAGACACTCTCAAGCGATGGACTTAAATCCCTACAGCCCTTGAAGTTTTTTGCGTCCTTCGGTTGAGTCTTGATCGGAGGGGTGGGCTCGTCGAAAGGGTAGCTTCCAGTCAGACACTCATAAAAAGTGATGCCTAGAGCGTAGAGATCTCGGTCAACACGATCTTCGCTGGAGGGCTCCATCGCATAATTGTAATCCGCCGGCACGTAACGCCGGGTTCCACCCTCAGTCTGAATCTCGTCCTTCTCGGAGACAGCTACATTGAAGTCAATTATTCTGACACCTTTGCCGGTCCAGAGCAGGTTGGAAGGCTTAACGTCCTGATGGTAAACACCGTGCTTGTGCAGGTGGTTAAGGCCTTCGGCCGCTTCGCGAACAATGCGAACAGCATCGTCTAATGATAAAGCTTCTGCGTCGATCAAATCGGAGACATCCAGCCCTTCTACCCACTCAAAAACGATGTAGGGCGTCTGTTTCGTATCGTTCATACGATCCGCCCAGATAACCTTCACCACATGAGGGTGATCAGGCAAATTGGTCAGGGTCTTATATTCCCGACGCAGGCGCTCATAAACACTGCGCCGATCCTTTGTCACCAGTTTGATTACCCGAACCACATCACCAAGCGAGTCGAACACCTTGTAAGCCACGCCGAAACCGCCACTGCCCAATTTAGATTGAATGCTGAAGCGATCCCCGAGAATGAAATCCTGCGGTAGATCGGTCAGATCTTCGGGGAGCTGCTGTTCTGGCAAAACAGTAGCGCCTACGTTCGAACCCGAGTCGCTGGTAGCCTCGGGAAGAATCAAGTCGTCAAGCGCCCTGCGGGCTAAAGCCGCGCTCGTGTGTCGGTCCTCTGGGTCAAATTCGCAAAATTTTTGCAACCATTCATCTATGCCCTTCGGCAGATCAGGCTTGTGCTCCGTGGGCTTTATTGGGAACTTGCCATCGGCCTCCATCATCTGATCAACCCCCTCAAATGGAAGCTCGCCGGTCAGAAGCTCGTAGAAGATAAGGCCAGCGGAGTAGAGATCGGATGCGATGCTTGCTTCGGTGGGCTCCTTAAAGCACTCCGGAGCTTGATATGAAATATCCAAGTCGTCCACGATTTGACCGGCGATGGTGGAAGTGCGGTTCTTTCCCACCCTAGCAAAATCGAAGGCCGTGACGCGCGCCTGTCCTCCTTTGGTAATGAAAACTGCGTCTGGCGTTAAGTTCCTGTGGATCACTTCATATCGGTGCGCGTGGTCTAGCGCTCCCAAAACATCTCGCATCACCTGGAGCTTCTGATCGAAGGTCAGCGCCAAAGTCGTTTTCTTGATGTGTAGCCGCAGAGCTTGGCCGGCCAAATCCTCAGTAACGAGCACGACTTGGTTTTCATCATCGCTAACGAAAAGGTCTTTCACTGCCAATACGTTCGCGTGGCTCGGCATATGCGCTACTGCCCGATATGCATTGCTGATCTTTTTGAATTCCTCTTTGCGGGCTGCGTCGTTCTGATAAGGATCGACGTGATAGATCCGGAGACGGGCCATACCGCCACTACGACCAAGTAAATTATGCTTTGCACGGTACTCCGTATAACGGTCGGTCCCGCCAAGTTTTTCCTCCACCTGCCAGTCGCGGAACACCAGCGCTGTGGTTTTTCCCTTTGCCTTACCATTAATCGCTTTTGTTATCTGTGGGTGAAAGCGAGTGATGTTATCGATCCGATTACTCGGAATTCGACTGGTGTCGCGAAAGTATTTTAAGCAATGCTTAAGATTGGTCACATCTGGACCATCGACTCGCGCTGGATCGTGGAGAGAAGCATCGGCCGCAGTGAGCAGTACGGTAGCATGCACATGGGCCTTCCGAAGCTCGGTCAACCCCGCGTTGCTCTCCCGAATTATTGTGGCCATTATTCTTGCGTGATTACGCAGCTTGGCCAAGGGTGAGTGAAACTGCTGACGCCCCTCCGGATACCACTTGGAACCATACACGTCGATGTTTCCTCGCGTGCCTTTCACATCAACAAGATAGATTGCGTGAGGCGCGAGGATGGCGATGTCGATTTCAAACACTTCCTCACCTTGGCGCATCTCGAAGTTGTGAAAGATCAACCAGCCCTCAGGCAGATGATCTCGAAGAAAGCCGATGGCCTGGCGTTCAGAGTCGTTCGCGGGTTGCCCGATCGGTATGACTTTTGCCATTAGTGGCCCCCCTCTTCGATGATGCGTTCGACCAGGGAGCGAGCTTCATCCTCAAGTTCTACAGCTTTATCTCTGCTCTGATAAGCGCTCACAACCAGTTCTTGGCAGCGGTCACGGATATCCTCAGGCGGGTAAGGAATTGGCAGGGAAGGAAGTACAGTGTAGTGAAAATCTTGGAGCTTGCTTCCTGTAGAAGCGGAGCGGAGCATGCGGAATGCGGTTTCAGATCGCATAAACGCAAAAAGTGCTCCGCGATTAATGATCCTTTCGTCAGCAATTACTCGCAAAAAATGCTGTGAATAGGCCCTCCCCAGGTTCTTACCAGTGATGAACTCGGATCGGCAGAATAGTTCGCTTTCACCCAGTGTACCTTGAGCGGCAACCAGAATCGTGCCGTCAGGAACGAGGACTTCATTGCCAACAGATTTTTTTGCGATCCAGCGACCTTCCGGCCTCAACCAGAAGATTTGCTTCTGACCTATTAACTGATAAGCATATTCCGGATCTGCGTCGATTCTTTTGAAACGAGGCCCGCTTTTGAGCGTGCCTTCGATACACATTTCCGACAAACTCCTCCACGGTCCGTGCTTAATCCGTTCACAAAGTCGATGAAAACGAGGGTTAAGATTCAATGCTCGAAGCGATTGAATTCCCGGAGTTGCGGTAAACCCTAGATCGGATCCCCAAGCGTGCCACTCGCTAGGCTTAATATCCACTAAGCCGACGGATTCGAAGTAAAGCTGTGACGCTTCATTCAGATCGGACTGGTACTTGGTGAGTAGCCGTGCAGACTCTTGGACAAGGCTGTGTGCTCTTTGCTCAACGTCCTCCCCGAGCCGTGGAACTAGCAAATCAGAAAAATGCTTTGGTTCGAGATGCGTTATGACAGAGCCATACTTCCCGGACACAACAAACGGAATCCCAAATTTCGTGCATAGGTAAGCATTAAGATACCCAGGAGCGATTAGATTTGGATCAGCAACGATTTTTAAGATATCTTGGTTTGACCAAACATCGTTCATGTCCGAGCGTGCGTAAATTGTTCTTCCGACGGTTCCAGAGCACGTAATCAAAGTCATGCCTTCGTGTACGCGCAGGTAGCTCAGCCTTCGTGAGTGTGCATCTTTCTTGCTCAGCAGCGGCAAGCGACTTAAGTCAGCCTGCATCATGAATGTGGTTGTTAGAAACGGAACACCGTACAGGGCATCGTCAACATAATTTCGTTCAAACTGTGGTCCATTGTAGATGCCACCATCATGACCCACTGTTAATGTTGGGAGTAGATCCGTGTTGTGCTTTCTCAAAAGCTCGCGGATCTCGTTAGCCCCAGACATGTAAGGACCACAATCAAGTCGTCGCCCGTTAATCTCCAGCCAGGAGCTTGGCACCGCCTTGCATTGAAACTTTCTGCTCATAACGAGACCTGGCCAGTTGCGAGGAATTCGAGGTACTTCTCGGCTACCAGCGGCAACTCATCATGAATGCGAGGGGTGCGCTTCGTGATGTGCCTAACCTCTACCTCATTACCTTTACGGACCCGCTCAATGACGTTCTCTTCAAAAATCAGCACCTCACCATCGGGCGCTCGCTGAAACAACTTTCCTCTCGTATCTTCACCAGCCCGGTTGACCACTGCCATAAAGACCTTATATTCCGGATGTTCCGTATTGATCAGCTCCTCCTGGCTACGCCGCCGAAGGAGTAGCAAACTCGGCAAGGCGGGCGTTAGCCCATACTCCTTGACGGTGACCTTGAAAGGCTCCAGCGGCAGATCGACACTGGCAAGCACCTCACAGTGGCGAAGAATCCACCAGCGCACATACTCATCGCCGGGATTACCCAGCAGACCATCAGGGAGCAAGATACCAACGCGACCTGTTCCCGGCTTCACCCATTGTAGAGCTCGCTCTAGGAACAACACTTCTGGTGGCACGCCACCGCTGTTTTGGTTACCGGTGTTTCGATAGCCGCCATCTTCGTCGCGCTCCCAGTTGTTCCCGAGGTCATAGCGTTCTAGGATGGAAGTATCACTCACAGTGTCTTGAGTCGAGAACCAGGGGTTAACGAGTACGACGTCCATGCTGCCTAGTTGCATCGCCGGGCGCGCGGCTTCGATGCCATCCAGATCTCCATCCGGGAAGGTCCGGGCATCGATGCGGAACACACGACCAGGATTGCCCGTAGTGAAGAGCAGGTTCATGCGGCTGGCGACGGCGAGGAATGGATCGATGTCACACCCTAGGACGTTGCTCGCCGCCCAGACAGCGGTTTCGTTTTGTGCTTGCAGAATTTGCTCATTAGTGGCTTCCTCCGGTGTAGTACCAAGATCAGCGAGACATCGCTTGAAAATATGAGTTGCAGTCATTGCTAAAAAGGTACCGGTACCGCTTGAGCAATCCATGATGCGCTCGTCCGGTCGTGGGTTGATCATCTCAACAGCTAATTCAGCGACATTGAGTGGTGTTGGGTAGCGGCCCTCACGACCGTCCATTATCGTTCGCGCGACTGCACGAAAAGCACCGGTACGGTAGCGAGGTTGGGTTTCGCTCAAGGAATAGCGGGCGAGTTCCATCACAACGCGAGCAGTTTCGCGCGGCTCAAGAGTGAGATCCCATCCACGTGTCAACAAGTTTGGCTGCCAACCTTTGGCGGCGGCAATGCATTCATTGATACGCTGCTGGATTGCTTGTTGACCTGCCTCGGTAAACGGCTCGTCGCCCTTAATCCAAAATTGCCGCTCGCCGTTCGGACGTGTCTCGTCGTAAATCTTGGCAAGCATGAGCACCGCTAACTGCTTAAACGAGTCCTTATGATCCAGGCCAAGGTTCCGGTTCAGATACTGGCGGCACCGTAGTAGCGCATCTTCCAGGCCTTCTACATCCGCGCTAACCTGAATCACCCCACCGGTCCGATCCAGATCCGTAGTGCGCTCACCCGGCACCGGCCAGACTCCTAGGGGCATAGCCCGCACTTCGAAACGGGTGCGTTCAACCTGGAAAAGGAATTCCTCCTGGCCGTTGGTCCACATCCCCAACGTCGCGCCTGGGATCAGCTCAAGCAGCTCTTTGAGTTCCCGCAGGTCGGGGTCCGCCTCGCCGATGGAGCGAAGCTTGTCGCGCTTCTTCTGAGTTTTGCAGAGAATGATTCGCTGCAGTTTTTCTTTGGTGTGCTCGGAGGCTGGCCGGAAAACGGCGATATCGATCCGTTTGCGTCCATGTCCTGAGATCCGCGGGTTATAATTCACCTCCAGGTCATTGCGGTCAAAGCCGTAGCTCTCAATGAGCTGCCGCAGAACCTTCTGCACGAGTAGCTTCTTGGCGGAGGCGCTTTCTTTGTTGCCGGTCAAGATATCGATGAAGAAGTTGTCCGGACCGCTCTCTTCCCCACCATCTTCGCCGCTATCCTGCGGCTCTTCAATACTGTGGTCGTTTTGATCGCTCATCCGTTCTGCTCCTTGAGGAATTCGCGATACTTCTCAGCGATCACTGGAAGGTCGTTGTCTTCGATTTTCTCACTCCGAGTCAGGGTCCTTTCCACGATGCGCCCTCCGATTCGAATGCGCTCAAGGTGCTGACGCGGCTCGATTATTTCTTTGCCGTCCGGCGTGCGTTTGTAAAGCCTGTTCCCGCGACGGTCGAACCCAACTTTGTCCGCCACCGCCATGAATACAGGGTATTCTTCGCTTCCACGCAGACTTTCAACACGCTTCTCTTCGTCGCTTTTGCGACGAAGGAAAAGCAGACTCGTCAGGATGTTGACGTTCGCCTCGGCAATGAAGGCCTCCACCGGTAGATCGATCGAGGCGAGCACCTGGGCTTCGCGCATGATCCACCACCGAATGTATTCTGCGGCGGGATTGCCTAGAATGCCGTCCGGTAGGACTATTCCCATGCGGCCAGTGCCTCGCTTTAACCATCGTAGACAGCGTTCAATAAAAAGGATTTCTGGAGCTACACTACTTTTCAAATTCCCTGTATTACGAAAGCCGCCTTCCCCATCCGGTTCCCAATTGTGGGCAAGTTCGAACTGTTCGAGTATGACTTTTTCCGTGATAGGGATGTCGGATCCGAAAGGTGGATTAGTCAACAGCACATCCATACTTCCGAGACGAATCTCTTTCTTGGCCGCCTCCAGCTGTGGCAAGTGACCCCCCGGAAATTCCAGTGAGTTAATCTGGTAAAGGTGGCCTCGGCCATCCCCCGCCATAACCATGTTCATCTGTGAGGCGCGAATTAGGAACGGATCAAAATCTGCTCCGAACACCATCTCACTAGCATATCGCTTCAAGCGCGCGTGAACATTTAGGAATTCAGACGTATCCTCTCGTCCAGGTTGCGTTTTCAACTCAGCTCGGAACGTCTTGAGCATGTGGCCTAACGTCGCCACAAGAAAACCGCCGGTGCCGCAAGCGGGATCGAAAACGCGTTCGTTTTCCTTAGGATCCAGCATTTCAACGGCCAGCTTCACTACACCCCGAGGGGTGAAATATTGTCCGCGATCACCACGAAGATTAGTGCCTACGATCTCTTGGTAGGCCACGCCTTTTGCATCCACATCCGTGCGAGTAAAGTCGTACTTAGCCAGCTCAGAAACAATAAATGCTAACGCGCGATCGGATAGTGAAATCTCCTCGTTACCACGAAATATATTCCCGTAATGCTTCTTGACCTCAACAAACAGATCCTCAATCCGCTTGCGTATATCCTTGCGGCCCTTGTCCTCAAACTGCTCTTTCGGCCCGGCCCAAAACCTGCGCTTCCATAATTGCCGTTGTTGCGCATGTAGGTTCTCATCATGCATCTTGCAAAAAATCAGATATAGGAACTGCCAAAACGCGGCGTCTTTTGGCATTCCTTCATTGCCGTGAATAAAGTTATGACATCGCCGGAAGGTGATCTTGAGCATCTCGGTGTCGGCCACGCGCGTACGTGCGTCCGAGATTACTTCTTTGGTGCCCACTGACTCTTCAGCCATCGGCCAATCGCCAAGGGGGTTGCATTTGGTTTCGAATCGCTTTTGTTCCTTCTCCAAGAAAAAGAATTCAAGGCCGTTGGTCCATAGACCATATTGGACCGACTCAACCTCGCGCATGACAATCTCCAGATCTTCAAGCTCTTTGGCTGCTTGCTTAAAGTCGCGGATGCGTACTGCGTTCTTTCCAACTGTTGGTTCAGGACGACAGATCACAACTCGGCTGAGGTTTTCCAACGCATGTTTAGCTCCATGATGGAAAATAGCGACATCCACCTTTCTCCTTCGCCCAAGGGAGAAATCGTTTTCCATATCCTCCGGTGAAAAGCCGTATTCATGAATGATGGCCCGAACCACACGTTGACGTACCATCTCCTTGCTCGTTTCCTTGAGCTGTTTTCCGGAAACGTAGTCGAGTGTGTAACCAGGAGCGATGGTGGTTTCTGCTTGACGCTTCGGTTTGGTGCTCATAAGACGACTCCATTCATGACGACTCGATTAATTACAGCTTCTTCTCTTCAAAGTCCTGACTTGTGTTCTTTTGCTTTTCGATCCACTCGTCAATATCCTTTCGGGAGAAACGCCATTGACCTCTAACCTTAAAGGCCGGTAGCTCCGCTGATTGGGCCATGGAGTAGACTGTCTTCTCGCCGATTTTGAGTAAGGCAGCTACATCCCTAATTTTTAGAACTTCCGCATTTTGCATCGCTTGCCTCCAAATGGCGCCACCACGCGGCGCTCTAATTCCGAACGGCCAAAGAGACCTCATCTCACCTATCCACGCGGAGAATATGCCGGAGCGTACCAGAGAATACCACAACTTGCCATATAAATTGCCTGTTGCGCAACACTAAACAACGTGCTATCTTTCATCCATGAAGGATTTTGGTGAAACGATTAGGGAACTAAGGATGGCCCAGGATCTTGGCTTGAGAGAAACGGCCAGCAAGGTGGGAATTTCTCCTGCGTATTTGAGTCGTATTGAACGGGGTAAAGAAAGCCCACCGCGGCCAGAAATCGTTAAGCAGCTGGCCAAGCTACTCGCAGCAGACCCCGATGTGCTTTTCCGATTGTCCTCCTCTACAGATCCCGAACTGGTCGGTTTCCTTCATGACGAGCCGGAAGTCATGAATCTTTTGCGCTTCCTCAAAAGCTCAAACTTCACTCAGGAACAGTTGAAGGAACTTCGTAAGGTTGCGGAGCAGATCAGGACGTCCTAAGGCGCTCGCTGTTTCACGGCATTTATAAGAACGAGAATCTAATGACAGCTTCATTAATACAATCTTCAAACGAAGTGAATGTAGCCACTATTGTATCTGCGGAAGCTCCTGAGACCCTCCATCTTCAAATCGCTGTTACAGACTCTGATTCAGTTAGAGAGTTAACTCTTCGTCATGATGGGCGAGAGCGCGACGAATATGCTCTATGCGCTCTTCGCATCGGACTGTTGTCTCTGAAACATGCTCGTGGCCAGGTTGATGCCGACGCAGTTAAGCAAGAGGGCGACAGGCTGTTGCAAGACCTCGACAGGTCATTGGACAGTTACCGTACGCAGCTCAATGAAAGTATGACAATGGTGCTCAGGGATTATTTCGATCCGAACAACGGTCGATTCCAAGAACGCCTGGAACGCCTCGTTAGAAAGGATGGAGACCTGGAGCAAATACTGAGGCGACAGATTGGAGCCGATGGGTCAGAACTGGCGAGAACTCTTGCAGCGCATGTGGGCGAGAACAGTCCGATTATGAATTTGCTCGACCCAGAAGCGGCGAGCGGGCTGGTTCAAGCTGTCCGAAACTCAGCCGAAGAAATACTTCATGCCGAACGAGAGCAAATGCTCGCAGAGTTCTCCTTAGATAATAAGGCCGGCGCCTTGAATCGGATGATGTCTGAACTAACGCAACAGAACGGGCAACTGACTGGCGATCTGACGAGAAAAGTAGACGACGTAGTCAAAGAGTTCTCGCTGGACGAAGAAGATTCGGCTTTGAGTCGACTAGTTCGCAAAGTTGAGAACGCGCAGCGTGTTATTACAAACGAATTTTCACTGGACAATAATGGCTCAGCGCTATCGCGAATGTCGACTTTGTTACACGAAGCAACCGTTGCGATTCACAATAACCTCACGCTCGACGAGGAAGGTTCTGCGCTGGCTCGACTGAAGCGCGAGCTAGTCGACATCCTCAAATCTCATGAAGAACGTACGGCATCTTTTCACAATGATATGACATCCGCTCTTGAAGCAATGAAAGCAAGGCGGGAAGAATCCCTTCGATCAACCACTCACGGGCGTCAGTTTGAGGAGTTGGTGGTTGAGTTTGTGCAGCGCGAAGCAGAAAAGGCTGGTGATATTGCGACTGCAACTGGAAATACGACTGGCTTTATAAAGAGCTGCAAAGTCGGTGACGCAACAGTAGAACTTGGGCCAGACTGTGTGGCGCAAGGCTCAAAGTTTGTTGTTGAAGCGAAGGAGCAATTTTCTTACGATATTAACAGGGCCCGTGAGGAATTAGATAAGGCTCGGAAGAATAGGGAAGCTTCCGTAGGATTGTTCGTTTTCTCAAAGGCCACTGCCCCGCCGAATCAAGAGCCTCTACTTCGTTACGGTAACGATATCTTTGCTGTCTGGAATGCCGAGGATATAAGCAACGATGTCGTGCTCAAGTCTGCCTTGTGGCTTGCGAAGGGCTTATGCGTCCGAGAGTCCAAAACACGGGAAGCAGAGGCAGCAGACTTCCAGGCGATTGATAGCGCGATTTTGGCAATTGAGAAGGAAGCCAAGCGACTTGAATCAATGAAGACTTGGGCTGAGACCATTACGAACAATGGCACGAAGATTCTGGATGAAGTTCGTAAAATGTCGCGTGGGCTTGAACGTCAGACGGAATTATTGAAAGAAGGTGTCTCTGGGCTGAAGGGATCTTCGACTGAGCCAAAACCAGTAGACCAGTTTCATTCCTAAAAACTGTCCTGCCATCAAGGTTCCAACAACGGATGATTTGATCGCATCAAAGCAGAAGTGTAACAGTTCTATCTCACTTGGGTGCCTACCTACCTGCTGGCCCATCTTTCTCTCTGCGTGTAGAATTCGATTACGGAGAACGAAAATGAACGGAATTTGCGTGGTCTGTAACGAACGATTACATCACGAGATGAGAATCTATCAGTTGTCGGTTGGCCGATACTATCGTGACTACGAGACTCCGACCTACGAGGACAGTACATCCGTCATCTACGAATGTCACGAAAATTGTCTAGCTGATTCTTTGGAACCACAAGCACCGCCTTACGAGTGTTCACTCTGTCACAATCACCTCGATAACGGCACAAGAGTTGTCTACCTCGTCATAGGGGACAAATCGGTTCTTGGTTATAAGCGGCCGGAATGTCGCGGACACCAAATGCCACTTATCGCTCACGACTCATGCTTTGAAACGAAGTTCGAGTTTGAACCTAAAAAAGTGGTTACTTCTTGGACCTAGATGAGCGCAACAGCTCGTTTGATAGAACTGGGACTGGGCGTGTTCTCGATTTGCTTGAAGTAAGCCTTATTAAATTGCCGATGACGTATTAGTTACGTAGCTTTGAGAACCCAAGTTGACGGCTTACTCGACAGCCTTATACAGAAGCGCCTTGTTTAGCTTTGTCAAAATCGAAGGGTAAAACTCCATGCACCAAATCTCACTCGATGAATTTCGCACCGAATGGCTTGAAGACGTAAAAGCTGACAACCCTACAACTGTTGAACTGGGTAATCGCTTTGCGCGAAAACTCATTACTCAATGGCTAGATTTAGATGAATCTTCAGACGATGTTGTCTACTGCGACGGTTCAGGAGACGGCGGCATTGATGTGGCGTGTTTACACTTGGGCGAAGTGGCTGATGATGGAACGGAAGAAGGAGATACATGGTATTTAGTGCAGAGCAAATATGGTAGCGCCTTTGCCGGTTCCGGAACTCTCCTTCGAGAATCACAAAAACTAGTGGATACGCTCGACGGGAAACGAACAAACCTTTCGTCTCTGACGCAAGGTCTTCTTGAACGCCTTTCCGAATTCCGAGCACGAGCATCAGAGCGTGACAGGTTGACTCTAGTCTTCGCAACCGATGGCCCACTTAACGATGAGCAAAGGCGCGCGCTAGAAGATATTCGGGCTTTAGGTAGAGGCCGCTTGGGACCGATTTTTGATGTAGAAGCGGTTTCGATAGCTACAATCTATCAGCGGGCTGTCGAGAGTAGTAGTGCGGTTTCCAGGATTCGCATCCCAATCAAAGCACAGCTTACAGCTTCTGATGAAGGGCTTTTGGGCGGCTCGGTGAGGCTGCCTGATTTATACGAATTCTTGAAATCCTACCGCGCTGTTACCGGCGACCTAGACCAACTCTATGAGAAAAATGTACGTCGTTTTCTTGGAGCGCGTGGGAAAGTCAACAGAGCGATCTCGGAAACTCTCGAAAAAGAGCCTGAGCGATTCGGACTCTATAACAACGGCATTACTTTTGTAGTGGAAGACCTTAAGTTTCTAGGCGACAATTCCTTTGAGCTCGTCGAACCTTACATTGTGAACGGGTGTCAGACCACGCGCACAATTTGGAACGTGCTTTTTAAGAAGCTAGAGTCAGGAGGCACGGGCGCAAATCCTGAACTGGAAAAATGGCAAGCACGACTCGATAGGAGCATCGTAATCACTAAGATAGTAAAGGTTGGATTTCAAGGAGAAGATCTCCTCACCAAGATCACTAGATACACGAACAGCCAGAATGCTGTTCGAGAAAAGGATTTTATTGCGCTTACGTCGGACTTCCAGAGTTGGGCGAGGCAAATGGCTGAGAAGCATGAGGTCTATCTCGAGATTCAGCGAGGAGGCTGGGACTCTCAGAAAGCACAACAGCGACAGAACAAAGCCCCGCGCACATTTAAGGAGTGGGTTAACGCTTTCGATTTGCTCAAGGTCTACGGCGCAGGTTGGTTAGGAGAAGCGGGATTGGCCTATGGCAAGAATCCCCCTTTTCTTCCCAATGGGGCCATATTTAAGAAGATAGTGAATTCGGAAACCGAGGCGCTCTTTGGACTCGACGATTTGTATGCTGCGTATCTTCTACAAAAAGAGGCTGCCATCTACAAATTCGGTCGTGGCGCTGAAGAGAGCAGGCGCCAGACGAAGTTTTTGTATTACATGACGGTTATCGAACTTTTGAAATCTGTGCTGATCGATGCGCACATTGAGCGTTCCAGCCCGAACATCACTCAGGCCTTGTTGAAAATTCTAGGGAACAACTCAGCAAGGGATGCCCTCCTAGATACTGCAATACAGGTTATCGACGAGTATTTAAATCCAGAATCAAATGACTCAATCTTCTCAGAACCCGCTTATATGTCGAAGTATGGCGGCGATTTAAATGCTTTCTTGAAATGGGAGCAATTCGGCAAAACGGATGACTCCTCCCCGAAGTATCGCGGAATACTTCGAGATTATCAGAGAACAATGAAACGAAAGGTCGGCGGTCAGGAGTCGCCTTTTGAAATCCTTTTGGGAATTTTGAACTGATTAGCTCTTGCTCTAATCCAAGCGGATGAAAGACCGGATAACCATCAATTGCTGCCCGCTTGTTTGCATGATTCATTTTCAGGAAGGCGAATTTCCTGAGAATCGATCGTCGTAGATGCTCGGCGCGAGACGGTACGGTCGTTTCCTGGAGTTTTCGGATTCAAACGAACCGTTGCCGGCGAGTTGCCGAGATCCTATCAACAAGAACTCACATCAATGGCTAACAAAATTAATGTTGTCGTAGATAGCTTGGATTCGTAAATGAGCACGAAGTGCGGCCGTCACTGAATGCTCAGACGCGGTCGGTTTGGTATCCTTGGCGCGTAACTCGTGTGAAGGCCATTAGCTTTGTTCAAATGCTTAGCTCGCCCTCATCTGATGAGAGATGAGCATCGCTCGTGACTATGAGAGCTTCATATTCAGGGCGATAAGCCTCGGGGGTCACCCAAAACCGGCCATATAGGGTCACTTCAAAACCGGCCATAGAGAAGTAGTCGTTCGGGACGTTGACGACGCAGCAGGGAAAACTAGCCTGCAGCGCATGAGCAACGTATT
>Ga0134124_10000846_pt1 | contig 24584 bp, 27 predicted proteins | sample KB304_FD_96880 | JGI IMG/M metagenome (GOLD analysis project Ga0134124, IMG submission 96880) | Terrestrial soil microbial communities without Nitrogen fertilizer from Kellogg Biological Station, Michigan, USA - KB3-0-4 | ecosystem: Environmental > Terrestrial > Soil > Unclassified ... | reverse complement strand
GGCGTGGTACGCTTCCGGATAGAAGCGGTAGGGCTGGGACGCGTCACTCCTTCTCTCTTCTAAACAAATAAGCTGCCGTTATTGGGGGCCTTTAGGACTTTTGGGCTGATACCAAAGGTATGCGACCACTACAGCGACGACAACGAAAGCCAGCACGAGGAATAGTATTAGAACCACGGTATTGGACCAGCTTGGCAACAATCACCCGTGCGCTCTTCGGCAAATATAAACCACATACGAAATCAAACCGAAGCCGAGAATAGTTGCGGTTGCTACGAGAACGGTCACCATGTCTCACCTCCGTGGGGCAGCGTTGGCGAAACAATCTGACTTTCAGGGTAAACGTTATTATGAGCCTAATCCGAGGGTGGAAGCGATACAGGTAATGGGGTACGCCTAAGAGGTAATTCGGAGTGACCAAGGGAGTGACCGAGTGTGGCCTGAATATCCGTTTTATCGGTTCTAGTATCACGTAAAATCGTAAGCGTAGTCCCATGGCCGTCTGGACGGAGAGAGCCTGTATATAGATGATGGCCTTAGTGGACACATCTATAGGTGTCCACGAGTGGGCAGATGGACACATCCGGGCAAGCGATAGTTGAGACGATTAAGCATTTGAAACGGCGGCGGCGATCGGCTGCAGAGAAGCTGCTGATCGTTGAAGAGACATTAGAGACCGGTGCGTCGGTAGCCCGCGTAGCGCGACGGCACGGGATCAACGCCAATCAGGTTTTCTACTGGCGTAAGCAGTACCGTGAAGGAAGACTTGGTAAAGGTCGGCCCAGTAACCTCCTCGCTGTCACTGTCTCAGAGAACTCACCGAATAGATCCGGACGTACTCGCGGAGTTTTGTCACAAAGCAGTTCAGGAACGATGGAAATTAATTTGCCGAAAGGGCAGGTTCGCGTGACGGGGAGCGTAGACCGAGAAGCGCTGCAAATGGTCCTGGAGAATTTGCTCGGATGATCGGGCTGCCGGCAGGAACACGGATCTGGATCGCGGCGGGCGTGACGGATCTGCGGCGAGGATTCACGGGCTTGAGCGGCATGGTGCAGACGGCACTCAAAGAGAATCCATTTTCCGGACATGTGTTTGTGTTTCGTAGGCGGCGCGGAGATTTGATCAAGCTGTTGTGGTGGGACGGCGATGGGTTGTGTTTATTCGCAAAGAAACTGGAACGAGGAAGATTCCTCTGGCCGCAAGCGACGAGTGGAACGGTGGCGCTAAGTCCGGCACAGTTATCCATGTTGCTTGAAGGGATTGATTGGCGGCGTCCGGTACGCAGCTACGAACCGCAGATGGCGGTGTGAAATAAAGATTTTGCTATTTTCTCGTGCGTTTTCATCATGCTGTAAAAAAAGTGTGGTATGTTCGCAAGCAATGGATGCCGCCACACTTCCTGATCTTGATCAACTCGATTCCAAAGCACTGAAGTCCCTCATGACAATGGTTCGAGGAAACCTCAGGGAAACTCTCGAGAAAGTCCGATACGGCCATGGCCGTTCGTTACGCACTCGGACGGTGGGCAGCACTGCTGCGCTTCTGTGATGACGGCCGCATCGAAATCGATAATAATGCAGCGGAACGAGCGTTGCGGGTCGTGGATCTGGGCAGGAAGAATTTTCTTTTTGCGGGCTCCGACGGTGGTGGAGAAAGTGCCGCGGCGATTTACAGTCTGCTCGGTACAGCAAAACTGAACGGAATCGATCCCGAAAGCTATCTACGGAACGTGTTGCCCCGAATCGTGGATCATCCCATCAATCGCATCGAGGAGTTGCTTCCGTGGAACGTCGCCGCAAGTCTGTCACCCGAAATAGACGAAGCGGCGTAAACAACGACGCAGCCGCGAAAGTCGGCGTCGGCAGTTCCGCGGAGTTACCTCACATCGCAGAGCTAATCATAGACGGCGAGATCACAGTCGGCACGCTCGTGCCGGTCGGGTGTGTGGCCATAGCCACTGACGGGCACAACACTTTAGCGATGCTGAAGCGCCGAGAAGGCGAAACCCTAGGCCAGTTGCTCACACGTCTCGACCTGGCGATTGGCAAAGCGTTCACCGAAGACGTCTTCACCGACGAGATCAACACACCGCTGAAAAACTCATACCGCCGATAGCATTTTGAGTGGACGGTAAGAAACGAACGCTTACTAAAATCAATAAGTTGCCTGCCTTCAATAGCAAAAAAGGTTCGACTTCCACACGCCTCCGCCACAACGAGATGCCGGCTAGCCGTTTCACTGAACCAACTGCACGCTGGACCACTCCAGGCGCTCGCTCGAATGTAGTTTTTATCCAGTCGGCCCTTAGCGACTCGAGGGATAAAAGTGAGCAGCCCTAGAGCGATAAGAGCGGCTCAAGCTAGTCCGGGGTGGAGCGAATGATATTCATCTGCGGCTATTCGCCGCAATATAGCCGCTTCACGCAGCCCCGCTATTGCGGTCTGTAAAGCCTTCTGTTCCTCGATAGCATTCGGATCGCCGGCCAAGGAAGTCTGACGGCCATACATAATGGTTTCAGCAGACGCAATTTGTGCGGGTCGTTTGCAGGGTCGGCTTCAAATATCGCGTTTTCGTACGCGGTCTGCCCGGGGTACTTCATTCTCACTCCGTGTCTTAGAGGGGGCGGAGACGAGCTTAACCCGGCTGACTTTCGTCCTCAATGATTCTCACTAGTTGTCAAATCTAAGAATCAAAGAAATAAGGACAACCAGCAATGAAATTGCGACGCTCTACGCTCTATAAGTAGCATAAGCTTACGGCCCAAGGCTCTATCAGGGATTACCTGTATTGGCCTATAGGAGTTTCCTCTAGTAAAGTCGTGTCGTGTCCATACGCGTACTAGTCGTCGATGATTCTGTGACTACCCGTCGAATTCTTCGCGTGCTGCTTGGCTCGCGCGACTGGGCTGTTTGCGAGGCTGAAAATGGCTGGTCTGGTGTCGAGAAATTCGAGGAACAGAAGCCAGATGTAGTGGTATTGGATTTGGCTATGCCTGGAATGAATGGCATAGAGACAGCTCGGATGATGTCCATCGTCGATCCGACAGTACCGATAATCTTGTTCACCATATTCGGCTTTGAAGGCCTGAAAGGTTCCGCTTCAGAGGCCGGAGTCTGGGACGTAGTGCCTAAGGACCATGCTTGGAGCTTAATTCCTCATATCGAGAATCTGACCGGTCATTCACTTTCCAATTGAGCGACTTGAAATGTGATTTGGGATTGCTTGCCGAAGATTCGCTGAGCTGAGCGGGCGGGACTACTTCGCCTCTCATTATCAGCTTGTAGCGTTCTTGCGGTTTGGCGGCGATCAACTTCTCATAGGCCGCCACGCTGTGATGCACTTGAAGATTGTTTAGGATACGGCCTTCGATTCGAGCTAAGGAGATGTCTCTTTCATAGTTGCCAGATTCATACTTGGGGGATGGTCCGCGCTTGCGAACAATTTCAACGTAACGGTAAAAAATGTCCATGCCATAGGTGGCAGGAATTTCCTTCACTTCGTATATCACCTGAATGTAGGGATGCTCGCTCACGAAATCAGTGTGCCCACTGTGAATGGCGCCAACCCAGACACGGGGAAAAATCCAGCTCGTCGGAGTGGAACGAGCTGACAGGTTAGCATTGTGAAGTATCCGTCACGCTCCCGATAGCGCTGCACGCAGCCCCACTTCGGGCAGAGGTGGTAAAAGCGGCTCTTTGGGCAGCTCTTTTGTCGTGAGCTTCATTTCGACCTGATGAACGGAGCACTTCGGGGCGTGGGCCATCTCTACGACTCTAGCCGGGCGGCTCTACGTCGTTTCCATTCCTCACGGCATTCTTCTAGCTGGGCAACGAAACTTTCTTTAGGGGCTTCGCCGAAACTAGACTCGCACACTTGCGATGCGACCTTGCCATGCCTAATCAGTTCCGAGTCCGTTAGTTTCGTTATTTGTTTGCGTAACCTTTCGCGGTCGATTCGCTCAGAGGTCATTGTCTTCTCGGCTTAAGGTCTTCTGGGTTTAAGAGGCAGATGGACGGGAGCCGCCGGAAGGACAATCACAGCAGTTCCCACTTGGATATGGATTCCCAGCGGCAATGTATTCGCCCGCCGGACGAGGTTCAATACAGTGAATTGCTGAAAGCAGGTTCGGCACTTAGACAGTAAGGCATATTCCCCCCCACACGCCTTCGCCACAAATCACCTGTGCTTATCCGGGTTCTGGAGGGACTGCCCCGCTGGTACGGACGCTCTATTGTCGCGTGACGCCCCCGTTTCCGACAATTGCTCGTGCTCACAAAAGCGCTATTGCTGTACCTCGCTCATCTGATCGCCCTTATCGGGACGCCGTACGCCAAGCTCAATTGCTCCCGCTATATCTTGGCCGCGCGCGGGGGCGATTTGGAGTTGTGCAACTCGTCGGAAATGTATTACGGATGCGGCGGGCGGATGATCCAAGTGGGCGCGGCGCACAAGGACGTTGTGGAGTTGAGCCTATACGAGGATGAATTACAGCCGGGGGACGTGATCTGTTTCCGGGCAGGGCATGTTTCGGCTTACCTTGGTGCGGGCTTGATGGTCGGCTCGGGCCGGAGCGGCGTACAGGTGCGGCGGATACTGGACCAATTCCCACTCGACAATTGGTATCACGGCCCGATCCGCGTGCAACGGTGGAAGGACTTAGCCGAAAAAGACCTGCGCCCCCACCACGCCGATCCGGGGATGCTCGCACGCCTTGGAAACAATGTCGGACCGAAACCACGTGCTGGACATGGTGGTTAGATTCGCATTCTTAGGTGTGCAAAATTGAACAGCATAGACAGCGTGGCCTAAAATATCGTATCCCCCAACCGTGGCCACGCGCATCCGCGTTCTGCTCGCCGACGATTCCAACCCATGCGCGACGCCATCGGCACCCTGCTGAAGACCGAAACCAGCCATCACTGTTATCGGCGGTCAGTACTTACAAGGATCTCCTCAAGGAACTCGACGGATCGACTGTCGATATGATCCTCATGGCTTGCGAGACTCCGACTCCTTCAAGGACGTACTGCGCCGCTTTTGCATCCTGGCGATGTTGTTCTGGGCCAAGGAGGAAACCTCGCGCATCGCCGCCGAATTCGGCGCCGTGTAATTGCTCGACAAGGGCAACCTGGTGTCCACGCTGATTCCCGCGATCAAAGAGCGCGCGCGCCAAGGCGGAGCACTGGGTGGAACGGTGGCGATTTGAATTGAAGCACCTGGGAAACAAGGACAACGAGGCCGCTAGTCGGCATCAAAATCGCGATCTGGGATCGCGACGCGGAGCCGGCGGAGCCATTTTCAGAGGCGCGAACGGAAGGCGCGATGGCTTTCTTCCAGCCGGCGGGAGACTACTTCCGGCGAGAAATCATGCTCGGTTACCGCCAAGGTGCTGCGCAGTTTGGGGGTCCGCCAACAGGATCAGAGTTTCCCTGGGCCCTTGCTGCATTCCGCGAAATTCCGCACCGAGTTCGGCAATGACCTGCTGGTAGTACAACACATCATTTATGAGCACGAGGGTAAGAGGGGTTTGTCGTAAGGCCAATGCCCTAAACTGCGTAGTGGTGTGGACATGAGAGGAATTTTGATCTCGCGACTTAGGGTGGATCGCGCTGGTGTGGTTTAGTCTGGCAGCATGGAGTTGCGTGGTCTTGACTGGAGCGCCGCGAGAGACTATACCTAGCCACAGGATGAGACTTAGCCACACAATGCGGAACCGCGCCGTTGCCGGCGCGTTCGGTACGCTCGTCGTTTTTCTTTTGGCGTCGTCCGCGTGGGGGCAGCGCGGCACCGCCGTGGGATTTGCACCTGCGGCTCACAGCGGGCCGGTAGCTTTGCGCCCAGGAGCCGGCGGCTCGAATTTGGTGCACGCGCGGCGTTTCGGTCACCGCGGCCATGGGCGAGGGTTCGTGGGCGGGTATGGATTCTTTCCTTATTGGTACCCCGACGCGGAACCTGAACCCGTTGAGCCGCCGTCAGCGCAAGTCGTATTCGTGCCTCCCGCCCCTGCTGCCGCTCCGGCGCCACCCGCCAAGCCCGCGGAATCCCTGCTGCTGGAGCGTCACGGCGACACCTGGCTACGCATCAGCGCATCCGGAGACGCACGTGAGGTAACAGGCGAACGGTCGATGGGTCCAACAAGCGGTTCGGCGACGAGTTCAACGATCAGTCCAACAGCGCCGGCGGATCGCACCAGCGGTGGCGGGACGTCCGTAGTGGAAATTCCCGCGGCCGTGCTGGTTTTTCGTGACGGCCACACAGAGCAAATTCGGAAGTACGTCATTACGGCCACCACGTTGTCCACCTCTGCCGACTATTGGAGTAGCGGCTCCTGGACTCGGAAGATTCCTATCGCGGATTTGAATGTCGCGGAAACGCTCAAGCTCAACCAGCAGCGCGGCACGGGGTTCAGCCTGCCTTCCCGCCCGGGCGAAGTCATGATGCGGCCCTAGGTTCGGCCGCTGCCGGATTGCGTCTCCCCTTTTTTCTCTCGCCTTCATTCCCACGGCAATCGGGCACGAGCGGCATTCGGCAAGCGGCATCGCGCTCTTGCCATTTACTTTCGCCAAGTCATCGTCCCACAACCGCATAGAGGGAACCGTATAGCGTATAGAAGGAACCGTTCGTCGGCGGAGCGGGTCTAAAGAACCCGCCATTACGAGCGCTCACCCGGCATCGATTGTGGGGATGCCGTTGTTGGCTTGCGCGGCTTCGGCTTGGGCGCGGGCTTTGTCCACGGCGTCCAGAAAGGCTTGGGTGGTAATGCCACTCAATTCTTCTTGGCGCTCGCGTTCGATGGCGGGAAAGGTGTTCTGCAGGAGCTGGCTGACGTAAAGCGAGGGTCACGGAGTCTTTGCGATCGACGCGCCCGAAGGCGAGTTGCGTAAGGAGATTGCCGTGGAAGCAGTTCGCGTGCTCAGCGGTGGGAAACTGACGCATGGAGCCAAGAAGGGGCTTGGCGCGTGGGGCTCATTCGCGGCGTTGCGGTTTGAGATTTTGACTGTAGTGGTGGGGACAAAACGGAGTATCGGGATCGACAGCCAGCAAGCGGCAGCGATTGCCGGTCTTGCTGCGATAGGTGCAGAGGGAGCAGAGTCGCGTTCGACAGTGACGGTAGCAGCGATGGGGTACCACCCCCTATGTTCCTTACGGATCGTTGAGATTCCATTGGATTTACGTCGTACTTGGGACGCATCGTCATCATCTCCATTGGAGTTAGCGGCCAAAACGGGTGAAAAATGCCGTCCAGGGCTGGCTGGCCGACTGGCGGAATGGCCGACGCGGGGGCGAGCGAATAACAGGCGGATTTGCATGGGGTTAATAAATCGATGAGTCCATAGAACGTAGCTGGCGCGGAGGATGGGATCGATGTTTGGCGGACGAGTGAACGTATTGTCGGCGTTGCGTGGCGTGGCAGGGACGGACGTGAAGTCCGCCCCTACAAGAGGGGCGAAGACCGGCGGAGGCTGTACTAGAGACCAGTTACAAGGCTGCCGTTCGAAAACTGGCCCAAATCGGGACAGTCTGGGAATTCGGATACCACGTAGGATTCACAGTGAAAGGCTATCCGAATGGTAGAACCAGGCGCAGATCGTCGCAGATATCCTCGTTTGCCCTCGCCACGAGGGGTGGTGGTGGCGTGGCGCAGCAGCAGTAAAGGCATGGTTTCGGTGGTGGAGAATTTCGGGCTTGGAGGGTTATTTATTCGCACGGCGGATCCGCCTGTTGCTGGAACGTTGCTGCAGTTGTTGATGGACGCGCCGACCGGAGAAGTGCGGGCGCGTGCGGTGGTGCAGCGGACGAGTCCGCGTGCGGGAATGGGCGTGAAGTTTGTGGCGATGGAGCAAGAGCATCGAGCGCGATTTGCGGGCTGGCTGAGGAGTTTGCCGTCCTGAGAATTTATTGGGCCGAAAATTGAAGTTGGTGGTCAGAGAAAAAATCAAAGACCAAGATATTTCCTCAGCGGCTAAAGCCGATCTCGTGGCCGCTGGTATTGTCGGGACCCTTCGAGGCTCAGGGCAAGCTAAAGGCCCGACCCCGGTGCCATGATCAGGTGAACCACCCCGCGCCAAGATCGAGTGAACGTCACGCCCTTCCTAGTGCAGCGGAAATTCCCAGCAAAGGGTCAGAATTGAGGAATAGGTAAGTCTAGCGGCTTGGCGTGTCACGATGAGGTGATAGGATCAGTTGCAGAGAGGGGGACGAAGTTGTCCGAGCGATCAGGAACCCTCGCTGACGATCCGTTCGGTGGCCGGCACCCAACCAGCCACGAACGGCTGACGGGATTGCCCTGGGATGCGTCGTACCACGACGGCCTTGCGCCTTGGGATATTGGCCGGCCGCAGTCGGCAATCGTGCGTTTGGCATCCGAAGGCGGATTTGCCGGAGCGGTGCTGGACGCGGGCTGCGGGACCGGCGAGAACGCGCTTCACGTCGCCTCGCTGGGATTGCCGGTTCTGGGCGTTGACGTGGCGGAGACGGCACTGGCAATCGCCCGAGAGAAGGCCGTCAACCGAGGGATCGGGGTTGAGTTCGCTACCGCTGACGCGTTCCAGCTAGAGCGTTTGGGGCGCAGGTTTGAGACGGTGCTGGACTGCGGACTGTTCCACACCTTCAACGGCGACGAGCGACCAGGATATGTGGCGAGTCTAGCGTCGGTGACGGAACCCGATGGAACCCTATATGTGTTGTGCTTCAGTGACCAAGTTCCCGAGACTGGCCCGCACCCCATCGGTCAGGAAGAGCTGAGAGCGGCGTTCAATCCCAGCAATGGATGGAAGGTCGCCGCCATCGAACCGGACCGCATGCAGACCAGATACCACGATGACGGCGCGCCGGCCTGGTTCGCGACAATCAAACGGATCTAGACCGTGGGACTAGCTAGTCGGCGCGGTGAGCGATCCCGTGGCGTCACTCATGACTCATCGACGAAAATAGTTAACGCGTGTGACCTTCCTCGGGAAGGTGCGCCCGTTCGCGTCACTCCGCCGCGGGCCCTCCACCGGATCCAATCATTTCCGTCAGAATCGGGCCCGTCAGAATTGGCTGGACTCTAGCGCGCGAGCCTTTCCGCGAGGGTCGCGGCGCGGTCGAAGGCGGCCTCTACGGAGGCGAAGACTCGCGGGAAGTGGCGCGCCGCTGATGCGGCGATTTCGCGGAGGGTGGTCGCGCCGGCCATGGATTGCAGGAGGAAGAGATCGGCTTGGCCTTCGGGGGAGAGTTCCGGCGTGAAGTCCATGGAGCGGGAGCGCAGGAACCGCGGAGACAGGTGGCTGCCGTGGAAGGTGGACTGGCGATATTGGATCGTGTCGCGGTTCGTGCTGGCCGCCACTGAAGTGTTCCACTGCCACACGTAGTTCGAGCCGATCAAGTCGGCGCGAAGTTGAACGCGAACGTGCTCGCCTTGCTGAAGGGTAATGGGGGAGAGCCACGGGAGAAAGATTTGGGAATAGACGGAATCGACGGCACCGGGTCCGGTGGAATAGCCGATGTCGGCAAAGAGCCGGGTCTCGAACCAGAGGCATATTCCGTGAGCGGTGGCGGCGCGGACGGCGGTGAAGGTGAGTTCGGCGCTGGCACGATCGGCGGCGCCTGCGGCGTAGTCGAGGACACAGAAGGTTTGAGGATCGCTCAGGAGTTGTTCGGGCTTGAACTGGCTGCCGTAAGAATCGTTGAGGAGGAGCGGCAGGGAGTTAGAAAGATCGAGATTATCGGCTGCTGATTTTTGCCACGGGTTGACGATGCGGGAATAGAACTCGGCGGCGTCGAGGAGCGCGGCTTTGAGAGTGTCGCGCTGGGGAATCAGGGTGCCGGCGGGAGCAAGGAGGCGGGTTCGGGCGTCATTGATGGCTGTGATGGCATGGCCGTGAAAGGGCAGGGCGCCACGAATGTCGGAGAGGATGACGTTGGCGCGCTCGGGCAGCTCGAGAGTGCGGGAATCGGTCTGGAGGAATTCGATGCTGTCGGCGAGGCCGTTGTCGGCGGCTAGTTTGCGGGCGAAATCGACGATGTCGGCGGTGTCAACGGCGAAAACGCGGCGAGCTCCGGCGCGGCAGGCGAGAAGAGAGAAAACGGCTGTTCCGCAGCCGATTTCGAGGACGACGTCGCCGGGGCGGACGGCCTTGGCGATGGCTTCGGAATAGGCGGAAAAGCGCGGCCCGTCGCCGATCATGGCGCCGAAATCGCGAAGCGAGTAGGCGTCGCCCATTAGCAAGGCGGTGCGATGATTGTGCGGGCGGGTTCCGCAGCGACGACAGACATGACGTCCTCGATGATCAGATCGCAGAGAGCGGGCAGACGAGCGGGATCGGCGTGGGGAGTGAGGCGACGGATGGGCACGCGGTCGGCGAGCTTGGCGAGGAAGTCGAATTCAGCGGCGCGCTGGTTGTGATCGATCAGCCAGTTCATGTAGGTGTTCTGGACCAGACCGAGCAGCGCGTCGCGAGGAGGCATGTCCTCGATACGAGGCGCGTCGGAATCGTTGGTGCGGGCCGAGAGGAGATAGATCGCACCAAGTGGCTTGGGCTCCGATTCAAAAGTGGCGCGCACGCCGTCGAGTGGAAGATAGCGCTTGTCCCAGTTCGGCGTGAGCAGGGGCAAAGCATCGGCAGAGCCGAGCAGTTGTTTGACGGAATCGGGCCAGAGGCAAATGCGGGGATATCCGGGCTCGACGATGAAGGAGGAGCTTAATTCTTTGATTGGTGTTACATCCTCGGTAAGCACGGGAATACCGCGAAGGGCGAGCGCGGCGCCGGTCGTGGATTTGCCGGCCGCGCTTGCTCCGCACAAAGCGACAGTCTGGCCGGCGATGGACGTCGAGCTAGCATGTAGGCAAAGGGTACCGCGAAGTCTGAGAATGAAGCCCATGACAGGCCCGACGAGATAAGTACAGTGGTCTTCCTTGGTTAGGGATGCGGGGCAGCAGGCCCAAATCCGGTTCTGATGCGCATCCACAAAAAATGCCGCTCCGTCGGCGTATGCCAGCTGAAAATACCGTCGATGTGCAAAGGATGTGATCGTGAGCGCCGGATCGTAGGGCTCAACCGATTCCGACGCTAGCGGGTAACACTTGCTGGCTGGCAGCCGTAAGGCCTGGGCCGCCCAATCTGGTTGGGAACCGAAATTCAGAGTGATGTGCGGTTCACCAGGACGTGGAGCGTCTTCAGAAAGGCCGGGCACAGAGTAATCTGAAACCAGGGCGATCCCATAGATGGAGTGGACGTGAATCACAAATCCGAGATGCTGAAAAGCCTGGCCGGATGGATGCGTTACCCTGTCTTGGCCATGCCAGGTGCGCTGGCGTCAATGACCATTCCCATGCTGGCGCCGCTCTGGGTCATTTGCGCCAGGCTCCCATAAATGCCACGTTTGGGAACCTCATAAGGCACCTTAGTGGTTTGCTTGGAATCCGGATTCATTTGGCAATCACCTTAACAAATCTCGGACGGACTTTCAACGACGCACAGCCAATGGTTCAAAGCGACCGGACGCAAATTAGTCCATAAACTAGAAGGAAACTAGAAGGCGAATCTGCTCTCAACGCCGACCGCACTTCATCCCAGTCCACGAAGTCAGATATTTGATGCGCGGGATTGGAAAGCGGGCTCGGACGCCAGCGCCGCTTGGTCGCCCACAGCAGTAAAGGATCGCAAACGAGGGGAGTTTTTCGACGGGTCCGTATTTGCTCGGGCAGCTCGTCCCGGAAGGCCTCTCGAAGAATGTGTTTCTCGGCGCACCAAGGAACGGCGGAATACGCAATGGATAACGTAGTAGCCGTTGGTCCAGGAACGGTATGCGATACGAAATAGGGGGAGCGCGTCCAAGAAGCGTCCTGATATTCAAGCGCGCTGGCCCAAATTCCATTGTCCAACCCACCATGAGCCCTGGGTTGGAAGGGATGTTCCAAGAACTTGGGTGGCTGCTGCAACTCGACCCAACGCTGGCGCAGATGGTGCTGCTCGGCAAAACGGGGCTGGATCCATCGAGGGCAGTCGTTAGCCCGAGGAGCCCGGCCGGTCCATCGTAGGAATCGAGCACGAAAGCCACCGCGAAGGAGCGGTATGCGCCGGTGTTTCAGAAGATAGATTCCGAACGAGCCAGCTATCTCCAGAAAGCGTGCCCGGCGCAAGAGGTACACCAAATACGGCCACGATTGTCCTGAAAGTAGTTCGTCACCGCCAAATCCCCACCAAGCGACCCTCGATCGAGCGGCGACTTGTTGATGCAGCTTTCGTTGCGACAAGAGAAACGGATCGCTGTAGGGTTCAGGCACGTGCAATGCACGTGCGCCCCACCCTTCACAGGGAGGAGACTTAGCGAAAGACACGGTCTGAATTGGAATGCCCAAGCTGCCTGCGACAAGAGAAGCCAGTGGGGCTTCGGGATCGTCGAGGAGCGGGCAAGAGTTCACAGCGAAGGCGTATAGCCTGATCGGTGAATGGCTTTTCGTCACACAGGCGACCGCCGTGGCGGCGATGCTTGTCGAATCCATCCCGCCGCTTAAAAAAATTGCAGACTCATGGTGCGGGAGACGATCGCGAACGGCGGTCTCGAACAGCGCGCGAAATTGTTCGACGTATTCCTCCTGGCGCTTGAAGACGAGCGGTTCTTCGATCGGGAGCGACGTGAAACGGCGAACACCGAGATTGTCGCGGGAATACGAGAGCAAATGAGAGGGCGGAAGGCGGGAAATGTCTTGAAAAGCTGTTCGGGCAAGGTCGGGGCACGACTCCTGCAACAGAAAATCTGCAATGAAGTGGCGATCGAGTTCGGCGGAAACTTTGGGGGCGAAGCGGATGGCATTGAGGGTGTTGCTGAAGATGAGTTGGCCTGAGACATGGGCATAGAAGAAGGGGCGGGAGCCGATGAGGTCGCGGAGGCAGAGGAGGCGGCGGGCGATGGAGTCCCAAAGCGCGACGGCATAATCGCCAATCAGATCGGGGAAGGATTGCTCGCCCCATTTTTGGTAGGCGTGGAGGATGAGTTCTTCGTCAGTGGCGGTGGATGGGATGGAGGCGCCGTGCTGTTCGAGTTTGCGGCGGAGATTGTCGCGGCCGTCGAGGCGGACGTCGCCGATGAGCCAGAGGCGGCCATCGAGGGTGCAAGGTTGCTGCGAGGATTGCGGGGCGGGCCGGTGCGGAGGAAGGTGAAGACGAAGCCGGCGCCGGGTTGCGTGGTGACGTGGGTGGCGTCAGGGCCACGGAAGGCTAGCGCGGCGGCCATGCGCTCGAGGAGAGCGCGGTCGGGCGGGAGTTGTCGAGGGAGATGATGCCGGCGTAGCCGCTCATGGGCGCTTTATTTTAGCTGGGGAGTGGGGAATTTAGCACCCTGCTGCGGCGTTCAGTCTGCGGATATTCGGAGAACGGCTTAACGCAGCAAGTGCGGAGGTTGCACGAGTGTGCGGAGAGGGGCTAGAGCGGTGGCGTGTAGCGGGGCTCTCATCGATCCACGTAGCGGGAAGGTCTCGCCACGGTCCCTCCACAGCGTAACTCCTTCGTACCTCAGGGCAAGCCAGCACGCAAAGACCGAGTGCAGGAAAAATCCAGGTCGTTTCGGACGGGATGACACTCGGACTGGCCCGCATGTCGCGTGGAGCTGTTATGCGAACAACCACGCTCGAATCACCGTCGCGTGGAACCTTACCTGGCCGCGTGCCAGAATTACTTTTGGGCGGCGCGGCGGACCAGGGTGTTTTCCAGAAAGAGGAATTCGATGCCGGTGCCCAGGAAGGTGTCGATGGCTTCGCGCGGTGTGTTGACGATGGGTTGGCCCTTTACGTTGAAGCTGGTGTTGAGGACCATTTCGCGGCCAGTGACCTGGCCTACGGCCTGGACCAGGGCGTGGAATTCAGGGTTGTCCTTCTTGTTGATGGTCTGCACGCGGGCGGAGCCGTTGACGTGGGTGATGGCGGGCAGCGCGGCGCGATGCTGGGGGCGGACGTCGGCGGTCATGATCATGTAGGGGAGTTCGAGGCCCTTGGGGACTTCGAACCAGTCTTGCACCTGTTCGAGGCTGACGGCGGGTGCGAAGGGGCGGAATGCTTCGCGCATTTTGACCATGGCGTTAATGCGATCGCGCATCTCCGGGTGGCCGGGATCGGCGAGGATGCTGCGATGGCCGAGGGCGCGGGGGCCGAACTCCATGCGGCCGCGATACCAGCCGAGGACGCGGCCGGCTTTGATGAGCTTGGCGGCTTCGGCGCAGGTTTCGGCGAGAGTTGCGAAGCGGGTGACTTCGATGCGGCTGCCGGTGTCGGCGAGGGCTTTGTCGATTTCGGCTTGCGAGTGCTCGGGGCCGAGGAACGGGACGGGCATGCGGACGTTTTGCACGCCGCCATTACGGGAGGCGGACCAGAGGGCGGCGCCGAGCGCGGAGCCGTCGTCGCCAGCGGCGGGCTGAACGTAGATGTCATCGAAGAGGCCGGATTGCAGGAGGCGGCCGTTGGCGGTGCAGTTGAGGGCGACACCGCCGGCCATGGCGAGTTTGCGGAGCCCGGTCTTGCGGCCGAAGTGACCGCAGATGTGGAGCATGACCTTGTCGAGACACTCCTGGAGAGCGGCGGCGACGTCGCGGTGATCGTCGATGGTGTCGCCGTCGGGAATGCGCGCGGGGATCAGGTGCTCTTCTAGATAGCGGCGGGTGGCGCCATAGGTTTCGCGGTCGAGACGCTCGTTGTTGAGGCGGAGGATAGGGACCTTAATGAGGCCGTTGTCGAGGAGCTCGACGGCTTGCTCGAAAAAGTGGCGATAGCGCGCGGGATTGCCGTAGGGCGCGAGGCCCATGATCTTGTATTCGTCGGAGTTGAAATCGAAGCCGAGATGCAGGGTGATGATGGAGTAGAGGATGCCGATGGAATCTTTGGCGCTGATTTCGGCGAGTTTGTCGATCTGATTGTCGTGGGCGTGGTAGGCGGTGACGGCGTGCGCTTCGCCCATGCCGTCGAGAATGACGACGAGAGCTTGGTTCCAGCCGGAGGTGTAGTAGGCGCTGGCGGCGTGGGAGAGGTGATGGTTGATGTGGTGGACCTTGTCGGCGGGGCAGCCGGGGAGATGCTGGCTCACCTGGGAGAGCAGTTTTTCGCGCGAAAAGACTTCTTTGTATTGCTCGGCGGAGGTGGGGTCGAGCATGAAAGCAGCTTTGAACGGGGCATAGTCGAAGCCGTGGGAAATTTCGTCGATGTCGCTGGGTTTCAGACCAGCGGTTTGCAGGCAATAGCGGATGGCGCCAATGGGAAAGTCGCCGGTGTGCTTTTTCCGGCTGAAGCGTTCTTCGGCGGCGCCGGCGACGATCTTGCCGTCGATCATCAGGACGGCTGCGGAGTCGTGGCCCTGGGAGATGCGGTATTCGCGCTCTTCGAGGCCCGGCCAATGTTTTTTCTTGAAAGGGATGGAGTTCTCAAATCCACTGATGCCGACTACTTTCGCCATTTTCAAAAATCTCCCTAGTGCACACATCTGAGGCGCGTGGCAGCGGCACTGGAGTCCCCACACTCGCTGGTCCCGATCCCGGCCGATCCGTTCGACAGCAATCTTGATGCCCAACCATTGTGTGACAGTTTGTGGAATTTGCAGCGACTTCCGGAGAAAGATGTATCGTTTCCGTATCGTTGCAGAACAACGGTCGTAGCTAGCCGGTACTCTCGACATGGTCTGACAGAAAACGAAACAGGACACCCACGGGGGACGCTACAGGGTTGACTGTATTGCTGATGCCTTCCGGCCGGGCGGAAAATTGAGTCACGAAGAGTACTGGGCCGCGCGCAGCGACGTTTGGGGAGCGTTGTGCGAGGTGGTCCGGCGCGGGTCGCCCGGCCAGCCGAACGTGTTTGTTTCTAGCGTTGTGGATTGCCAGGTGACGCGAATGGCACAGCAAACGCAATTGCACATTTCCGGAAGGAGAGTGTCCTCAACCGGAGACTTCCTAGCGGCGGGAATAGGTACTTTAGCCTCCACCGTTTGTAACCCTTTGATTTTACGACAGCTTAGACGCGGGCCAAGCGAGAAGGGTTTTGGTACTAAAACTGCTCTATCCCTTTGCGTCGTATTACGAACTTCGGATGGCTTCGTCCGCACGTCCCCGCAAACCGAGCCTCTGGACTTCGAGACCAGTGTACTGAGGCCCTCCCGATGAACGATTTACCTCATACCTCAAATGCGCGTAGCGGCGAGCGAACAAGTGTATTGATTTCCGAGGCGAGCAAGATGTACTGCGACTTGCTGAGGAAAGCATTCCTAGGCGTCTCGGAGCGATTTGAAGTAGTGGCGTGTGCTTCCAAGACAGCTGAGCTTTTGGCTTTGGTTCAAGAATGCCGGCCGAAAGTGGCGATTATCAGCGACACGCTGGAAGATGGACCGTTGACGGGCTTGCGAATTTTGTCGGATGTCCGGCGGGCGAATCCGGAGACGCGAATCCTGGTGGCTATGGGATCCATGGATCGCGAACTGGTGATCGAAGCATTTCGATTTGGCGCCGACGGCGTATTCTGCCGAAACGGTCCGTTCGACCTGCTGTGCAAATCCGTCGATGCGTTGGCGCAGGGGCAGATCTGGGCGAACGCCACGGAGCTTCGGTACGTTTTAGAAGAGTTCACGCGTGCGCCGAAGCAGCTCAAGGTCGATCCTACGGTCGAGAACCGCATGACCAAGCGGGAAACCGATGTGGTCAAGCTGGCAGTGGAAGGACTGTCGAACCGGGAGATTGCCCGAGAGCTCGGACTAACCGAGCATACGGTGAAAAATTATCTGTTCCGGATTTTCGATAAACTAGGCGTGTCCAACCGCGTAGAACTGGTGCTGTCCTGCTTGCGACAAGAGGAAGCCGCGCGCGAAGAAGCTACGGTAGAGTCCTAGAAAAGCAGTACTGTCGTACCAGCGTCCCCAGCACGCGTCTCTCAATAAGATAAAAAGTGCGGGTAAACCGCAGTGAAAGCGGGGAAGTACGGGCTGATGACTCAAGAGCAATTTCTTGACTTATTGACACAGTGGATTCGGACGAACAAACAAGCTGGCGAAGAGTTGAATGTGTCCATGGAAACGGAGCTACTGGGATCCGGGCTATTGGATTCCTTCGATTTTCTCGACCTGATCGTGCATATCGAAACCACCAGTGGACACAAGATCGATCTGGCGATCGCGGATCCAAACGAGTTTTCCATCGTGCGCGGTTTGTGGAATCTGACGGTGCAGTCGGAGAAGCCTAGTGGGCCCGACGGCGAGCGGAAGAGCACGCTTGCGAATGCGGGGCTTACGGGCTGAGTCGGGCACGGAGATCAGGTGCGATTGCGCTGCGAATGACAATTCCGATCGAACTATAGAACGATCAAGAGGATAATTTCGAGGCTGGATTCTGCAGCGAGCATAGCGAGAAATAGCTGTGCCACGTTTGCTGCCGAACTCGAGCGGGTACAAATGCGTGATGCTCTTATAGGCTGGCGCTCGAGGCCGGCCAGGCGAAGAGTTGTCGGAAGTTTTGAAGCGGCCGGTGAATACACGGCCGCTTTTTTGCGTTTAGTCGGAGGCGCGGCAGACGGCACGCACGAGGTTCAGGTCGGCGTTGAGGTCGGGATTGCGGAGTTCGTCCATGCGTAGAGTGGCCTGGATCACCGCCTCGGCCAGCGCATAACGAAAAGCTTCCGCGAGCAGGTCGCGATTGAGGCGGACGTCGGCGTCGGGCTTGCCGCGGAGAAGCGAGGCATAGCCCCAAGAGGGCGGGGAATCGGCGAGCAGCTCAAAGCGGTGTCCCCACTGGTCATCGTCGGACTTGCGCTCAGACCATTCCAGGTACCACCGGCCGTCCTGGTCGTAACGCAGGGAGTGAAAAAGGGCCATCGGATATCCGTCTTTCCCGAGATTCTTGATGCGTATGGCGTCCAAGCCAGCCGGCTGAAGAGTTTCCTGGAGAACCTGGCAAATGGCGCGGAAGTCGGAGCAAGTGGCGAGAGCTTCCACGGCGCGGCGGACGCCAGCTTCATCGGTGGCAAGCTGGCGACGTCCCGCGACAGGATGGAAAAACTCAGAGAACTCGGTGTAGTGCAGCTGCTGGACGCCGAGAGAAACGGCGATGCCCAGCACGAAGAAGACCGGCAGAAGCAGATCGGCATCGACTAAAAGAACGAGGCTGCCCAGCACGAAAAGCCCGGAAGCGAAATACAGGAGGTTGACAGCCTCGCCATGGGAAAAGCCGCGTTTCAGGAGCTTATGGTGGATGTGATCGGTGTCGCCGCGGAATAGCGGGCGATGTCGTGCGGCGCGCCGCAAGAGCGCCAGGGAAACATCCAAAATCGGAAGGCCGAAGGCCAGCAGCGGAATGGCGACGCCGGCGACGGTGGTGGCCGGGTGGGCGACGGCAATGGAGAGGGCGCTCAAGAGGAAGCCGATGAAGAGGCTTCCGGAGTCGCCCATGAAAATGCTGGCGGGGTGACGATTAAAGGGCAGAAATCCGATGATGGCGCCCACGAAGGCGACAACCAGGAAAGTAACCAGGCTGTTGTGGCCCATCAGAGCAGCAATCAGGATGGTGATCGCAGAGATCAAGGCGGAACCGGCTGCGAGACCATCCAAACCGTCAATGAGGTTAAAGGCGTTGGTGATCAGCAAAATCCACAGGATGGTGAGAGGCAAATCGATCAATGTCCCGAAGATGTGGCCGACGAAGAGCGAATCGAAGTAGTGGATACCAAATCCGCCAAAATAGAGGATGACAGCAGCAAGGGCCTCGATGGCGACTTTGGCCTTGGGCTTCAGGGGTTTCAGATCGTCGTAGACGCCCATGGCGAAGATGAGAAGCACGGGGACGACGATTCCGAAATAATTCCTGATAGGGAATCCGACGTGAAACAGGGGAGAGACGGGAATGTAGGCAACCGCGGCGAGCACAAAAGTGAGGCAAATGGCGACGCCGCCGAGCCGAGGAACGGGCTTGGTGTGGGTGTGGCGGCCGTAGACCGGCGTAGCCTTTAGGCCACGGGCGATCGCGGTATTCCGGACCCAGTAGGTCAAGAACGCCGAGGTTGCCACAGCCGCCAGAAGTATGTAAACAAAAAGTAACATAACCAGATCGTTTAGCGAGCCGGTGTCAACGGAACGGCACGCTTCGACACTAGTTTGATGCCCCGGGATGAAGTTAGGGGTTCAAAAAAGGTCGGAACAACAGGTGGGATTATACTCCCGAAAGACCGTTCCCCCATTCAGTCGTTGCGGTTCCCCATCCCCAATCCCCTTCTAAGCATTAGCAGCTTGGGGTCCAGACTGAACCAGTTCGTCCTGCGCGAATTTCTGAATCAAGCGTGGACGGTCGATCTTTCCGTTGGCATTCTTGGGCAAAGCGTGGAAGGCACTCCAGCGAACCGGGAACATATAGCTGGGTATGAACTTTTTGAGGTGTTCGCGAAGGGCGGCAGGTAGCACCTGGGTGCCGGTCCGTGGGACGTAGGCGCAGCAGATCATCCACCCTCCGAAATTCTCGTTTTCCACAGCAACGACGGCACACTCCTGGAGTGCTCCAACGGAGTTCAGAGCGGACTCAATTTCTCCCAATTCGATACGGTAGCCACGGACTTTGATCTGGGTGTCGGCGCGGCCGACAAAATAGACGAGGCCGTTCTCATCTTTCCAGGCGAGGTCGCCAGTGCGATAGATGCGCTTTTGGGGGTTTCGAGGATCCGGGAGAAACGCTGCGGCAGTCTTCGCCGGATCACGCCAATAGCCGGGGCTGAGCCCCGCTCCAGCGATGAAGAGGTCCCCAATTTCTCTTGCCGGAATGGGCTGGAGTTTTTCGTTGAGGACCAGAAGCTCTTCGGCGTCGCAGGGCACGCCGATGGGTATCGAAGCCTGGGAGTCGTTAGGGCAGCAGGGAACGTCATAGTAGCTGCTGGCGATGGTAGCTTCGGTCGGGCCGTAAAGGTTGGTGAACGGGATCCGGGGGAGATGCTGCATCCAGTAAATCAGAGCAGGTGTGGGGAGGACTTCGCCGCACCAGAGGACGCGACGGAGAGAGGGGAAGGTGACATCTTTGAGGGCGTCAAATTTAGCCAGATAGTTGAGCACGGAAGGGACGGAGAACCACTGAGTGAGTTCGGACTTGCGGATAAAGTCGACCAGCTTGGGAGGCAAAAGGGCGGCTTCGGGAGGAACCAGATGCATCTGGGCACCTGCGGTGAGGGTGCCGAAAATGTCAAAAGTCGAGAGATCGAAGTGAAATGGCGTATGACCCGAGAAACGGTCGGTGTGATCGATGCCGAAATGCTTGATGCCCCAAGCAACAAACGTGATGACGTTGGAATGGGTAATAACCACACCTTTAGGCACGCCGGTCGATCCCGAGGTAAAGAGGATATGGGAGCCGTCTTCGGGGGTAGCTAGCTGGGGGAGAGCGCGGGCGGGTGCGGCGTCAAGATCTGCCTTGGTGAATGCCGGCTGGAAATTCCTGGAAGCCGGCGGCTTGGCGTCGAGCCAGCCGACGGAGATGCGGGAGCGCAGTTGCTCATCCGCGAGGAGTTCATCGAGGAGCGGAACGACAGAACCCGCAGCGAGGATCCAACGGTTTTCGCAGGAGTCGAGGATCGCACGAATGCGGGCGGCTGGACTGGCAGCGTCGACGGGAACATGCATGCAGCCGGCTTTGAGGATGCCGATCATGCTGAGGACGGCGGCCGGGGATTTGGGCATGAGGATGACGACGGGGTCGCCTTTTTTGCAGCCGGAGTCTTGGAGAAGGTGAGCGAGCTGGTTGCTGCAGAGTTCGAGTTGACCGTAGGTGAGGGTTTCGGTGCGGTCGACAATTGCTGGTGATTCGGCACGCGTCTGGGCTTGCTGGGTAACCCAATTTTGTAGCAGGCGACTCATGAAATGCGTCCTTGGATTTCAGTCCAATTGTAATTGGAAGAGTTTTGGAGAGTTTAGGAATCGTGCGTTTGTGGATGTCCAAAGAGTCGAGAATTGTTGAAAGTGCGATCGCGGGTCGGAAGACCCGCAGGTCTAGAGAACCCGCCACTACATTGCCCGGCCCTCAGGAGCAACGGCGCGCAGGGCGTGGTCAAAAACTGCCTGGGTGTGAATTAACTCTTCGTGGCTGGGTGGAATGTCGAGGATAAAGGATTGGAAACCGCTGCGGATGTAGCGGGAGACCTCTTCCGCGACTTCCTCGTAGCTGCCGACGAGATACGGACAGAAAGTCTGATAGTTCTGGAAAGGCCACATCCAATAGACACCTTGGGTTTCGCCGACCTCCTTGATCATCTGGGAGAGTTGGTGGTGCCAGGAGGAGTCGGAAGTTTTCATGGCGAGCTGGTGGGCCAACTGGCCTTTTCGGTCGCCCGGGAAGCGTTCGTTGGCAACCTTCCAGGCATCGGCTTTGTTCTGGCGAGCGACGATACCCACGCGAACGCCGGATTTTCCGCCGTCGTTGGGAGCGCCTTCGAATTCCTTGGCGGGTTTTGGATATTGCACGGCAGTGGCGCCGACGGCGCGGGCCGCGGCGAAGCCGGCATCCGAAGAGCCCGACATCAGAATACCGGGGAACAAAGCGGGATCGAGCGGCGGGGTCATGCGCAGCTTGTCAATTTTGTAGAACTTGCCTTGGAAGCTGACCGGATCGGAAGTGGATAGCAGCAGCTTGATGATGCTGGTGTATTCGACGAGGCGGGTGTAGCGATCGTCATGCGGAGTGGTGTCGTTGAGAGCGATGAGATCGTTCTTGAATCCGCCGGCAAACATATTCAAAAAAATGCGACGTTTGTAAAGATGGCCGAAGCTGGAGACCATCTTTGCAACCGAATATGGATGCATGTAAATGGGCTGGATGGCGACCAGAGGGCAAAGAGTCCTGGTGTTTTGAAGGATCAGATTGGCGACGAGCCAGGGATCGACGATGGAGTTGTCGGTGTAAACCAGAATGGCAGTGCAGCCGGCCTGTTCGCTCCAAGTGGCGACGTCAATGACCTGTTGGACGTAACTATCGCGCGAGAAATCCTTGGATTGCGGGCTGGTGGAGAAGATTTCGATTTGCGATCGATCGAAGACGCTCATGACGGGATCGGTCCTCCTGACTGCCAAAAAAGAAAACGGCGCAGCTTGAGTTCATCACCGCGGTGCTGCGTGTTACGTTTCTCCGTCCGAATTTTCTACACAGCATCGCATATTTGCGGCGGCGTTGCTGTGCCATCGCTCACATTTATAACTGAGTTGTATCTCGTGATTAATTCGCGGCTGTTCCGGCGGGGTTTTGCCGCTCTTTGTGGTTCCGCTTTTCAGCGTGCGGTTGCTTCGTTGTCCATATCCCACTCACGTTAGCGTACGGCCTCGGTTCGGAAAGCGGCTGCTACATCCTGCTCAACGTCAACTGAGGAACCCCCCGAGGCTGAAAAAGTCGCGAAAGTTGATGTTTGCGCAAGTGTGATCCGTGAGAGCCAAGCCCGCTTTGCGCACAAGCCAGGGTTAGGAGAAAGGGACTGGGACTTAAGTACAGCCTTGGGACAGGGTACGTACCAGTACTACTGGGCTATCCCGCAAGAGTTAACCCCCCCGGCCCGAAATTGGCCCTTCCGCCAGTAGGCGGCCTTCCATCCTCTTTTTAGGATGGCGACAGCTTGGCACCCCGCCGACCAAGCTACCTGGGGATAGGCCGGTAATTCGTTAGAAAAATTGAACTTGGGATTCATAGGGGAGAAGAACGAAATGACCTTGCGTCGGCAGTACCAAGTTCTAGTACTTTTCATGGTAACCCTTGCGATGACTTGGGTTGGCGGCTGCGCGGGCGTGGCTGAGCCCCTACCATCGCTGTCGTTGACTCCCGAGATACTCTCGGTAAGTGCCAAGGTCGGTACGTCGAGCACGCAGACCGTCGGAGTAACCAACATAGGACCCACGAGCGTAAGCGTCAGCCAAGCCATGGTGACGGGGACGGGTTTCAGTCTTTCGGGCCTGACTACGCCACTGACGCTGGCGCCGAATCAGACGCACACGTTTTCGGTAAAGTTTTCCGCACAAGGCGCCGGAACAGTGGATGGCAGCCTGGCGATCATGACCGACGCAGCGCATCGGCCGGTAGTGGCGTCGCTGAAGGGCCATGGCACGAAATCGAGTCCGACGGTAACATCCGTCTCTGTGACGCCGACGGTGGCGACGGCGGAGCCGAGCGCCAAGGTGCAATTCCAGGCCGCGGTGCAGGGCACAACGACCAACGACGCGGTGCAGTGGACGGCGACGATGGGAACGGTCTCAGCGACCGGTGTGTATACGGCGCCGGCATCCGCTGGAACGGGAACAGTGACGGCCACCAGCGTAGCGGATCCGAGCAAGTCAGCATCTGCGGTGGTGACGGTGAAAGCGCCGACCACGGTGCCCACCGGATCGGGAGTGAATTCAGTGGCGATCACGCCGGCAAGCGCATCGACGACGGCGGGAGGAACGCTGACGTTAACCGCGTCGGTGAGCGGCACGACGACGAATCGCGCGGTGACATGGCGCACGTCGAGTGGCAGCATTTCGGCGTCCGGGGTGTACAAGGCGCCAACAACGGCGGGCACCTCGATCGTGACAGCGACCAGCGTTGCGGACCCGAGCAAAGCGGGATCGGCGACGATCACGGTCAGTGCTGCGCCGACGAACAATCCACCGCCAAGTCCGACGGTCACGGCAGTGAACGTGTCGCCGGCAAGCGCATCGACGACGGTGGGGGGAACGCTGACGTTAACCGCGAGCGTAACTGGATCGACGACCAACAAAGCAGTGACGTGGCGCGCATCGAGCGGCAGCGTTTCGACAGCCGGAGTGTACAAGGCGCCAGCGACTGCGGGCACATCGATTGTGACGGCGACCAGCGTTGCGGATCCGAGCAAAGCAGGATCAGCGACGATCACGGTCAGTGCGGCACCGGCGAACAATCCACCGCCAAGTCCTACGGTCACAGCTGTTACTGTGTCGCCGGCGACAGCTTCGGCGCTGACCGGGGCAACGCTACCATTTACCGCGAGCGTAGCCGGATCGACGAGCAACAAGGCGGTGACGTGGAAGGCGGTGCTGGGCACGATTAGCGCTTCCGGTGTTTACACGGCACCAGCGAAAGCGGGAACGGATACAATTACGGCGACCAGCGTTGCGGATACCAGCAAGGCCGGAGCAGCAACGGTTACGGTGAAGGCGCCCCCCAGCTCGCCGACGCCAACGGTGTCGTCGGTAACGGTGTCGCCAACAAGTTCAACGGCATTCACGGGCGGAACGCTGCAATTCTCGGCCACGGTGCAGGGCACGGTGACCGATAAATCCGTTACCTGGAAGGCGGTAAATGGAAGCATCACGTCCGGTGGACTCTATACGGCGCCGTCACATACGGGCAGTGATACGGTGACGGCGACCAGCAATGCGGACGAATCCAAGTCCGCGTCTGCAAGTATCACCGTCAAGGCCCAAGTGACGAATACCGGCGGTCCGCTTCCGGCTTTCCCAGAAGCGCAGGGTGGTGGCGCAGCAGCTGTTGGTGGCCGTGGCGGGACAGTGTTTGAGGTAACCAACCTCAATGACAGTGGCTCGGGCTCGCTGCGGGCGTGCCTGCAGGCCAGCGGGGCACGGACTTGCGTGTTTAGGGTCTCGGGC
>Ga0134124_10000844_pt1 | contig 24627 bp, 24 predicted proteins | sample KB304_FD_96880 | JGI IMG/M metagenome (GOLD analysis project Ga0134124, IMG submission 96880) | Terrestrial soil microbial communities without Nitrogen fertilizer from Kellogg Biological Station, Michigan, USA - KB3-0-4 | ecosystem: Environmental > Terrestrial > Soil > Unclassified ... | reverse complement strand
TCAGGCCGAACATAATTCAAATCGATTATGACTCTCAGTGGACTTAACATAATCACAGTCAACGACCTACGCGTATCGATCGCGTCAACGTTGGGACAGTAGTGATTGGTCATAATTGGTCATTAGTCATTAGTCATTGGTCATTGGTCATTGGTCACTTGTCATTGGTCATCCGTCATGTGAGCATCTGTCGTTTGGTACGGACCGGTTGCATGTCGGTGGTAGAACGCAGCATCACCGGCAAGTGACAAAATGACTAATGACCAATGACTAATGACCAATGACCAATGACCAATGACTAATGACCAATGACGAATGACCAATCATGACCAATGACTAATGACCAATGACCAATGACCAATGACCAATCATGCCTTCTGTCTACGATCTCAAACCAAGATTTCAGAATCTGCTCCGGCCGGCGATGAAAGCCTTGGCGCGAGTGGGGCTGACACCGAACATTGTCACCGTGACAGCTATTGTTGGATCGATCCTGGCGGGTGCGGCGGTGTCGCAATCAGCAGCAAATCCGACGCTGCTATTACTGCTGCCGGCGTGGCTGTTCCTGCGCATGGCCCTGAACGCGATAGATGGAATGATGGCGCGAGAGCTCGGGTTGTCGACTCATCTCGGGGCGGTACTCAACGAGCTGGGCGATGTGGTCTCGGATCTTGGTTTGTATCTGCCGCTCGCTTTTGTTTATGAAGCAGCAGCATGGCCTGTGGTCGCGTTCTCGATCGGCGCGGTGCTTACGGAGTTCAGCGGCGTCCTCGGGCGCTCGCTCGGAGCCAGCCGTCATTACGAAGGTCCGATGGGCAAGAGCGACCGCGCGTTTGTAGTCGGCGCACTCGGGCTTGCGACCTTTTTCTTTCCCGCGGTCCTGCGAGCCTGGCCGTTGATATTCTCAGTCGCGTCACTGCTCACGGTTGCGACGTGTTTGAATCGAGTCGCGCGAGCGCTCAAGGAGTTGCGCTCGCGCGAGGATAAGTGATCGTTGTCCTAGCCCCCGGCTATCGCTCCCAGGACAACAAGGGGTTCCGCGCCGGTGGCGACGGTATCAGGCAGCGGCGCATCGGGTGATTCGTGAGACAGGTCTTCACCGCCGGCAAAGAACCGCAGGAATGGACGCCGCTTCCGTGTGACCTGGTCACGTATTGTGCCGCGTAACATCGGATACTTTGCCTCGAGCGCATCAAGCACGGAACCCAACGTGACCTGACCGTTAACATCAACCGTCACTTCGTCGTCGACCTTCGCCAGGTTTCGCAGATGATACGGAAGAGCGACTCGGATCATGTTATCACCCCCGGGCCGCGCCTACGGCAACACCTGAACTTCTACCGACAACACCGCGGGAAGATCGCGCACGATGGGGGCCCAGGTGTCTCCTGAGTCCGCCGATGCGTACACCTGCCCGCCGGTCGTGCCGAAATAGATGCCGCACGAATCGAGTGAGTCGACGGCCATCGCATCACGCAGCACGTTGACGTAGCAGTTGCTTTGCGGCAGCCCGTTCGTCAGCGCCTCCCACTCGTTTCCGCCGCCGCGACTGCGATACACACGAAGCTTTCCATCGGCCACATAATGCTCGGAGTCGCTTTTGATCGGGACGACGTAGACCGTCTCCGGTTCGTGCGCGTGAACGTCGATTACGAAGCCGAAATCAGTCGGCAGGTTTCCGCTTATCTCGCGCCACGAATCGCCCGCATCGTCACTGCGCATGACATCCCAATGCTTTTGCATGAAGAGCACTCCGGGTCGCGACGGATGCATCGCTACGTGGTGCACACAGTGTCCAACCTCCGCGGTCGGATCAGGTATGTACTGCGAGAAGAGTCCCTTGTTGATAGGTTTCCACGTCTCGCCTCCGTCGTCGGTTCGGAACGCGCCCGCGGCAGAGATGGCGACGAAGATCCGCTTGGGATCGCTCGGATCGAGAATGACAGTGTGCAGGCACATTCCACCGGCGCCCGGTTGCCAGTTGGGTCCCGTGCCGTGTCCGCGCAGGCCGGGCAACTCCTGCCAGTTCTTGCCGCCGTCGGTCGAGCGGAATAAAGCCGCGTCTTCAACCCCGGCGTAGACGGTGTCGGGATCGGTGAGCGAGGGCTCGAGGTGCCAGACTCGCTTGAACTCCCAGGGGCGCGGCGTGCCGTCGTACCACTGATGTGTGGTGAGTGGCTTGCCGGTTTCGGTAGAGCTGTCGTAGACGAATTTGTTGCTCTCCGCCTTCGGAAAGCCTTCAGGCGTAGTGGTCGGTTCACCCGGCAGAGTGCCCGGCTGGTGCCAGGTCTTTCCTCCGTCGTCCGAGCGTTGAATGATTTGTCCGAACCATCCGCTCGATTGTGATGCATATAACCGGTTTGGATCGATGGGAGAGCCCTTCAGGTGATACAGCTCCCAGCCTGCAAAGTGGGGTCCACTCACGTCCCATTTTTCGCGTTTCCCGTCCGACGTCAGAATAAACGCGCCCTTACGTGTACCGACAAGAACTCGAACTCCGCTCATACAATTGCTCCTTTCTTCTTTTGTTTAGAGTACAAGCTTCAGCTTGCTCTTTGCCGCCTCAAGGTCTGAGGCAATCTGAGAATGTGCTCTGCAACTTACATTATCGAATCGACGTTAGCGTCTTGCCAAAACCTCGGTAGTTTTCGGATTCTGCGTTGCTTAATAGCCTTCGCGTGTTTGCGTCTTTGCGCTGCGTATTGAAAGACCCAATACTCAGCGCAAAGACGCAAAGGACCGCAAAGCACGCGAAGGGCTTACCCGGGACGTTACAAGCCAGCCAACCCAGGAACCGAACACTACTAAAACCTCCGCAAGCTTGTCGAGACACTCGCTAAAGCCGGCGTAGAGTTGTCGCCCCGCTTGGCCCACGGTGCGAACGGCTTCACTCATCTCCTTTTTGATGTCTATTCAGATTTGCGGTCCCGATAACTCCGGCCGGCTTCGTTCTCCGCGATCCGCGCCTTAATCAGTTTTTTCACCAGCGCGGCGGGCGGAGGATTGTTGGGCGCGAATCGGATTGACGCCTTTCCGGTTTTGTAGCCCTTTAGCTCCTCGGCGTGTGCGCTGGTGACTGCCGTGCTCATAATGTGGAAAGTGCAGAGGCCGTTAGAGGCCGCGAAGCCAACCAGCAGACCGTGATGTTTGTAAGCCGGGATCTGGTAGCTGATGACCTCTGTTGCAGCTTTGGGCACGGCGGCCTTGATCGTCTTGCGAAGCTTCACCAGAGCCGCCCGAGCATCTTCCGGAACGCGCGCCAGGTATTCATCGACGTCGTTCGCTTTGGTGCTTGTCGCGACACTCACGTTCTTACCCATATGCTATTGCCCTCATGCCGGTTGCTGATACAGGCCGAATACGTTTCCAGCCGGATCACTAAACCTGGCGGTTATCTCCGGTGCATCCATACCAATCGGCTGCACGATGGCGCCTCCGTTGGCTTTCACCGTCTCGACAGTTGCGGCAACACTGTCAACCATTATGTAGATCAACACGCCGGGCTCCGCAGCCGGTCTTCTGCCAAGCACCCACGTGCCGCTCACCTCGCCAACCGTGTCATCGAAGGCGATGCTGCCGTCGCCGCGTTTCCTGGTCCGCCAACCAAAGCAGTCCTGATAGAAAGACACCGACCGGTTTATGTCGACAGCAGGAATCTCGATGTAACAGATCTTACCGTTTGAAAACGTTGGACCCTGATTCGCCATGGCAATTTTCGTCTCCTGTGACTGACTTTGTCGCGGATTCGGGGCAATGTACGCGGTGCTCACTTGCCCGATCTCAGCGATTATCATGCGGTCGAAAGCCGGTATTCCGCCAGGCCGTCACATTGATTCTGATGAACACATGTCAGGGCGTCCTTCCTTAGAAAACACCCGACGCGAGCTTTGCGAGCTTTGCGAGCTTTGCGCAAGGAATCCGCTCGAGAAGAGAGATACGTTGAACGCAAAGATCGCAAAGTACCGCAAAGCTCGCAAAGCGGTTTCAAGACCCCGACACAGGGCGATCCCCGGAACCAGCATTGCGTCAGCGATGAGATATCGCCTTCCAGTTTCCGTAGGCTACGAACGCCGCCAGCAACCCGACCACAATGGTAAGTAGAGCTACCGGGACTGCTCCCGACATGATGTTCACGACCGTTGCTCCGATCATGATTATCACCAGTCCGGCGGCAGCAAGGGGTGTCAGGCCCCTGGCAATGCGGAATATGCCGGGGAGGATCAGTCCCAGCGCGCCAAGCACTTCGCAAACGCCGATGAAGCGCAGGAACGGAACAGGCATATCCACCGGGCCTTTCATTGCTTCCGCCGAAAGCGCAAGCTTCGCCCCACCGGAAAACAAAAACAAGAGCGCCAATAACACCTGAACAGTCCACAGCACATAAGTCATCATCGGTCTCTTCTTCGACCGTTCGGTTTTATCTTCCGGCGCATGTAGAGGGCTGATGTCTCTCCTTGCAGTCATGTCTTTCTCCTGTTTGAAGCTATCTCGCGGTTGACGAGCGATTGATCCGCGACAGTCCCGCGAGCTCGACCACCGGCCGAATCTCAACGTTCCTAAGATATCAGTTGGCAGGCAAACCCGGGATCTCCAACACCGGACGGATCTCGATCGTCCCCACGCTTGCGACCGGAATTCGCTCGGCGATGCCCATCGCCTCGTCCAGATTTGCGGCTTCGATGATGTAGTAACCGCCAAGTTGTTCGCGAGTCTCAGCAAAAGGCCCGTCGGTCACCAGTCTTTTGCCGTCGCGCAATCTGACGCTCGTGGCGGTCGACGTGGGATGGAGCGGACCCGCCGCGACATAATGCCCGCTCGCGTTGAGGTCCTGCGTAAGCTGCGCCGACTTGACGTAACAATCCGCCCGCTCCGCCTCGCTCAAGACCTGCTCGTCAAGATAAACCAGCAGCATGTATTTCATAGCGTTCCCCTCCATCAGTTAGTCGAACGGCGAGCGCCCGGATCGACACGCCGCCGAAGAATTATTATCATAGAGCGTGCTCACGGACGCCAACGCCGCTGTAGATTCAGTGTATCGCTCCGATTGGGGGCGAATTGTCGCCACACTGATTCGGCATTTCGGCGACTTCGATCTTGCGGAAGAGTCGGCCCAGGAGGCTTTCGCGGTCGCCGTCGACCAGTGGCGCGATTCCGGCATTCCGGAGTCTCCGCGCGCCTGGATCATTCAAACAGCCCGGCACAAAGCCATCGACCGCATCCGTCGCCGGACCAGCTTTCAGGAAAAAGTCGAAGCTCACGTTGCCTCCGGATTAATTCCGACGTTCGAAGAACCGGACTACGATACGACCGAAATATCCGACGATCAACTGCGGTTGATCTTCACCTGCTGTCACCCGGCGCTTGCGCTCGAGGCGCAGGTAGCGCTGACGCTTCGAACGCTGGGCGGGCTCGAGACTGACGAAATCGCTCGCGCGTTTCTGGTGCCGCCGACGACAATGGCGCAACGACTGGTCCGAGCAAAACGCAAGATTCGCGACGCGGGTATCCCATACGCAATTCCTGAAACGAACGAACTCCCCGCGCGGCTAGAGGCAGTTTTGACCGTGATCTGCCTGATATTCAATGAAGGTTATGTAGCGACTCGCGGTGAACCGCTGGTGAGAGCCGACCTGTGCGCGGAAGCGATTCGCCTTTGCCGGCTCGTGAGGATGTTGATGCTGCCGCGCGCGCCCGCAGAAGCAACCGCTCTTCTCGCCCTGATGCTGCTTCACGATTCCCGGCGCGATGCTCGCCTGGATGAAGCCGGAGACCTGGTCATTCTCGAAGAGCAGGATCGCAGTCGCTGGAACAGGCAACAGATCGCCGAAGCGATGCCGCTTGTCGAAGAAGCGTTTCGAGAAGGCGCCGGTCCGTTCGCGTTGCAAGCCGCCATCGCCGCGGTGCACTGTCGCGCCGCCAGAGCCAAAGACACAGACTGGCGCGAGATAGTCGGGCTTTATGATCTGCTCGAGCGCGTGCAGCCTTCACCGATCGTATCCCTTAACCGCGCCGTGGCGGTGGCGATGGCTGACGACCCTGGTAGCGGGCTCGCTCTTATCGATGAACTCGAGGCTAACGGCGACCTCGAAGGGTATCACTTGATGCATGCCGCGAGAGCGGATTTGCTGCGCAGAATCGGCTCGTCGCCGGAAGCAGCCAGGAGTTATGCGCGCGCGCTCGAGCTGGTAACCAACGAGAGCGAGCGCCGCTTTCTCGAGCGGCGGTTGCGTGAAGTGCAGCAGCCGCTGAACTGACTACGGCTCGAGGTCAATCGCGGCCCGCGCGCTGCCGTCCATATAGAAGGGCACCGAGTCATGCTCACTTCTCATGAAGCACGGACAGGATATTGCCGGCCGGGTCCTTGAACCATGCTATGTCAGGGCCCTCGCCGCGGTGAATGCCCTTCTCGTCGGTCTTGATCTCGCCTTCGTAGCGCTCAAATTTCACGCCGCGCTCCGTGAGTTCATCTACGGTTTTCTCCAGGTTATCTACTGGGAAGTTGAGCACGGTGAAGGACGCCGGCTCATGGTTAGGCTTAGGGTAGATAATTACTGTAGCGTTGCTTCCAAGCTCCAGGCGCAAGATCCCGTGCGACTCGGAGACCTTCAGCCCGAGGACGTTGCCATAGAACTCCTTCGCCCTTTGAGTGTCATCTACTGAAAACCCGCTAAACGCTTTGCTTTCTCTTAACATCGATTCGCTCCTCGAATTGACTGCGGGCGAGAATTGAATGCGGGCGTTCAGAGTACCGACTTTAGCCGGGCAGTGCTTTGTAAAACCAGAACAATCAAAGCACATGGCACTGCCCGACTAAAGTCGGTACTCTGAACGCTCGCTTCCCTGGTTGTCGCCTTACTCGCGACGTTCGCTCGCGCTGCTGACGAGTTGGAACGTGCCCTTGATCGGATACCATTCCCCGGCGCCGGACGCGAATCCAACCATGCTGTTGTCGCGGAAGTTCAGAATCACCGTTAGCGTGTAGCCGGACTGGGCGAGGTATGACACGGCTAACACATCGTCGGTGATCTTCCATACCGCATACTCTTTTTCCGTCGACGAGCGGCCCTTCGCCGGACCCTCGATCACGCTCCAGGTGACCGAGCCGTCCTCATTAAAGACGTGCTCGTTGGTTGTGCCCTTCGTAGGTCCTTCGGTCCACGTCCAGCGAACAGTCTTGCCGCTCAGGTCATTCGTTCTCTGTTCCTGCGTCATTGCATCCTTCCATTCTGGTAGTGGGGTGATAGTGTGCTCGCTCAATTCGCGTCTCTCCTCTGCGTCCTCGGCGTCCTCTGCGGTTTTCTTAATCAGTGCTGGGAATCAACCGCGGAGGACGCCGGGGACGCAGAGGACTGCTTGCCGGCAACACGCTAATACCCCACTACCCCCATTCTTTAGCGATTGCCCAGATCGGTGATTACCAGCTCGACTCGCCGATTCATCTGGCGACCCTCGGGTGTGTCGTTGGTTGCAACCGGGCGCAGCTTGCCGAACCCGTGCACGGCTACGATCCTGTCGGACGGTAACCCGGCCTTTAGAAGGTAACTGCTGACCGATTGAGCGCGGTCCTCAGACAGTTTTTGATTGTAATCCTGCGAACCAATGGCATCGGTGTGCCCTTCGATTTCCATGTGATAAGTGCCCGGATAAGCCAGCAGGATTCCCGCGAGCTTGCTGAGTTTTTCACGAGCACCGGGTTTGAGCGAAGCCTGGTTGAAATCGAACAAGACATCAGAAAGATTGACGATCATGCCGCGCGCTTCACGTCTCGTTTCCAAAATTGCCGAGATCGACATGAAGAGTCGTTGCTGCAGCTCGTCCCTGTCTTGTTTCGCGCGATCGGCTTCCAGGCGCGCTCGCTCAGCCTCCGCGCGAGCGGCATCCTCGTTTGCTTTTGCTCTTTCAGCTTCGGTTTGAGCCTGATCGCCTCGACGATTCGCCTCCGCGGCTTCACGCGCGGCGCGAGCCGCCGCATCCTGTGAGGCGGCCGCCTCCAGCCGTGCTCGCTCCGCTTCATCGCGCGCGCGGTCGGCGTCGGTCTGTGCCGCCGCTATTGTGCTGCTTGCGAGGCGGCGTTCATCGTCGAGTCGCGCCTTCGCAATCCGCTCGACAGAGAGCTCACGCGCGCGTTCTCCGAGCCGCATAACATCATGAGCGAGCCCGCTGAGTTTCTTTTCATCATCACGACGACGCGGCCAGCTCTGCTCGAGAGCCGCCAGCTTGACCTCGGCTTCTCTCAGTTCAGGTTCCGCGTATCGGGCCGCGCCGGCACGTCTGGCAATTTGCACCGATCGACGAGCGCCCAGTATCAGGAGCGGCGTGTTGTAGTCCGCGCTCAAGGCAGGCGTGTCCTGCGACGACACTACATAGAGAGTGCCGGGGTCGCCGCTGTAGTCGATGCGGCTGGCTTCGATGCCGCCCTCAGTCCCGTGTCGCAGCGTGTTCTCGGCTACAATGACCGGGCTGGGAAGCTTGACCGCGGAATGCGGTTCGGCGGTGATAATGAGACCGAAGGTTTGAAACGCGGTGGTCACCTCGACTTCGAAATCATTCCTTATCGGCAGCTCCGCGAGATTGTCGGCCTGGCCTTCGGGAGCGATTGCCCAAAGAATATAGGTCGTATAGTAGGCGCCCAGCGCCTGGGGATGGCCGAGATCCCGAATCTTGAGTTTGATCCGTGTGCGCCCGTCTTTTCTCTTCACTTCCGCCTTGCCGATCGCCTGAGGATTGAGCGCGGTTCCAATAACATTGACCGACGTGTCATCGCTGTCTTTGTACCTGATCGCGAGAGTATGACGCTTGACCATCACGACCTGGGCTTCCGGGTCGAGTCTTCTGACTTCCACCGTTTGCGCGAATGAAACGCCGGCAAGTGCTAATGCCACAAGCGTCACCGCGAGGATTGTGAATCTACGCACACACATTTCGATATCCTCCCTGGAAAGGCTGGTAGAGCTTCCCTGGCCTCTCTGCCCTCGGAACTTGAGCTGTCGTTGTTAGGTGAAAACATTACATGTTCGCGATACGTCTGAACTGATTAGGTACAAAACGCACGCCCCATAAGAATCGACTAGATCGAGCGCAATCAATGTGCCACCTTGAAACAACGGGAAACTTATGGTGTCGATAGAATGACTTGTATTGAGTCAGTACGTCCGAAGAGGACTTTCACACATTGAATGAAGACCGGAAACAAGGCATCTCCAACAGGTGAATCTAAAGTGGCATTTACCTTGCAGAGCAATTGCGATGACGATCGCGCGGACGCTGCGATGAAGGAGGAAACGAAATGCTCTTATTGATTTTGATCCTGGCGCTGATTTGGATATTCAGTTGGAGCGGGCCTCGTTACTATCCGGCTTATGCCGACCGCTATAACCGGTATCCGCTATGGGGAGGGCGTTCGCATATTCTTCTGGTGATACTGGCGATCGTACTCATTCTGTGGCTGCTCGGAGCGATAAGATTCTAATCATCTTTGCGTCTGCGTCTTTGCGGTTCTTTGCGGGCTTTGCGCGAATCTAAACTTTGGGAAGTCTGGTTTTCGCGCAAAGATCGCAAAGAACCGCAAAGACGAAAAGGGATAACTCACTTTTCAGGCTTGTCGTCCGGTTTCGTCTTATCACCGTGCGATGGCGCAGGCTCCGGCACTTCTATTCCTAACACATACTTCGAACACCACGCATATTCGCGGCGCATCTTGTCGAGCCGATGACGCGGCTCCTGCAATCCGTGAGGCTCACGAGGGAAGACAACCATCTCGACCGGCACGCTATTCTGTCGAAGCCCCATGTAAAGTTCCTGTGCCTGGCTGGGCGGCACTCGCACGTCCGAGCCGCCGTGCAGGATCAACGTCGGAGTCTTTGCCTGCTTGATGAACGTCATTGCCGAAGCCCGGCGATAAGCCTCGACATCGTTCCAGGGCTCGGCTCCAAAGTAAGCCACCAGTATCCGCTGAAGGTCGTCGGTCGAATACATCGAAAACATGTCCGTCAGGCCGGCGCCCACGACGACCGCCTTGAATCGGTTGGTTTGAGTCAGAGTCCACGCGGTCATATATCCCCCGTAGCTCCATCCCGATTGCGCGAGCTTATCTGAATCCGAGATGCCGCTCGCAATCAGATAATCGAGACCGGTCTGCGCGTCTTGGTAATCTCCGCCACCCCAGTCTCGCACGTTCGATAGAAGGAACTTCTCGCCGTACGACGACGAGCCTCGGATGTTTGGATAGAAGACCACCCAACCCTTGCCCGACCAGACGTGCCCGAAGTTCGCCCACGAACCCGGAAATCCCTGCGTCCAGGCCCCCGCGGGTCCGCCGTGTATCTGTGCGACCGTCGGATAGCGCTTGCCTTTTTCGTAGCCCACCGGGTAGATGACTATTCCCTCGATCTCCGCGCCATCCTTGCTCTTCCAGCGCACGACCTCGCTCGAGCCAAGGGCGAAGTCTCGCACTTGCGGATTGTGGTCGGTCAGCTTCACGGTCTCTTTAGCCGGCAGACCTCTCGACGCGAAAATGTCATCGGGATGTTGCGTGTCAGATTTTGTGAAGGCGCACATCGTGCCGTCCTTCGAGAAACTTACCTGCCCCATCACTGCGGCGATGTTGGTAATCTGTTTCGGGTCTCCGCCGGCGGCAGGAACTGAGAACAACTGTGATGTCGACCTCACACCTGCATTGAAGTAGATGATCTGTCCGTCTGTCCCCCATCTCGCGGGGCCCGGCTGATATTCGAACGTTGAATTGAGTTGCCGCGGAGTTCCACCTTGAGCCGCAATAACGGTGAGCCTCTGCTGGCCAATCTCGCCATTCTTCAAGTCTCGGCTCAAGTATGCGATCTGCTTTCCATCGGGCGACCATCGCGGCGAGTTGTCGGGCCCCGCGTTCTCAACCAGCTTTCGCAGTGCGTTATTCTGATTAGTCTTGATCTGCAGACCTGCGATTTGGCCTCGCACTTCCATCACTCGAAAATAGTTGCGATCGCCGTCCACCGTCAGCGCAGCGAGCATCTTCTCGAGCTCGGCAATCTTCTTCTCGACATCAGCGGCGCCGCTCGTCGAGCCAGCCAGATCGAGGACCCAAACGTCGGTCAAACTGCCGTCGTCCGCCTTCGGAGTCGGGTTCGTCACGAAGGCAATGAATTTGCCGTCGGGCGACCATTGCGGATCACTAACGGTGAACTCGCCCTTTACCAACTCGCTGGCCTTGCCTGTGCCGACATCGATAACCCACAAGCGCGAGAACCTGAAATTCTGGTCGATCACCTGCGAGTCATCTTTGTCTTTTTGCTTCTGCTCCTCCTCCGGAGTCAGATCCTTTTGCGCGACATAAGCGATGCGACTGCCGTCAGGCGACCACTGAAACGATTGCACTCCCGACTTTGAGTTTGTGAGTTTCGTCGCTTCTCCGCCAAACGGCGAGATCAAAAATATCTGCGGCTTCTCTTCGCGTGCCGAAATAAAAGCAATGCGTTTTCCATCCGGGGACCATCGAGGCTGATTGTCATTCTTCTTACTCGCGGTCAATCGAATAGGATCGCCGCCCGAGGTGGAGACCAGCCACACATCGGCATCGTTGGCGTTCTCCTTCATGTCGGCGGAAGTAACGACGTAAGCGACCCATTTGCCGTCGGGCGAGATCTGCGCATCGGAGACGCTTTTCAGCGCGAGCATATCGTCGAAGGTCATCGGGCGCTTCTGTTGCGCCGGGCAAATCGTTACAAGAAGCGAGAGCGAAAAGATGAACGTGGCGGCAATGCGTGTCATGATTTATCCTCTTGTCAGACAGATCGATTGTGTTAGTGCTTCGGATCGGCGATTACAACATTTCACCCTGCACGAGTCAATTCGTAAGCGCGCGTTTTGTGTTCTTTGCGTTCTTTGCGGTCCTTTGCGTCTTTGCGCAAAACGAATCCTCAGCGCAAAGAAGCAAAGGACCGCAAAGAACGCAAAGGTGTGTTACGCTTCCCTCCGGCGGCGGTGGAGTCCGCCCTTAACCACTGCCAGGCGCAGTCAATGACTCCTACTTAGCTTACGATCGGGTGAGGCGAGGTAGGATTTTCTTTTGCTCATTCGCCCACCGGGAAGGAATCATTTTGATCAAATACCTTGCGGTGCTTGCAGGCGGAGCCTTCGGGACCGGGCTTCGCTATTCCCTTTCAACCTTGATCTACTCGACGATCAGGCAGCCAACCTTCCCTTACGCCAATCTTGTGATCAACATCTCGGGCAGTTTGATGATCGGGTTCCTGGCTGAGTGGTTCGACACGCGCGCCCTGGTATCTCCGACAATTCGCGTAGCTGTGCTGACCGGCATCCTGGGAGGCTACACTACCTTCTCGAGTTTTTCGTTTGAGACCTACGAGCTTCTGCGAGACGGAGAATTGTGGCGAGGCGCACTCAACGCATCGGCCAGCGTTTTACTGGGGCTCGCAGCGGTTTGGGCAGGTGTCCGAATCGCGCAACTACTATAGCTTTCAGATGGAGGCACTATGAAGATTTCCGAAGACGGCCAACTTCTGCGCATCTTCATCGGCGAATCGGACCGCTGGCACAGTCAGCCGCTTTACGAAGCAATCGTTCTCAAGGCTCGCGAGATGGGCATCGCGGGCGCAACGATGCTGAGGGGACTGATGGGCTTCGGGGCCGCCAGCCGCATACACACTGCGAAGATTCTGCGGCTCTCGGAAGACCTGCCGATCATCATCGAGATCGTCGACAGCGCCGACAAGATAGACCTGTTGTTGCCGGTAATCGATGAGATGGTCGGTGAGGGATTGGTTACGTTGGAAAAAGTCAGGATTCTTCAGTATCGCCATGGTTCAAAGAAATCGTAGCCGCGCACATTCGGATCACACCCTGGCGTCTTGCGCGAAACGGCATTCTTTGCGTCTTTGCGATCCTTTGCGTCCTTTCGGTCCTTTGCGTCCTTTCGCGCGAATGATCGACTCTGAGGTGTCAGTCACGTTTCGCGAAAGGACGCAAAGGACCGAAAAGACGCAAAGGACTATCAAGACCCCGGCTCATTCTCACCAATGTCTTCATTCCACACCTCGGGATTTTCTCGGATGTAGGCAGACAACATTTCAACACACCCATCTGATTCCAGATCTATGACGGTCACGCCGTTCGCTCTCAGCCAATCTATCGCGCCTGGGAATGTCTTCGACTCGCCGACGATCACGGTGCCGATTTTGAATTGCCGAATGAGCCCACTGCAATACCAGCAGGGCGCCAGGGTCGTGACCATTATCTTGTCCTGGTAATTCCGTTGCCGCCCTGCTCGTCGAAAAGCGTCGGTCTCACCATGCACCGAAGGATCGTTATCTTGTACGCGCCGATTGTGACCGCTTCCCAAGAGGTTTCCTTCGTTGTCAAACAAGGCGGCGCCGATTGGGATTCCTCCCTCTGCCAGGCCCAATCGCGCTTCTTCAATGGCGACATCGAGCATTAAGTTGTATTTCATGTATTCTCGTTCACACTGGTTGAAGAATCGTTACGCAGACGAAAGCAAGGAAGCGTAGTCTTAGATCCCTGCGAGTCATTGTCGCCACCCGAAGTCCGGGATTCTTAGAATAGGTTTGGCACTGAAGGCCTTAACGAATCCGCATGTTCGACAGTTGCCGGGAAATCGTTACTGCTCCTGCTTGGAACTCTACGGGACATCATCCGAGAAGCTCTTCGACTTTGCACGAGAAAGCGGGGATTGTAGGCGATACCAGCGTCTTGCCCCGCTTCAGACGTTGAACTTTTTGGTACTTGCCGTCTTTCGGCTGCGAGTGAACCTCGATTAGCTCTTTTGAAAGAACCATCAACCACGCTTCCGGTATGCCCGCGCGGGCATACAGCGGTAGCTTGACGTTGCGATCGTAATCGACGGAGGTGTCGGCTACTTCGATTACAACTAGCACATCACCGGGTGTCGGATGTGAGTTGGAGTAGAAGTCCTTTCGCGGTTTGAGCAACGCGATGTCGGGCTGCGGCTCCGAAAAGTCATTAAGGCGAATCGGGTTCTGAACGCGCACTTGCACGGCGTCACTAAGCTTGCGCATTAGAAACGTGCTCGACCGATCTACCGTTCCCGCGTGCGTGCATCCAACTGGGCTCATCTCAACGATCTCTCCCTCGATCAGCTCAACGCGGTCATCCGGAGAAAGAAGTCCGACTTCGGCCATTCGGTAGTACTCGTCAACGTTGAAGCAACGCTTTTGAAATTGAACTGACATACTGACTCACCTCGTTGGCGAAACAACGCACGCCCCATTTGGCACCTCGATGATACCACGGCTAACGCCTGCTCGTACGACTCATCGTGTTACATCCTTCTCACAAAAGTCTTTCCCGGCAATTGCCTGATTCGATCGCTCATCTCGAGTTGCAACAACGCGCCCATTAATTCACCCAGGCTCAAGCCGGACCTGGATATCAATTGATCGATGTGAACGCCGTCATCCGTGCTGAGCATTGTCAGCACTCTTCGCTCTGATTCGGACAAGGCCACCTCGTCGATCACGATTTGCCTGATACGGCTCTCTCCACGTTCGGCGGATAGAATTGTAGCTTTCATATCGGCGGGCAATTCTTCGATGACATCGCGCCAGGTCTGAACAAGCTTCGCCCCGTCCTTGATCAGATAGTTCGGTCCGAAGCTCTTAGCTGAAGTGATGTTGCCGGGAACCGCGAAGACATCCCTGCCCTGCTCGTACGCGAGCCGGGCGGTGATCAGCGAGCCGCTTCGCTCGGCGCCTTCGACGATCAGGACCCCCAGCGACACGCCGCTGATCACGCGATTACGAAACGGAAAGTTCTGAGACACCGGCGGCGTCGCGAGCGGAAACTCCGTGATCAACGCGCCCTTCTCGACGATTCGGTCCGCCAGTTTGCGATTCTCTCTTGGATAAACCGCGTCCAACCCTGTGCCCATTACTCCAACCGTCAGGCCGCGTCCGTCGAGCGCTCCCCGATGAGCCGCCGAATCGATACCGCGCGCCAGCCCCGAGACAACCGTGACGCCACGCTCGGCCAGCTCGCGTGAGAGCTTTTCTGCAACGTTGCGCCCGTAGGTTGAACAGCGGCGCGACCCGACAATCGCGACCGCGGGCTGAGAAAACGCCGCCGTCAAGTTACCGAGACAGTAGATTACTATTGGCGGATCGTAGGTCTCTCGAAGCAGTGCCGGGTATCGCTCGTCGGCCAGCGTAAGGGCCTCGCCGTCCAATCGGGCCAGTTCTTCAAGCTCGCGAGCGGCCTTCTCATGCACTTCCGTGCTCTTGATTACAGCAATGGTATCGCGCTTGAGCTCCGCCGACTCGAGCGCGGAACTGCTCGCTTGAAAGACCGAAGTGGGCGAGCCGAATCGGTCGATCAGCATCGCCGCCGTACGCGAGCCGACTCCGATGACAAAGCTCAACGCAATCCAATCGCGAAGTTGGTTCTCCGAGACTGAGGACATCAATCATATTTCCGAGAGGTTGATTACCCGATTGCAGCAGCGCCAATCAGCGCACAATCAGACTGAAGCATCGGGTCCCAGGAAGGAGGCCCGATTCTATCGCGTCCAGCCGAATAGTCAAGCGAACTCGTAAAAGAGCGGTGGTTTTATTTGGAGTGCGGCGGCAAGGTACTCCGCGACGCCGCTTTGGCTGGTGATTGAATCGATTGGGAAGGAAAGCGGCGTCGCGGAGTACCTTGCCGCCGCACTCCAAATTAAGACAGCGCCCGAAGAGGGTAGTAGGTCAGTTTTGAGGTTCAGAGTTCAAGCTTTAGCTTGCTCTTGAGCCTTATGGTTTGGAGTGCACCCCGGGTTGAAAAGCGGCAAGCTAAAGCTTGAACTCTGAACACCCTATTCGTTGTTCTCGTGGGCGGGCGTGCTAGAATGGTGGCGCTCCTGTACCCGTTAGCGCTGTATGCAGGAGGCCGTGATAAACCACAGGGAGGCCCGATGACAGATGTTCGTCAGATGAAAGCTAAAGTGCAGGCAGCCGTCGAGCAGGCGGATTCCGGGGCGATTGCCGGGACGTTCTACGACGCCGCGAGCGACCGGTTATTTGTGACGCTTGTTAAGGGCTCGCGTAAGATCTCCGTTGCGTTGCGGGGGCGCGACTTTGGGAACGGCGACTCCGAAACAGTCAACCGCGCAATAACGGAAGGGATCGAACGCCTCGGCCGCACCCCGATCGGTTGACGCGTGCCGGAATGGAATTCCAGTATCGACAGAGCGTGCTCGATGAACTCGCCCGCCACGGAATAGTACCTCTCAGCAACACCCCGCCCGAGCTCGTACACGAGTTCGTGAACGATCTGTACGTCTACGAAATTCGCCGATTGCGAAAACAAATGCGAGCGGGGCTCATACGCAAAGACGGTTACGCGAATCAAGTTGGTGAACTTCGGAAACGCTACCCGGTATTATCGCTCCCAGTCGAATACTGGCTCGAGACCAATTGAGCCAAGGCGGGAAGGCGCCGGCCGGTCTTTATCGGCCGGCGCCTTCCCGAGTGATGGATTGACGACGGCGTCGCGTTATTTCCCTACAACAAACAAGTGGCCGGCGTTTTGAGAGTAGATCTTCCCGTCTCCTCCCAGGGAAGCGGGAGTATACGCGGCGCCAAGCGCCAGTTGCTGGAAGATCTTCTGCTTAAGCGTTCCGCCCTGACTGATCGCAAACAGATTACCATCCTCGCTATTGGCAAAGACGACTCCGTTCGCGTCAATCACAGCCGCATTGACGCACCATTCGAAGCTGTTTGGATGATCGGAAACGCATGTTATCGAGCCATCCGGGTTTCGCGTGCAGCTCTGAGTATTTGTGTTCTTGAAGCTCCATTCTACGTTAAGGTTCGGGCTGAGCTGCGATACGAAATACTCCTCCGGGCTCGCCGGGTTTGTAGCGGTCCGATCGGTCGGGCAGACCGAGTCGACGTTGCAGTACGATCCGAGACCGCTGTAGTGATTGTTCTTGATCACAACCGAGTACGTGCCGTTGTGCTGATAGATGGCCGGGGTCAAGTCCCAGCCGAAATTGAACGCACCCAGATAGGCGCCGTTAGAAGCAAAGCGCATCAGATGGCCTTGCGCGTAGTTGTACCGTGAGTATGCGCCAAAAAACAGGCTGCCATCCGGCGCAACCGTTACCGTTGATGACTGATCATCCAACACTCGGCCGCCACCCGGAGTGTTTTGAGCCGGATCGCGCCCAAGGATCGCCGCGTTTCCAGCGGGCCCAAGATCACGGCACCCGCCGGGCTGTCCGTTGGCCGGTAATACACCGCCTTGCGAGACCGGCACGCCGCAGCCATCGTTGAACCGGTTACGCAGCGACGCAGCCCACTTAAGCGTGAGATTTGGATTGATCGCCAGCAGGAACCCATGTCGAGACCCGATCACAAAGTGCCCACGAGTCACAGTGTAGATAGTTCCATCCGGCGCGATCGCCGGCGCGGCGTTGATGCCGACTCGCTGCAGCCCGCAAGTGGTTGAGGGCGGGACAGCATCGGCAGTCGGCGGCCAGGGCAGTTGCGCGTCGGCGAAGGTCGACAAGCACTGATCAGTCGCCGCCGGCGCGGCCGGATTGAGTCCAGTAAAGCTGACAACCTGCGTCGAATCGTCAGGCGCAACTTTCACCAGCCAGGAATCAACGGCGTCGTTGTGATAAAAGTTGCCATTGTCTTGCAGCTTGAGCACGTTGTAGTAAATGTTCCCGCTGCTGTCGGCCGTAAGCGGGCTTACTGTAAACGTGTGCGAGTCGAGCGACCCGTCGGGATTGAGGAATTGAGCCGGAACAATCCTCTTGATTGCGGTCCCGTTACTCTTGTTGAGCTTGAAAATCGAACCGCCCGCGCCCGGATCATAGACCACGCCATTCGCCAGCGCCGCGTGGTAGACCGGCTCCCAGAAATCATGCTGTGATCCCGGGGGAGCCCAGTCGCTGTCGAACGTCCAGACGAGGACGAGCTGGCCGCCCGACCAGGTGAATTTGTTCTGATGCCAGGTCTGTGTAGCGTAATCGCCCGCTGTGTAGCTGCCGGCTTTCGATTCCATGAACACATCGTTGCCGTCAACTAACGGCGTTTGATAGTGCGCCAGCAGATCGCCGCCGTTGAGCGCCTGCTCATCCGGGACAAGCGGGTCGTAGACGATGTTCGCGAGAATCTGATTGAGCTTTTGGGCGGTGACGTTAAGAAACCCGGTGTGCTGAGGGTTCTGCGCCCACTGGGGCCAGCTCGGGCCCACAACTTGAATTCGCACCTTCTTTGAACCGCTGGATTTGCCGGCCCTCTGAATAGAAGCGCTAAAAACAGCTTCCGGATCCAGGTTCGCCTGTTCGCTGAATACCCGTTCCGACAGTGTTCCGATTACGCGAGTGGATCTGATGCCCAGTTTTCCACGCACGCCATCATTCGTTTCGCCTCCAACTCCCTGAGGCTGGCTCTGTGCATAACCCGAAACCGACGCAAGCGCCACTAGCAATATGCCAGCGCCGAGGTTGTGACGTTTTATCATTGGTATTTCCTCCTTAGCTGGGTTGCCCACAAAGGTGAACAGTGATTTGGGGAGAGAGTGAAGCGAGTGCAAGCGCGCCAGACCGATCGAGACTGCCTCGTCGCGACTTTCGCTGCTCGCACTTGCCCCGGACAAGAGACTTCCTTCTTACCGGCTGCGGCAACTGGCCTATGGAATTTCGTTGAGGCGAGAGATTCGCGAGCGCTACTACAACTTCCCTTACACAAACGGAATGGCTGCCACAGCGCGCGCGATTATATCACCGGTCTTCGCCGAAGCAAACATTTCATGTGATCTTTTTCACGCTTATAAGTATTTTGCAATACATCGGACTAGGACGGGAAGTCGCGGCCAAGGAGTCTCGTCGCTATGACGGCAAGCCTGCCAAGCTCGACCGGCTTAGGCATATGCATCTGATAGCCGGCTGCCAGCGCTCTGTTGTGATCGTCGAGCGTCGCATACCCGGTCAGCGCCAGCGCGGGTATGTTGCCACCCCGGTCCGCGGGAAGCTCACGAATGTGTTTGATCAGCGTGTAGCCGTCTTCGCCGGGCATCCCAATGTCGGATACAAGCAAATCCGGCGTCCATTCCTGCACCGTCTTCAGCGCTTCCGCGGAAGATTTGCGGGTCCTGACCTCACCCCCATAAGCGGCCAATGCCGCATTCAGCATCTCACGCGAATCAGAGTCATCATCGACCACAAGAATACGCGCTCCCTCGAGCGGGCGCGCGCCCTCGGGTATGGAGCGTTCGTCAGTTTCCAAAAGGTCGACTCTTGTTTCGGGTTCACCGCTTGATTCGAACGAGGGTGGCCCCGGCGGCAGCATAACTTCAAAAGTCGATCCCTTCCCTTCCCCGGCGCTATAGGCCCGCACCGTGCCGCCGTGCATATTCGTGAGATTGCGCACAATCGCGAGACCCAATCCAAGCCCGCCGTGGCTGCGATTCGTGCGGCTGTCGGCCTGTCGGAACAGATCGAAGACGTGGGGAAGAAACTCCGCCTGGATCCCAATGCCGGTGTCCTTGACGGTGATCTTGACTCCATCGTTTTCGGGCTCGATGGAAATCTCGACCGTTCCGCCTTTCGGCGTAAACTTGACCGCATTAGAGAGCAGGTTCCAAATGATTTGCTGCACGCGGATCGCATCGCCGAGAAACGGACTGACGTTGCCGTCGAGTGAGACGTTGAGATTGAGGCCCTTCGTTTCTGCCGCGGGACGGACAGACTCAATCGTGGATTCGACAAGCGGAATAAGATCGACCGCGCCGATGTTGAGCCGCAGCTTTCCGGCGATCACTCGCGAGACATCCAGGAGATCTTTGATAAGCTGGGTCTGCGCTCGAACGTTGCGCAGTATGATATCGAGCGCGTGCTGTGTAGTCTGCGCATCGAGTTCGCCGCGCGTCAGCATTTCCGCCCAACCCTGAATCGCCGACAATGGCGCGCGAAGCTCGTGCGAGCAGATGGCCAGAAACTCATCCTTGACTCGATTGGAGTCTTCGGCTGCTGCGCGAGCGGCTCGCTCCCGGACTATCAGTTCGTCACGCTCCCTCTCCATTCCCTTAGCGGCGGTGACGTCCTCAATTCCCAGAAGGATCAATCGGCGCCGGCTGGCCTCGTGTCGTATTTCGCGCGCGCTCAACAGCAATGTCGCTCGGCGGCCGTCTGAAAACTCAGCCTCGAGCTCGAAGCCTTTAAGCTCGGCGCCGCTGTTCACCACACTCGCGAGAAGCTTTCGCAGTTTGGGGTCGTCCCACTGGGCGTTAGCCAGTTCGTAGACAAAGCTTCCCTCCGTTTCTGCAGGCGTGACTCCGAGCAGTTCGTAGAAACTGCGATTCGCCGACTGAACGCGCAGCGTCTCATCAAGGATCACGAGAGGCAGCACCGTGTCGAGGATCGCCACGGCGTAGTCGCGTGACTCCTGGAGCTGCGCCTCATTATGTTTCAGCGCATCAATGTCGACCAGCACCAGCACTGCTCCGTCAATCTTGTTCTCGACCGTCTTGTAAGGCCTGATGCGCATCAGGTACCAGCGGCCGCGATTGTCCTGAACCTCAAACTCTCTGGCGTTCACCGTATCGACTACTTCCCTGATCAATTGTTCCAGGTCGGGGCAGTCGACGTTGGTCCTGATGTCGCCGATGTGCCGGCCGAGATCGGTGGGGATCAGGTTCAGCACTTTCTCAGCCGTCGTCGTGAATCGTCTTATGCGCAGATCGTTGTCGAGCATGACCATCGGCATCTGCACGCTGCCGATCAGATTTACAAGGTCGCTGTTGGCGCGTCCAAGCTCGCTGTTCCGGTTCTGAAGTTCCTCGTTGACCGTCGTGAGTTCTTCATTACTCGACTCCAGTTCTTCCTTGGCGGTCTCGAGTTCCTCGTTGACGCTCTGAAGCTCTTCGTTTGAAGACTGAATCTCTTCGTTTGCGGATTGCAGTTCCTCGGTCGCTCCTTCGTATTGCTCGACCACCGATTGCAGATAGTCGCGCGTCGAAGACAGTTCCTCTCTCAGCGCTTTGAGCTCCGAGGTTTCGGTTTGCGGTTTGGAAGCCGCTTGCTTACGGGTTGCTTTCTTTTCCGTGGCCGCTTTTGCGGACTCGAACAAAACCAGAAAGTAGCGCTCTTGCGGCGCGCCGTGCTTGATCGGAATCACCTCGAGATTCACGTCCTGAAGCGATCCCTCGATCTTCACACGGAGATCTTCCTTTCTGACGACCTCATCGTTCTTGCGCGCCTTCGCAAGCGCCGCGCGCAATGGAATGAGCAAACCTTCTCGCGCCATTTTCAGCAGGTTGAGCGTAGCCCTGCCCGATGGAGGCTCAAGATACGCAGACGTGCGCCCGCGAAACTGGAGGATTTCAAAGCTTTCGTTTATCAGCACGCTTGCCGGAGCGAAGCGCGTCATTATGATCCGGTCAGCTTCGGCAAGCGCATCAGTCTCATCTCCACCTCGACCGGCGCCGGTTCTAGTCGCGCGGCCCCTCTTCGGCGTAAGCGTTCCGAGCGGAAAGTCGAACCCGCGCTTCGCGCGCGAGGGCTTCTTTGAATAGAACCTGTGCTTCTTGTCCTCCGCCTCGAACAGATCCGTGGCTGGACCGATTGTCTCCGAAGAGCCGAGCCACAAAATTCCGCGAGGGTTGAGGGCGTAGTGCAGAATCGGGATGACCTTCTTCTGAGCCGTTGGCTCGAGATAGATCAAAAGATTCCGGCAGCTTATCAGGTCCATCCGCGAGAATGGCGGATCCGCGATGATGTTTTGCTGAGCGAACACGCACATATCTCGAATAGGTTTGCTGACGCGGTAGCCTCCGTCCTCTTCGATAAAGAAACGTCGCAACCGACTGGCCGACACGTCTTCGGTTATGTTCCTCGAGTAAAGGCCGGCACGGGCTTTCTCGATACCCCGGTTGTTGACGTCGGTGGCGAAGATTTGAACGGGTATATGGTCGGACCGTTCGCTCGCGTACTCCGCGAAGGACATAGCGATGGAATACGCCTCCTCACCGGTCGAACACCCCAGGACCCAAACCCTCACCGGCTCGTCGTTTCGCCGGCGTTCGGTTATTTGCGGGAAGATTCTTCTCTTGAGCAGTTCGAATGTCTCAGCGTGGCGGAAAAAACTCGTCACGTTTATGAGAATATCCTGATACAGATTATCGACTTCCTCGGGACGCGCACTCAGGTAACGCGCATAATCGTCGTAGCCTTCGACTTTGTTGAGCAGCATGCGCCGGAGCATTCGCCGCTCCAGGGTACTTGATTTGTAAAGAGTGAAGTCAACACCGTAGGCCTTCTGCAACAGACTCAAGATCCTTTTGAAGCCGTTTCTGGCTGGCGGCGGCGCTTCGATCTCGACAGGTGTGGCGTGGTCAACGGAGACGACATAGGGGTGATTGCTTATCCGCGTTAGTTCCCTTGCGATTCCTTCCGGGTTCAGAACGAAGTCCACACAGCCCGAAGCAATCGCGCTGCGAGGCATGCCGTCGTACTTTGCCGATTCCACATCCTGCGCAAAAGTGATTCCGCCCGCCCCCTTGATCGCTTCCAGCCCAAGCGTTCCATCAGTAGCCGTTCCGGAAAGGATGATTCCGATTGCGCGATTGCTCTGATCCCTGGCCAGAGAGCGAAGGAAACTATCGATCGAGTGATGCTGACCTCGCCCGGTCGCTCGCGGACGAAGCTGCAGGACGCCGCCGCTGATTGCCATGTCTCGGTTTGGTGGAAGCACGTATACGTGATCAGGCGCCACCTGGACGTCGCGCTCGACCTCGCTGACGGGGAGCTTTGTGTTTCGGGCGAGAAGCTCCGCGAGCATGCTTCCGTGTTTTGGATCGAGATGCTGAACGAACACGAGAGCCATGCCGGTGTCCGTCGGCAGATGAACGAGCAAGTCCTTGAATGCTTCGAGTCCACCGGCCGAGGCTCCAACGCCGACAACCGGGAACGCGTGATTTGAATGCTGGTCTTCAAGTTGAGCTTTGAGCTCTGCGGCTTTATCAGGAGGGCGTTTTTCGGAAGCCTTTCGCTTAGTCTTTCCGGACCCTGTTCTCGTCTTCTTGGCTTGTCTCTTCATGCGCCTAATGCTCGCTTACGAATGCGCGAGTCAATCGGGGAGAAGAAAACTGCTGCTTCTCAAATCAAGTATTCGCAGATACCGGCGACTGTAACCGGCGTTGGATGATTTGAAGCCGGCACTGCCAACAATTGAAAAAGATCAGCTAGCGCGGCTTGATCTATCGTTTGATTTTTTGTGCGCCGCGCATCGAGCGTTCGGGTACAGCAGAATAAGTGCGAATGAGACTATCATGCCAAAGAATCCCACGATGAACTGTTCTAATTATAGCACTACCCCCCCCCCCCCGCGCGAAAGTGCGGCGCGGTCTGTGCGTACGCGCCGCTTTGGCTCCTGGTGGCGATTCAAGCAGTTGGTGGGAGTCCTTCGCGAGCTTTGCGGTCCTTTGCGGCTTTGCGTTGAGTATTGTGTCTTGCCCTTCAATATCCAATACTCAACGCAAAGGCGCAAAGGACCGCTAAGCACGCGGAGATTATTAAGCAACGCAGTTTATCCGAACACTACCATCGTCCGCGTGATCTTAGTTATTAGAGTTGCGTTAGGTAGAATGTCTGGATGACAGATTCAAAAGAGACCGTAGCGATGCTGGTTGACGATATGTTTTTCGCAGCGAAGATCAACAACGCTGCAACAGCTTCGGGCCGTGTGGTCGGGCGAGTGAGATCGCAGGAGCAACTCGAAGGACTTGCTGCGAACCCGCCGTCACTGGTCATCATCGATCTTAACTCCGATCGTTTGGACCCGCTCGAAGCGATTCGGTTCTTGAAATCCAGCGTCGCACTTGGGACCGTCCCGATTGTTGGGTTTGTTTCGCACGTTCAGACTGAGCTTATTCGCAACGCGCAGTCGGCCGGCTGCGATCACGTTCTGCCTCGTTCAGCGTTCACACAATTATTAGTCGATATAGTTGCCGGAAATCTGGCAGTACTGCGAAGCAGGTAGAGGATGGACGATGGAGGATGGAGGATGGAGGATGGAGGATTGAGGATGGAGGATTGAGAATTGAAGACTGCCGGAATTGCAAATTGCAAATTGCAAATTGCAAATTGCAAAATGAAAATTGCACATCTCAGCGACATCAGTTCGTCTCGTCGTTTTGCAATTTGCAATTTTCATTTTGCAATTTGCAATTCCGGCAGTCTTCAATTCTCCATCCTCCATCCTCAATCCTCCATCCTCCATCCTCAATCCTCGATCTTCCCCTGCTCTTCCTTCGAGTGACCAAACGCGTGACTGAAGAAGCCTTTGAGACTTCTAGTGAGACCGCCCGGTTCCTCGCCGCCGCGCACAACCAACACCGGGCACTCGGCTCGATTGACGATCTCGCGGGTTATGTTACCCATTATGTAGCTGCGAAGATTGCCGCTTTCCGGTGACGATCCCGTGACGACCAGATCGTAGTCACCGCGACGTATCTCTTTAAAGACCTCGCTGATCACCAGCCCGTGCCGAAGGCGAACCTCCGCCGTAACCCCCATGCCCTCGAGCGACTCCTTTTCTCGACGCAGATTCTCACCAAGACCCGAGCTCGAATGCAGCAGCAGGTTCACGTCTT
>Ga0134124_10000842_pt1 | contig 24662 bp, 24 predicted proteins | sample KB304_FD_96880 | JGI IMG/M metagenome (GOLD analysis project Ga0134124, IMG submission 96880) | Terrestrial soil microbial communities without Nitrogen fertilizer from Kellogg Biological Station, Michigan, USA - KB3-0-4 | ecosystem: Environmental > Terrestrial > Soil > Unclassified ... | reverse complement strand
GGAGCACTGGATGATGCAGCCGGCATGGCAGCCATGCCTGGTCTTGCCGCCGCGGGCAGCAATGGTGTCGTGCATGGTTTCGCCGGAGATCTTATCGTGTCCCTCGAACTGGCCGATGGAGAAATTCTTGGTCGGCAGTCCGCCGGCCTCGTTGAGGACGTTGACCAGCACGTTGGTGCCGTAAGTGGGCAGGCCCTCGCCGCTGACCGGGTGGTCCAGGAGCGCCTTGGCAAAGGTCTTGGCAGCGGCCTTGAATTTTTCGGGGTCGGCGATTACGATCTTGGGCGCTCCCTCGTCATCAAGAGTGATGCACTTGATCTTCTTAGAGCCCATGACCGCGCCAAGGCCGCCGCGGCCGTGGCTGCGGAGCTTGCTGTCCGGGTCCTTGACCGAGATGTTGGCGGCGGTCATCTTGAGTTCGCCGGCCGGGCCGATGGTCAGGACTCCGGTCTTCTTGCCGAGGCGCGCTTCCATGGCTTCAACGACGGCAAAGTTTCCCTTGCCGAGCAGTTCGGTCTCCTCCTTGATGGTGACGCCATTCAGGGTCAGGTGAACATGGTACCAGGCGTCCTTCTCTGGTTGTCCTTCGATGATCAGCGCCTTGATCCCCATGCGGGCCAGCATCTGTGCCGCGGTCCCGCCGGCATTGCTCTCCTTGATGGTGCCGGTTAGCGGACTCTTGGCGCCGGCGGAGAGCCGTCCCGAGTTGGCGGCCGGGGTGCCGGTCAAAAGGCCCGGGGCAAACACCAGCTTGTTGTTGGGGCCGAGCGGGTGGCAGGTGGGGGGTACTTCGGCGGCGACGATGGTGGAGGTCAGGCCCCGGCCGCCGAGGCCGGCCCATGCTGCCGGTACTGTTTCGACCTTGCTGCTCAGGTCGGTCATGTTGATGCGGATGATTTTGTCCATGATATCTGCTCCCTATCTTGATATTTGCTCTCCTGCTTGGGGAGAGGACTCCTTTCCGAAAGGGAGGCTCCGCCGTTTCCCGCGAAACCCGTAGGCTTGCTGCCCTGAGGTCGATCCTGTTAGGCAGCACAGCTCGGAGAAATGTTACGACTTGGTTCTTATCGGCTGAAATCAACCACCCCCAACCCCCCTTATCAAGGAGGGGAGCAAAAAGTCCCCCTCCTGGTTCAAGAGGACCCAAAGGGCCTAAAGGGCTGGGGGTGGTCAGGTTTCGTTTAGACGTTCAGCCGTTTCCTTACATCGCAGACTTGAAGATGTTGATCACCTGCTCCAGGGTTGCTTTGCGCGGGTTGGTGAACTGGCAGGCATCCTTCTTGGCGTTTTCCGCCATGATCTTCAGGTCAGCTTCCTTGACGTTCAGATCCTTCAGGCCAGTCGGGATGCCGATGGAAGCCGAGAGCTTGCGGATTGCGGCGATCGCCTTGTCGGCTGCTTCGGTCACGGAGAGGCCGGTGATGTTCTCACCCAGGGCCACGGCGATGTCTGCAAAACGCTGCGGGCAGGCGATCAGGTTAAACTGGCTGACGGCCGGGAGCAGAATGGCGTTGCAGACACCGTGGGGGAGATTGTAGAAGCCGCCCAGCTGGTGAGCCATGGAGTGGACGTAGCCGAGGCTGGCGTTGTTGAAGGCCATGCCGGCCAGGTATTCGGCATAGGCCATCCGGTCGCGGGCCTCAAGGTCGTCACCGTTGGCCACTGCCGGAGACAGGTGTCTGGCGACCAGCTCGATTGCCTTGATGGCGCAGGCATCGGTGATCGGGGTAGCGATGGTGGAGACATAGGCCTCGACCGCATGGGTCAGGGCGTCCATGCCGGTAGCGGCGGTCAGGGCTGGAGGCATGCCGACCATGAGGACCGGATCGTTGATGGCGATGTTCGGGGTGCAGCGCCAGTCGACGATGGCCATTTTCACATGGGTATCGGTATTGGTGATGATGCAGAAACGGGTCATTTCGCTTGCTGTGCCGGCGGTGGTGTTAATGGCCAGGAAAGGCGGCATCGGTTTGGTGGACTTGTTCACCCCTTCGAAGTCGCGGATATGGCCGCCGTTGCCGATCACAAGGCCGACCCCCTTGCCGCAGTCGTGGGAGCTGCCGCCGCCGAGGGAGACGATGCCGTCGCACTTGTTTTCCTGGTACACCTTCACGCCGTCATGGACGTTGGTGTCCGTCGGATTCGGCTCGGCGCCGGCGAAGATGATGGCCTGCAGGCCGGCAGCTTCCAGCTGACCCTTGATCTGATCGGCAACGCCCATTTTGGCGAGGCCTGCATCGGTGACGATCAGCAGCTTGCTGGCGCCGAGCGCCTTGGCCTGAGCTCCGGTCTCCTTGGAACAGCCGACGCCCATCAGTGATACCGTGGGGATGAAAAAGCCATACGTTTGATCTGCTAATGCCATTTGTACTTCCTCCTCGTGTTGTATTGGGTTGTTTACCCTGTTTCCGCACTACATGACCGGAAAGTGCATACGGTTTAGTAAAACGGTTTTCTACGATATCGCAAAGCGTGTACCAACTTTTTCATTAGCAGTAATGATCCACATAAAATCAAAACAGAGTCAACAATATTAACATGTTACAAAACAGTCCCCCCTGAGTCGAATTCCCCGGCAAACTTATGACGTACCAGAATGGAACAGTTGCATCGTCCCGAACCGGAACAGCTGTCCCATATGCGAACACGACAAGAACAGCATCATTGCCAATAAAACAGGTTGCTGACCGCCCCGCAAATAGCGTCTCTTTTTTCCGTAATCACTGTACAGGTGCGCAGTTACGGAGGATCGACGACGGTCGTGTTCGCTTCATGAGAAAAAATGGTATCGAAATTGCCTAACTGATGGCAGAGACGTTTACTTCCGCTGCAAGGGAAACTGTTATGCGACTCATTGATACATACGGCCGACGCATCAGATATCTCAGACTGTCGGTCACCGACCGCTGCAACCTCCGCTGCCAATACTGTATGCCGGCGGAGGGAATACCAAAACAGCTGCACGGGGATATCCTGAGTTATGAGGATCTGTACAGGGTAGCCGGTGAAGCGGTCGGCCTGGGGATCGACAAGATCAGGCTGACCGGTGGTGAACCGCTGGTGCGCAAGGGGATTGTCGGTTTCAGTGAGCAACTGGCCAGGCTCCCCGGCCTGAAGGAGCTGGTTCTCACCACCAACGGCCTGCTTCTGGGCGAGATGGCCCGTCCTCTGTATCAGGCGGGAGTCAAGCGGCTCAATATCAGTCTCGACTCACTCAAACCGGAGGTCTTCGCCGCGATTACCAGGGGCGGCGAGCTCAAACGGGTGCTGGACGGCATCGAAGCCGCTCTGGCAGCCGGATTCCCCCCCCCGAAAATCAACATGGTGGTCATGCGAGGCATCAACGACGGAGAGGTGCTCGACTTTGCCGCCCTTACCCTCGCCCGGGCCTGCACGGTCCGGTTCATCGAATACATGCCGAACCTGCAGGAAGCGGACTGGCAAAAACGCTGCGTCCCCGGAGCAGAGCTGCTGGAGCGGATCGGCCGCCAGTACCGGCTGTTGCCGCTGGTGAGCAGCGAGACAGCCGGACCGGCGAAAAACTTCCGGATTGCCGGGGCAGCCGGGACCATCGGTTTCATCACCCCGATTTCCGGCCATTTCTGCGCCAGCTGCAACCGGATCAGGGTATCCGCCACCGGCATGGCCCATGGCTGCCTGTTTGCCGGTACGAACGTTGACCTGAAACCGGTGCTGAATTCGGGCAACTGCCTGGAACTTCGCCGTATTCTGCACACCATCGTGGCGAATAAACCGGAGGGACACGTCCTCCAGGAAGAGCAAGACGATAGACGCGCCTTTGCCATGTCCGGCATCGGCGGTTGACAAGGAGAAAACAATGAAAGGGAAAATAATGGCAGTCTGTATCAGTGAGGCCAAGGGAGAGCGGAAGCGCCCGGTACCTTGGATAACGCTGCAAAAGGATCACGGCGTCTGCGGCGATGCCCATGCCGGCGACTGGCATCGCCAGGTGAGTCTGCTTGCCAGTGAAAGCATCGAAAAGATGCGCGCCCTGGGCCTGTCGGTATCGGCGGGGGATTTCGCGGAGAACATCACGACCAGCGGCATCGACCTGGTGGCGCTGCCTGTCGGATCCAGGCTCACGATCGGTGCGGCGCTTCTGGAAGTGACCCAGATCGGCAAGGAGTGCCATACACGCTGCGCCATCTACCATCAGGCCGGCGATTGCGTGATGCCGAAGGAAGGGATCTTTGCCCGGGTACTCCACGGCGGAGAGATCAAGCCGGGGGACCGCATTACGCCGGTAGCACCGGAAATACCTGTAACCCGTGAAAGAAAGCCACGGGGGAAGTACAAGGTGCCGGAAAAGCCGTACGTCGTCTCCCTGCGCATCTCCGATGACGAAATGAAGCAGATCCGTGAGCTGATGCAGCTGACGAACAAGGCTGCTTCCGAACTGATGCGTGAAGCCTTTCACCTCTTCAAGTCGGAAGCTGTCCAGACACCCAGGGCGTCAGCAGCATAGAAAGTCAGGTAATTAGACTGAAGGCTGTCAGGATCCATAACCTTCAGTCTTCTGCCTTCAACCTTCAGCCTGATTTTCTCATCCGGAGGAATCACATGCTCGTAATCAGTTGCATCAAACAAGTTCCCGATACCACCCAGGTACAGATCGACCCGGTGACCAACACCCTGATCAGGGACGGAATTCCGTTCATTGTCAACCCCTACGATACCCATGCACTGGAGGAGTCGCTGAGGCTCAAGGACCTCTACCGGTTCAAGGCGGTGGCTCTTTCCATGGGACCTCCCAACGCCGAGGCCACACTGCGCCGCGCACTCTGCCTGGGGGTCGACGAGGCGATCCTGCTCTCCGACCGCGCCTTTGGCGGGGCCGACACCCTGGCCACCAGCAATGTGCTGGCAGCAGCTATCCGCCGGCTCAATCACCTGGAGGAGGTCGGCATCGTCTTCTGCGGCAAGCAGACCATCGACGGTGACACTGCCCAGGTCGGTCCCGGTATCGCCGTGCGGCTCGGCTTCTCCCAGCTGACACTGGTTGACCGGATCGAACATGTCGACCTGATGCGTCGCCGGATCAGGGTCCGGCGCAAGCTGGAGGGACGCTGCGAAATTGTCGAGGCGCGCCTGCCGGCCATGATCACCGTCGTCAGGGAGCTGAACCGGCCCCGCTACCCCAAGGTGCCGATGCGCCTGGCCGCTGCCAATGCCAAGGTCCAGGTCTGGAACAACGAGGTCCTGGGACTGGACGTGAACAGTATCGGCCTCAAGGGCTCCCCCACCTGGGTAAGCCGGATCTTTTCGCCGGAGCGCGAAAAGGGGGAGATGGTCGGCGACGGACTGGCCGACCCGGCAGGGAGTGCGCGGATGTTGATCGAGCGGCTGCTGGCAAAGGATCTTTTAGCCGTGTAGGGGCGAGGCATGCCTCGCCCGATTTGATTCGACGTAATTTTTGGGCGACGCGTGCGTCGCCCCTACGAAGGATTACCAATGACTGACATAAAAAAAACAATCAAGAAACCCCGCGGCAAGGTCCGGCTGGTGCCGGGCAAGTGCATCGCCTGCGGCGCCCGCTGCCAGAGCATCTGCCCGGTGGACGGCATCGAGATGAACGAGGCGGGCGAGCCGCAAATAGACCTGCCGAAATGCATCGGCTGTGTCAAGTGCGTCAAAGCCTGCCCCGGCAGCGCCCTGGAGATCTTCTACAGCGAAGAGGAGCTGCAGCTGCTTGCGCAGATGGAGCAGACGGCCGGAGCAGCCGACGAGCAGGTTGATGAGGAGGAGCTTCGGCGGCGGGAACTGCTGGCCGCCTACCGTGGAGTCTGGGTGTTTATCGAGCAGACCGAGGGGGAGCCGGCACGGGTCTCCTGGGAGCTGCTCGGGGCTGGCAGGGAGCTGGCCGCCCGGCTCGGCGTGCCGCTCTCGGCTGTGGTAGTGGGCAGCAGCGTGGAGCATCTCTGCCATGAAGCATTTGCCTATGGCGCCGACCAGGCCTACCTGATCGATGCCCCGGTATTCCATTTCTACCGCACCGAGCCATACCTGGAGGCCCTCTGTCACCTGATCGAGAAGCACAAACCCGAGATCGTACTGATGGGGGCCACCGGACTCGGCCGCGACCTGGCCGGCGCCGTGGCCACCCGGGTCGGTACCGGACTGACGGCCGACTGCACCGGTCTCGGCATCGATGACCGGCGCAACCTGATGCAGACCCGACCCGCCTTTGGCGGCAACATCATGGCGACCATCATGTGCGACCGCTTCCGGCCCCAGATGGCAACCGTCCGCCCCCAGGTGATGCCGCTGCCGGAGAAGCGGCCCGCGGCCGCCGGACCCATCATCCGCAGCCGCTTCACCGTTGCCGAAACGAGCATCTTCACCAAGGTGCTGGAGATCATCCACGACCGGAAAGGCAAAGGAAATGTGGATATCTGCGGGGCCGACTTCATCGTTTCCGGTGGCCGCGGCCTGATGGCTGCGGAGAATTTCAGCCTGCTGCAGGAGCTGGCCGACGAGCTGGGAGGGGTGGTAGCGGGATCGCGCAGCGCCGTCGACGCCGGCTGGCTGCCGCCGGAACGGCAGGTGGGTCAGACCGGCAAGACCGTCCGTCCCAGGATCTACATCGCCTGCGGCATTTCCGGCGCCATCCAGCATCTGGTCGGGATGCAGGATGCGGACACGGTCATCGCCATCAACCGGGACCATGAGGCACCCATCTTCGAGGTGGCTGACTACGGCATCGTCGGCGACCTGTTCCAGGTTGTGCCGTCCTTGACCTACCAGCTCCGCGAACTCAAGCAGCAGCTATAGAGGAACACCCCAATGACTCAGCAGACAGTTTTCGCCATACTTCTCTTGTCCAGCCTCGGACTCTTCACCTGGCTTACCATGCGCCGGCTCGCTCTCCTCACCCTGGGACGGCCCGAGAACCGCTTCGACCGTCCCCTGGCCCGGCTGCGGGCCATGCTGGTGGACGCCATCGGCCAGCGGCGGGTGGCACGGCGCCCCTTCGGCTTCAACCACCTGGTCATCTTCTGGTCGTTCCTGATCCTGGTCCTGGCCAACGGCGAGTTCATTTTGCAGGGGATCTTCTCCGACTTCAGCCTGGGTCTTTTTCTGCCCGTTCCTCTCCACCACGGCCTGCTGCTTGCCTTCGACCTGGTTTCGCTCCTTGCCCTTGGAGCCGTGATCGTTGCCGCCGGCCGCCGGCTTCTGGTACGCCCGGCCGGTCTGGACAGCGAGTATGTTTCCGGTCGCAGTGCCGAAGCCTTCATCATCCTCGGAGCCATCGGCCTTCTCATGCTTGCCTTCTTCGGCCTCCACGGCAGCGAAATTGCCCTGGGGCGCGAACCGGCGGCACTCTGGCAGCCGGTCTCCTCTGCCGTCGCAGCGGGGCTCTCGGCTTTTCCCCGATCCTCGTTTCTCGAACCTTTCGCCTTGTACTGCTGGTGGCTCCATGCCGTGGTGCTGCTGGCTTTTCTCTGCTTTCTCCCGGCCAGCAAACATATGCACGTGCTGACCGCCATTCCCAACTGCTTTTTCCGCAGCCTTGAGCGTCCCAATACCCAGCCCAGGGAGGAATTTCTCCCCGGCAGCCGCTTCGGCGTGGCCAAGGTCACCGATTTCAGCTGGAAGGACCTGCTCGACTCTTTTACCTGCACCGAATGCGGTCGCTGCCAGGAGGCCTGTCCGGCACGGGCGACCGGCAAGCCTCTCAACCCCCGCCAGGTGATCCATGCAGTCAAGACCAACCTGCTGGTGAACGCCGACCCCCTCAATGCCATGCTGCCGCCGCCGGTGCCGCTGTTCGGCCAGGAAGGAGAGGCAACGATAAGTGAGGAAGCGATCTGGGCCTGCACTACCTGCGGCGCCTGCCTGACCGAGTGTCCGGTCTGCATCGAGCAGATGCCGAAGATCATCGCCATGCGCCGCAATCTCGTGCAGATGGAGAGCCGTTTCCCGGAGGAGCTCCTCAACCTGTTCGAGAACATGGAAAACCGCGCCAATCCGTGGGGGATCGCCCCGAGCGAACGGACCAAGTGGTGCACCGGCCTGGAGGCCAAACCGTTTGTGGCCGGAGAGACCGAGTACCTCTTCTTTGTCGGTTGCGCCGGCGCCTTCGACTCCCGCAACAAGCAAGTAACCATGGCCATGGCCCGGATTCTCGATGCTGCCGGGGTCTCGTGGGGGATCCTCGGCCGGGACGAGAAATGCTGCGGCGACAGCCTGCGCAGGCTCGGCAACGAATATGTCTTCGAGCGGCTTGCCACCGAGAACAGCCAAATGCTGCGGGAGCGGGGGGTGACCAAAGTGATCACCCAGTGTCCCCACTGCTTCAACGTCCTCAAGAACGACTACCGCCAGTACGGCCTGGAGCTGGAGGTGGTGCACCACAGCGAACTTATCCGGGAGTTGCTGGCGAGCGGCCGGCTGACCATGGGCCTGGTAGCCGATCAGGGGACCACCGTGTTCCACGACTCCTGCTACCTGGGGCGGCACAACGACATCTACGACGCCCCCCGCCAGGTCATTGCCCGGGCCACCGGCGCTGCTCCTGTGGAGATGGCGCGCAACCGGCAAAATGCCTTCTGTTGCGGCGCCGGCGGCGGCCGGATGTGGCTGGAAGAGCACAGCGGCAGCCGCATCAACCTGGAGCGGGTAGCCGAGGCTTTGACCAGCAATCCCGACACCATCTGCGTCTCCTGTCCATACTGCCTGACCATGTTCGAGGATGGCCTCAAGGATACGGGAGCAAGCAAGGCCAAAGTAAAGGATCTCGCCGAAGTGGTAGCAAATGGACTGCGTATCGTCTGATAAGCAGTTTCGCGAGTGGTCGCAAACTATCACCAAACGGTTAATGGATCTTCAACTTTCTATTGAAGTGTAAGAGCTTAACATCCAGTAAAAACTGCTTAATTTAATTGCGACCTTTGCGCGAGTAAACACCAAAATTCTTGACTAATTATTACCTCTCCAGCCACTGATGAAATGCTAAGGGGTAGCTGAAGGAACCTGTCCAATGACCAAAATTCCTGCTGCATCTGATAGCTCTGATGACCAGAGCCCCGTCCCCGCCCTGCGGCCCCACCCTTCCCGACTCTTCGTCGAGACCACCAGCCGCTGCAACCTGAACTGCGTCATGTGCATGAAGCAGAGCGGCGGGAGCAGCAGCGCCGACGGGAACCTGGCGCCGGAGACCTTCGAAGCCCTGAAGCCGGTCATCCCAAAGCTCGACGCCCTGGTGCTTAACGGCGTCGGCGAGCCGCTGCTCAATCTGCAGCTGGAGCAGTTCATCTCACGGGCCAAGACGCTTCTTCCCAGCCACGGCTGGGTCGGCTTCCAGAGTAACGGCCTGCTGCTGACCGACCTGCGGGCCGTCTCCCTGGCCAATGCGGGGCTGGACCGGATCTGTCTCTCCCTGGACGGGGTAACGCCGGATACCTTTCGCACAGTCCGCGCAGGCGGGGAGCTGGCCGGCCTGGACCATGCCCTCGGCGCCATGGCCAGGGCCAAAGCGCTCAGCGAGCGGCCGGAGCTGCAGGTGGGGGTCGAATTCGTAGTCATGCGGGACAATCTGCGCGAACTGCCGGCAGCCCTGCGCTGGGCAGCAGAGCGCCAGGCGTCCTTTGCCATCGTCTCGCATATGCTCCCCTACGACGAAGCCCACGCCGGCCAGTGCGCCTACGACCTCTGCACCGGTGAAGCCCTCGAGCTGTTCCACGTCTGGCAGAACAAGGCACAAGTTGCCGGGGTCGCGATCGAACGCTACTTCGACCTGCTCTGGAAGTATGACCGCAACCCAGAGGAACAACGGATCGTCGCCTTTGTAGGAGCAATGAAAACCGATGCCCTGCGCCACAACGTCACCCTCGACCTGAAACGGCTGTTCGCCTTCGACTACGAACGCAGCGACGAACTGTACGGGGTATTTGCCGAAGCAGAGGAAACGGCAGCCCGGGCCGGTATCGAGCTGCACCTGCCTCAGCAGGCCCCCAGTGAGAAGCGAAGCTGCGACTTCGTCCGGCAGGGGGGCGCATTCGTCAGCTGGGACGGCGGGGTGCACCCCTGCTACTACCTCTGGCACCAGTGCCGCTCCTATGCAGGCGGCTGGCTCCACCCTGTGCAGCCGCGGCTCTTCGGCAACCTGGCTGAAAAGAGTCTGCTGGAGATCTGGAATGGTCCTGATTTTCGTAACTACCGGGAAAACGTCCTCAAGGGGGACTATCCGTTCTGCCCCGGCTGCCCCACAGCCCCCTGCGACTATATCCAGGCCGAGCCCTTTGCCCAGGACTGTTATCTGAACAGTGAGCCGTGTGGCGGCTGCCTCTGGAGCAGCGGGCTGTTTCAGTGCCTGTCCTGATTTTTAATCCACTCTCCCCTCGTGGGAGAGGGTTAGGGAGAGGGGGTACATTGCTGCAAAAAAGCAAAAGACAGGGAAACCCCACCCCTACACAACCTAATACTGAAAGGTAAGCACATGTTCGAAATTCTCAGCAACGACATCCTGGCTCCCAACCTCCACCGTCTGGTAGTGCGTGCGCCCCGCATCGCCCGGGCCCGCCGGGCCGGGCAGTTCGTCATTGTCCGGGCCGACCGGGGTGAGGAGCGGATTCCGCTCACCATCGGCGACGCCGACCCGGCCAGCGGCACCATCTCCCTCTTCATTCAGGCCATCGGTGCCTCCACCCGCCGCATTGTCGCCATTCCCGCCGGTGGAGCCCTGCGTGACGTGGCCGGGCCGCTCGGCCAGGCTACCCACATCGAAAACTTCGGCCGCGTCGCCTGCGTCGGCGGCGGGGTCGGCACCGCCGTCCTCTACCCCCTGGCCAAGGCGCTGGCAGCAGCCGGCAACCAGGTTACCACCATCATCGGCGGCCGCTCCAGCCAGTATGTCATACTGGCCGACGAGCTGGCCGCCCTCTCAGAGGAGCTCCTGGTGACCACGGAAGACGGCAGCCAGGGACGGCAGGGATTCGTTACCGCCGAACTGGCCGACCTGATCGCCGATCCGTCCCGGAGTCCCCGGCTGGTGCTGGCCGTCGGTCCGGTACCGATGATGCGGGCAGTGGCGGAACTTACCCGCCCCCACGGCATCGAGACCCTGGTCAGCCTCAACCCGATCATGATCGACGGCACCGGCATGTGCGGCGGCTGCCGGGTCGTAGTAGGCGGCGAGTCCCGTTTCGCCTGCGTCGACGGCCCCGAATTCGACGGCCACCAGGTCGACTTTGCCGGTCTGGCCGACCGTCTGACCACTTACCGCGGCTTCGAAGCGGAGGCGCACCACGCCGCCGGCGACTGCCGTCTCCTCAAGGAGGTTGCCAATGGCTAACGATCTCACGATGAAAGAGCGCCTGGCCATAAGCCGGGTCCACATGCCCGAACTGGACGCCACGGTTCGCAGCCGAAATTTTGCCGAAGTGAACCGCGGACTGGAGCTGGACGCCGCCGTGCAGGAGGCCAAACGGTGCATCCAGTGCAAGCACCGGCCGTGCGTCGACGGCTGTCCTGTCGGGGTCTCCATACCCGAGGTACTGGACGCCCTGTCGAAGGAGGATCTGCCGGCAGCAGCCCGCCTGCTGCAGGGAGACAACGCCCTGCCGGCAGTCTGCGGCCGGGTCTGCCCCCAGGAAACCCAGTGCGAAGCCAAATGCGTGCGGGGCGTCAAGGGCGAAGCGGTGGCCATCGGCTACCTGGAGCGGTTCGTTGCCGATTGGGCCATGGCCAACCGGTCGCAAGTGGTCGCCGATGCCCTCCCGCTAGCCAGCGGCAAACAGGTGGCAGTGGTCGGCGCCGGTCCTGCCGGCCTGACCGCCGCTGGCGAGCTGGCCCGCGCAGGCCATGGGGTCACCGTATTCGAGGCGCTACACGACACCGGCGGAGTGCTGCGCTACGGCATCCCCGAGTTCCGCCTCCCCAAGGAGATCATCGACGTGGAAGTCGCCCGTCTGGTTGAGCTGGGCGTCGTCATCGACTGCAACGTCATCATCGGCAAGACCCTCACTCTGGACCAGCTGCGGGAAGAATTTGACGCGGTCTTCATCGCCAACGGCGCCGGCCTGCCGACCATGCTCGACATCCCGGGGGAGAACCTCAAGGGGGTCTACTCGGCCAACGAATTCCTCACCCGGGTCAACCTGATGGAGGCCGGCCGCAACCCGGGGGCCACGACCCCGATCATCCGGGGCCGGAATGTGGCGGTCATCGGCGGCGGCAATACCGCCATGGACTGCGTCCGCACCGCCCGCCGTCTCGGCGCGGAACGGGCAATGATCATCTATCGCCGCAGCGAGGCCGAGATGCCGGCCAGGGTGGAAGAGATCAAGCACGCCAAGGAGGAAGGAGTGGAGCTGGTCATCCTCACCGCGCCGGTGGAGATCATCGCCGACGGAGACGGCTGGACGGCGGCGCTCCGTTGCCGGAAGATGGAACTGGGTCCTCCCGACGAGTCGGGACGCCGCAAGCCGGTTGCAGTGGCCGGGTCGGAGTTCGATCTGGCAGCCGATGTGGTGGTGAACGCCGTCGGCACGAAGGCCAACCCGCTCCTCACCGCCACGGCGCCGGATCTGGCCCTCAACTCCTGGGGCAACATCATTGTCGACCCTGACTGCGCCACCAGCCTGCCGGGGGTCTTTGCCGGCGGCGACATGGTACGCGGCGGGGCGACGGTCATCCTGGCCATGGGCGACGGCAAGCAGGCCGCTGCAGCAATCAACAACTACCTGAACAGCGACAGGTAATATCCCGGGACAAAGGGGGCGCTCAACGCATGTGCAGAAAGATCTTCATCGCCGCCACCGGCCAGAACACCGGCAAGACCACCATCAGCCTGTCACTGGTTCATCTGGCGCAGCAGAAATACCGGCGGGTCGGCTTCATCAAGGCGGTCGGTCCCAAGTGCCAGGAATTCAACGGTTGCGTTGTGGACAAGGATGCAGCCCTGATGGCCCGGATCTTCGGCCTGGAGGAGGATATCCGCCTCATGTCGCCGGTGGTGCTCGGCCGGGGATCGACCAAGCAGTATCTGGACGGCCACCTGACCACTGCAGAACTGGAAAAAAGGCTCGTCACCGCCTGCAGGACAATGGAAGAGAAATACGACTTTCTGGTCATAGAGGGGGCCGGGCATGGCGGTGTCGGTTCGGTGGTCGGGCTCAGCAACGGACGGACGGCGAGCCTCTGCGGTGCGCCGGTAGTGATGGTGAGCGGCGGCGGCATCGGCAATGTGATCGATTCGGTGCTGCTGAATCTCCCCCTCTACCGGGCAGAAGGGAGCCCGGTAAAACTGCTGCTGGTCAACCGCCTGCTGCCGGAGAAGCGGTCCGAGTCCCTGGGCTATCTGGCAAAAGCCCTGGTTCCCTTAGGCATCCCTGTTGCCGGAGCCTTCGACTACTCGCCGACTCTGGCAAACCCGACCCTCAACCACATCTCCCGGCTTCTCAATAATCCGCTCAACGGCGACCCGTCGGCACGCAGCCGAATCGTCCACCACATCCAGCTCGGCGCCGCATCATCCCAGAAAGTAATCGACCTGCTGGAAGAGTCGACGCTCCTGATCTCGACGAGTTCGCGGGACGAACTGATCGTGACTCTCTCTTCCCTCTACCACATCCCCGCGTACAGGAACAAGATAGCCGGCCTCGTCATTCCCGGTCACGCCCCCATATCTGCCATTACCCAACAGATACTTGAAGACAGCGGCATCCCCTATATCCGCATCCTGGCCTCCACCGCCGAGGTATACTCCACCATTACCGGCCACATCTCCAAGATCGGTTTCGAGGATGACGAGAAGATCGACCTCATACGCTCCTCTGCCGAACAGGTCATCGACTTCGAAGCCATCGACCGGCTGCTCTGATGGTGAAATAAATCGAACTATCTTTACATCATCATCGGTAAAATTCGGTTATGATGTCGTTCCCATAACAAAGAGGTTCCAGGAGGTTTTATGACCGGACCGGTCACCGTAGAACTTTTCATAGTCGGCAATGAGCTGCTGATCGGCGAGATCCAGGATACCAACACTCACTGGCTCTGCCGCGAGCTCCACCGGATCGGCGGCACGGTGACCCGGGTCACCGTGCTGCGGGACGAACTCGACGTCATTGCCGCCGAACTGCAGAGAGCGCTGCAGCGCGGTCCGCGGGTCATCATCACCTCCGGGGGGCTGGGCCCGACAATGGACGACCTTACCCTTACGGCCGTGGCCGCGGGAACGGGCTGCCCGCTGCGGCTGGATGAAACCGCCCTGGAGATGATCAGGCGGCGTTACGACGATCTGACCGCCCGGGGGGTTCTGACCGAAGGGGGGCTCAATCCTGCCCGGGAGAAGATGGCCGTGCTCCCTGCCGGGTCAATGCCGCTCCATAACCCTGTGGGAACCGCGCCGGCCGTGCTTCTGGACGCCGGCGGAACAACTATCGTCAGCCTTCCGGGAGTACCGTCGGAACTGAAGGGGATCTTTACCGGCTCTTTGCAGCCGTTTCTGGCTGAAACCTTCAGTCGCGGCTCCGCAGTGATCAGGACCATCAGCGTTTTCTGCAACGACGAATCGATCATGGAGCCGGTGCTCAGCCGGGTGGTGCGGGAACATCCGGAAATCTACCTGAAATCGCTGGCAACAACCCTGGGAGAGAACCGGGAGATCGACATCACCATCACCGCCACCGGCAGCAGCGACGCCGGGCTGGAAAAGCTGGTCGAGGCCGCCATGAACGACCTGCGCGCCGGACTCTCCGGCCTGGGCATCGCATTCCGGGACAAGGAAAGAGAGTAGCCATTACCCTGCCGACACCGGCAGCCATCAACCGTGCGCCTGCACGGAACAACAAAAAAGGAGCAGCAATGCACGACATGAAATTCATTCTCGAAGTTATCGGCGCCGTTTCCCTCTCCGTGATCATCCTCTTCGCCATTTATGCAAAAATAGGCGAGATGAGTTCCAAAAAACAGAAGTAAGGGGCCTGGAATAAACTGATATACCGGAAGGAGTCCATTTGTGAAAAAAGATATCGTCGAAAAGAGCGCCATTCTGCAGCGGGACCGGGAAACCTACGGCATCGCCCCCCACATCCCCGGAGGAATTACCGATACCGCTACATTGCGGAAAATCTGCGACGTGGCCGACAAGTACAACCTGAAGCTGAAACTCACCTCGGCCCAGCGGATTGCCCTCTTCGGCATCAGGGAGGAGGACATCGACAGAGTCTGGGAAGAGGTGGACGAAAAACCGGGTGCGGCCCTCGGCCTCTGTGTCCGAAGCATCAAGATCTGCCCCGGCACTACCCACTGCAAGCGGGGCGTACAGGATTCGGTCTCCCTGGGGCTGAAGCTGGACACTCTCTACCATGCCCTCCCCCTCCCCAACAAGATGAAGATGGGGGTCTCCGGCTGCATGCTTTCCTGCGCCGAGGTGGCGGTCAAGGATATCGGCATCATGGGAACTCCCAAGGGGTGGAAGATCCTCGTTGGCGGCAACGCCGGCGCCCGCCCGCGCCTGGCCGACCTGCTGGTGGAGACCCCCGCCGAAGAGGAAGCCGTGCTCGCCGTCGTCGACCGGATCATTGAGTGGTACCGCAACTGCGGCCGGGAAGTCCGCCTCGGCACTCTCGTCGAGGAAATGGGGATCGAACAGTTCCGCACCGTGGTGCTGGAACAGCCTGAAGCGGTCGCGGCCTAGGACAGGCTGTTTTCACACCGCAATTTGACAATAAAAGGGGGGCATCAGTTTGCTCCCCTGATATTTAACTATTTCCAACCCCTTCAGTCCCCTCTTTCGCAAGAGCACCCTTCTAAGCCCCTACCCGGATGTTCTCCGCCTCCGGTTGAGCGTGTCGTCAGCCATGCTTCTTTCTTTGGTGAACAGGCAGAACTTATTTCCGCGAGCAGAAGAGACGGAACAACTAGCTCTGGCTGCTTTGCCCACCCACATCGCAAATACCGAGGAGGAAGCGACCCGGGCCGGGAATGCCGGTCGGAACGAAGGCGACCCGGTCCCCCGCCTGGATGAGGTGGTCGAGGCCGTGAACTGTGTGATTGACAAAGACCGCTTCGATTTTTTCCAGCGGCAGGTCGAGTTCCCGGGCGAGGTCACAGGCCGCACAGCCACCGGGAGGGACACTCACCTCGGTCGTCGATTGCAGGCCCCGTTCCATCCTGAGAGTGTGCAGCGCTCCGAACATCCGTACTGTCGTGTTGGTTTGCGTAGACATGACAACTCCTTTCCTGGTTGGTTTTACCGACTTTGCAAATGATTGCGGCTGTTGCTCGTCAAACAAACGATTGTTTGACTACGAAGTAAAAATAAGAACTAGTCCTTTTGCAATACTCCGTTCGTGAAGATGTCCATGATGTGCCGGATCAGCTCTTCGTCACGCCCCGGGGAGTGATCCACCAGTTCTCCCGACGCCGGTTCCAGAAGGAAGTAAAAGTTGATCATGCCGGCCAGGGCGAGAGCCGTGTCGGTCGGATCGAGACCTTCCCGGAACTGGTGGTGAGACAAACCGTCGGCAAAGAACTCCTGGAGAATCTTCACCACCTCCTGGATCGCGGGCTTGACGATTGTGTCAAAACAACGGGTCGGGTTTGTCAGTTCGCTCGTATAGAACCTGAGCAGATAGGGGTTTTGCCGGTAACGGGCAACGGTGGCCCTGACGTAAGACTCGATTTTTGTCAATGGGTCGGCATCCAGCAGTGCGATCTCGGCCACCCGGTACAAAACTGAAAACTGCTCGTTGAGGACCGCACCATAGAGCCCTTCCTTACCGCCAAAGTAGTACGAGATCATAGACACATTGACCCCGGCGAGGGAGGCGATCTCCCTCACGCTTACGCCGTTGAACCCCTTTTCGGAGAAGAGAATGGTGGCGGTTTTTATCAAGACGGTGCGGCAATCGTTGTCAGCCAAAGTGAGTCGCTTATCCTTCTTGCGCCTGGCACGCCCGGCGGCAATGGCGGCAGTTCCGGTTGATAGTAATAGTAGAAGAAAATCAGTCAAACGTTCGTTTGGATTATTATATTCCAATACAAATTTGCTGCAACAGGAAAATTATCCGCCGGGCAAATCATAGGCTGTATCTCAACAACGGCCGTGCAGCCGGCAGCGGAGCTCCCGAAAAAAAAGAGGGGCATCAGTTTGCCCCCTCTTTTCTATCCACTGTATCCAGCCCGTCAGTCCGCCTCAAGCATCATTCGGGTTCATCGAACGTGTTTAGGCTAAGCCGTATGCTCCTCCCATTTTCCAACCCCGAAATTTTATCCAGAATCTCTTTCGGGGACCCGGCGCTGAATTCTATCAGCGTGTGATAAGGCATTCCTTTATCACTTTCAACAGTCTCTTCTGTCCATTCCAGCTGCTCTAATTCCTCGATGGGAATGCCCAGTTCTTCGGCAAGCAGCTCATTTCTCAGTTGTTCTGCATTCTCTTCCAATTGACGGTTGCTCATAGCGTCCTCCGATTTTATCCGAGTTGCATAGCCCCCCTATTTCAACGATAACACGATTTGTTGAGCCTGATAAATATTTCATTTGATACCTCTAAGATGCGGATTAAACAGAAACGTCCAGCTCCATTCCATATATCACACCTCAATTTCACAACTAAAAAGGGGGGCATCAGTCTGCCCCCCCTACTCTCCAACTATTTCAATCGCTGTCAGTCCGCAAGACTCGTGTCAAGGGCTGGCCTCTCCTGGCAATTTTTCAGATCGAAAATAGCGTACCAGCATTGGCACGACGAGCATCGCGCCAAGGACGATCAGCATCGTCGTATTCGGGTCCCGAAAGTACGAGTTCAGGCGCAAGGTCGTGAGCGCGATGACGCCGAAATAAAGCATGTCTCCGGCGATGGCAATGGCCCAGCCGGCAAGGAATCCGTGGCCCGCAGCGAGCGCCGTGGCGCGCCCTGTCATTGGATCCACGCCGAAGGCTATCATGACGAGCGCAAGGGGGCCTGCGCCGGTGCCGCTGAAATGTGCGACGCTACGAGCCGTTACCGCCTTTAGAGCCGCGCTGAAACGGGCCAGAAACGGGACTTTTCCGCAGAGCGTAGCGAGAAGCCGCAGAACCGGTTCAAAGGCCAGGGCCAGGACCATATCCGAAACCAGGTAGAGCCCCGTGGTGACCGGCCAGGCCAGGCCTTTGGCCTGAGCGAGCATGACACCGGCAGGGATTCCGCCCCCGACCGGAATAATGAATAGCTTCAGCACGGAAAGCATGTCGGATGTTGACTGGACCGAGCCGGGGATTTGCCCGGACAGTTGGAAAAAGGCCATGGGACTCCTGGTGTAGGGATAGCTCGTTACTCCCCGGTTTGAACCGGATTTGCAGATACAGCTTGGCCCCTTTTTAATTCGGCGGTGAAACCTCTGCCTCCGGCCTTAACCAGAGGATGATAAAGGAGCGTCCGGCTGTTGCTTTGGAGCTGGTGGTTATGAACCCGTCCTTGACTTCCCACATCATCAAACGTTCACCATAAATGTCTGTACGAGATTGGTACTGGGGTAACGAGTCCAGCCGTCGTTCGCTGACAAGAACTTTTCCCAAAAATTCCTGTACCTGATCAAAGGATGAATCGGGAAACTCAAGACGCACACGATTCAGTTTTCCTTCTGAAAAAGAAAAGGTAAGCATCTTCGCCGGGATATTATTATATGCCGATTTGATCGGCGCCCAGCAGACATAATCATCGGTTTTCGAAAGTTTTTCCTCAGGTCGCAGGTTTCCAAAGCAATCAAGGGTATACCCCCTGTTCCTGTACTCCCGGATGGTGTCTGACTGGTTTGCGGCATAAAACGTATTTGGCGGATGGTCAAAGTTCGGCGCGCTAAGGCGTGCGATCCAGTCCGAGATCTCATACCTGATACTCGGGAAAAGATACTGAGCGGCTGCCAGGGCAACAGCTACGAATAGAAGAATTACCAGGATGACGATTCTTTTGCTGCCTTTACCCTCTTCTGAAGGAATGGCTGTAACCTGCTGCTCCAGCCTCTGTTTTTCGAGGTATTTTGCCGGGATAATGCCGCATGAGGCGCAAACATCCTCACCATGGTAGGAAGCGCCACATTTCGGGCAGCCTGACAATTCAGCGCCTGCCGGTGCGGGCTCCGTCTCGTGGCTTCGTTCCTGACTCCGAACGATCGGCGTTAACGGTTCGATCTGGCAGACTATTCCGGCCTGATCCAGCGACGTTTTGTAACGTCTGGCAGCTATCAGGTCGAGATCGGACTCGAAAACAAAAGGATTACCGGAGAAGATCCGTTCAAGTTTGTCTTTGTCGTCCTTGCACAGGCCAAGAAGATTTTTCTGAACCTCTTGAAGGGAGAAGCCAGAGTGGATTTCACCCGTGGTAACTATGCGATACTTCATTTCTTCCACGAATTCTCCTGAGAAGCCGCAATATTCAACGTAATTCCGCACCCGGAATTTAACATGAAGATAAGTTCTACTCCCTGAACCCGCCAGAAAAATCGATTACGCACATGGTGTCGAAACGCGGATGGGGACCACAGGCGACTCCGGCGGTTGTGAATGCTTTGGTGAATATGTTCTTGCGATGTCCCCTCCCCTTCACCCCGTCGTCGATAATCAGTTGCATGACCATCTCACGGGCGCCATTGGGTCCGTAACCGATATTTTCAGCGATCTGCCCTTCCCATCTCCCGTGGCGCTCGATCCGCTCCTTCGGTCCACCGCTCTGCCTGCCGACATGGCCGGTGGCGCCTGATCTCCCCTGTTCCTCTGCGAGCTCGGCAGCCGCTGCTGCAAGTCCATCAGACCACCCGAGCGGCGGCAGCGGCTTCTGGCGGGAGAGATATTTGATCGCTTCATCCACGGCCCCCCTCCCTTCAACGGTAATTACTCGGGAGCTGCTGCCGGGCAGCAGATACGATTTCCCCCGGAACCGGCCACGTAATTCGCGAAGATACCCGGCATAGGTACGGGGCGCAGTCCGGGCCAGATTGATCTCGGCCAGAACCTGTCCAGCCAGGTTCTCTTCCACTGCCGAGGCCGGAGCAACCACCGAGAGAAGCAGGCAGATTGTTATGTAAAAAAGTTTCATTGTCATTGTTTGGTTTGATTCCAAGCAGTTCTATGAAATTAGATGATAATTAACATCAAAGGTGGAGTGTAGGTTTGACACTTTCACATACGAAATTTAACTAGCTTTCTTGCGAAGTACGCTGATGCCATATGTTATCCCGAATAGGCTTAGAATTCTGAGGACTGCAACCACACCAGCCAGTTCTCTGGAATGTCCAGGATTTATGCCAGCACTTAAAGCAAGAAGAACCAGAGCTGTAGCAAGAACAGTCCACCTTGGAGTATGATTGGCAAGATACCGTAGTCCATAAGCCCCTCCGAAAAAAGCTACAAGCACCACTACCAGAGCTATTTTGCCATATGAATCCATTTACCCCGCCTCAATATTAATATGGAATCGTTCGTTAAACAATGAAGAAGCCAGTTCTCATCAGGCCGCTCCAATAGCCTTTTCACTTCATCGTAAATTTTGTTGCTAAAGTGTCAGCCCTTGACTCGAAACATTGTCTTATGTCAATGGCTGACCCTTCAGACTTTCCTTTCATGTGACCAAAAGCCCTTTTTTTTCTGCAACCGAAATCGAAGCGAGTGTTCCTGAATTGAATTCGAGAAAATCATTTTCAATGCCGTCGCTAAAAATAACGCCATTTTCAGGCATCTGAGAGATGAGCTTGAGAGGTTTATTTGGTGTGATCTTTCCAAAGGTTGTCTCGGCAGATGATGTCTTGCTTGGCCATGGCTCGCGCACCGAAAAGTAAAGATAGTTCGCATCCCATTCAAAATTTCCTTGCGGCGTCCCTTTCTGTTTGTTTCCGGACAGGCGGGCAGCTATCCCCGTAGCACCTGCGACAACGCTCCGGAACCAGCCTGTTGAGCCTAACCCTGTAGAAACAATGATCCCGCTTGAAGAATGGATCTCCGAATGGCCGTCGATCTGCAGTTCGTAGCGGGCAGACGTGTGTGATTTCGGTCCGATAAACAGGTCATTCACACCATGGAGCGTCTGGCCGTTGTTGAGTTCGGCCTTTGCCATTGTTACCTCGCGTAGCGGGCGATTCGCAGAGAACACCTCCGGGATGATCCTGGGCATGTCAGGCACGGTAAACGGCAGGAGCACCCCCTCCCAGCGCTCTGGATCGGGATTCACCCCGACAACGGGCTGGCCGTTCAGGTATTTGAGGACGTTGGCCACCAGACCATCCTGCCCAAGGACAACGATCGTATCGGTGTTGCCAAAAATGAAGTTGGTAATGAATTCCCGGTCGATTGTCTGCAGGCGGCCTAAGTCGGAAAGAAGCCGTTGGACGTGTTGCACTGATGCCTTGTAGTTCTCGTGTTCGCGTTTGTAATCGGAGAAGTCGGCCCCGAGGTGCTCGACGTAAAAACGAGCCTGCGACTCAGTGTTGAACCGGGCGATCAGTTCATCCAGTCGCGTTTTTCTGACTATAAGGACAATCTTGTTTTCGCTGGAACGATCCATTACTCGGCCGGTCCTTTTGCCATCAGCTCGCGCAAGAGATCCGGGGAAATATTCAGCTGGCCGATCTTATCGGCATTCTCGGCCAATTCTTTGAATGCGCTGGCGACCAGCTGACCTGGATCCATGCCGACACTTGCCAAGGCCTGGAGGGTCTTCGGATCGGTTTTCGACAGGGCTCCCATAAGTGCCGAGATACCGTATGCCTTTGCGTCCGACTCCTGTTTTGCGTTCTCGGAAGCCAGGGAAACCAGCTCACGGTTTTTCTCTTCAAGTGCGATCTTGGCCGACATTTTTGCTTCACTCAATTCACGCGCCTTTTTCTGAACAGACTTTTCAGCGTCCATCTGGGTTTCCCTGATCTGCCGCTTCTTGTTTTCGACGGCAATCTCCGTGTTCAGCTCATTTTCCTTGATAGCCCGTTCCTGCTCTACTGCCGCATTTCTGCGGGTATAAACGGCATCGTCCGCTTCGCGCAGTATCTGTTCTCGTACCTCCGCTTCGAGAGCACGCGATGTCTCGGGGGTCGGCCTGATTGCCAGTATCGACAGCCCTAATATCTCTATCCCCAGGGAAGCGGTTTCCTCAGATTGACGCATGCCTTCTCGTAGTGCATTTACCAAGGCGTCAGAGCTCCCCAGCGCTTGACGCAATGACATTTTCTTCAATGAGGAACGTGTCAGTACCTGGGCATGATTGATAAGCCGTTGCGACAGCTTTTGTGGATCATCCGACGTATAATCCTTCCCGTTCGGGGCTAACGAAAAATTCATCAATTGTGACAGTTTTTTCGGATCGGTTACGCTGTAGGTAAGTTGCCCCTGTATGGTCACCTCCTGAAAGTCAGAGGTGACCTCCTTGAAGATAAAGGGGACATCGGTGCTTGCGACCGGTATGCGTACAATCGAAGATGCGGGTTCAAAATAAAAGAAAGCTAAACCTACACCTTCTCTTACCAATTGCCCGTTTCTGTAAAGCAGCACATAGTCTGTTGGTTGGACTTTAATGAACTTGATGCCTAGCATTTGGCCTCCTCGCATTACCTCAGAATAAATTTCAATTTACTGCCAACGTCTCAAGGCGCAACGGCTTGTCGTCTGCCGCCGCTTGGTTAGGCCTCGCTCACCCGACCTTCCACACTTTCGGGGTAAGTCCTTATCTCGCATCGACTTGGGCCAGACAGTCTTCGCGGTAAGGGTCGGCGTGGTAAAGATCGTTTCGGGGTCTATTCAAAAATGGAGTCCATGGATACTCATGAGGTGTCGGTGTGGCATCCGAGTCATGCCTCCAAGGAAATTCCTCAGGCACGGCGAATCCAAACGACGCGGCTTGTTGTATCATCCAGAGGAGGGCAGCATTGGAGATGTAGCTGTTCTCTTCCGGGTAGCTCCCGCCTATATCGCAGTGGTAGCCAGAGAACCATTTCGTTACGTATTGGGTCCTTATGCCCTGATAGCTCTGCGGATAGAAGGAATATCGTCGCTCCTTCCTGGCTAGCGCATGTCGAACGTTGAGGATCTCGGGCTCCAGGATGTCCCCATACAATCCCCGGTTTCCGCCCATGAGAAAAGGACGCGTGGCCGCAACCGTATCCCAAAGGCCGAGGAAATGCACCGGATGAGGTTCAGTACTTGGAAAACGGCGTGACGGATTGCGCCCAGTGATCGTGGAGCGGTAATATTCGTAGGCATCGCGGGCGTAGGCAATGTCTGGACCTCGGAGAATGCCAATGCGTGCGATCATCCCCGCAAGATGACGCGCGCTGAACGCACCGCGACTGAAGCCGAAAATGAATACTCGGCACCCTGGATCAAAATTCGCGCACACAAACTGATACGCCTGCCTTAGGCTGATCTGTACGCCTACACCGGTCAGTACTGTCCAGACCTTATCGAGAGCACGGTACACGCCAACGCCGGGCGAATAGAACTTCAGTTGCGGTTCACCTTCTGGGGTGACAGTCGGCGCTAGCATGAAGAGCTTTGCGATGTTAGTGAGATTCGTACCTTCAGAGCGATTCTGCGTTCCGTCAAGGAATACGGCGATATTCTTCATTTGCCACCTCCGAAGTCTTCCCTATGCGAAAAGAGGGATTCAGGCCCTGAAAAGGGAAAGATTTGACAAACAAGATAGCTCAGAAATTCTCTTTTCAAGGCCTGCCCCCTCTACCACTTTTGTCATTTCCATTTATGCCTCAACGGGGTGGGAGATCACCCGACGGCTACTTGGTCAGGTGCAGCTTTCTCGTTAGGCATTTTCGACCTTATAACTACTGTACCCGCCATAAAGTCGTGGACTGCCCTTCGCTTTTTGTTAGTAAGCATTGTAATAAATTCACCCCATATCCAGATATTCATCGTTACGTTCACTATTTGGTACCAGCTTGGGGCTTTTTTGACCATTTGTTGAGTTCTTTCTATCCACCCCAGCGAGAAATATTCGGCATCTGTCATTCCCATTGTTGCAATGATCAGTGCAATGGACATCGCCGTTGATAACACAAATAAAACTGAATAGCGGAGCATAGCTTCTTTATACCCCACGCTGTTTCCATCTAACTTCGTAATTTTTATTTTAAGTATGAGTTTTCCAGGAGTACCGCCATATCTCCGAACAAGGTAGACGTGGAATAAAAGGCCAATTAATGCACCTGGTAAAAAATAATAAAGGTTAAATAGGCGGGACTGTCCATTGCCCCACATACTTATCGCTACTAGTGGAAGTAAGACAAAAAAATCCAACCAATACGCCCCAAATCTTCTCCAAAAACCCGCATATTCCATTTGTTCTCCTTTGTGCCTCACGGCTCGGCCGCTGGGCCGTGAGCATTATGGGGTCATTTGCCCTTTACCGCTGCCTCCGCGGCGCAATCGCGCTTAGGCTTGAGCCCTCTGGCGCGCACGGCCCCGAGTTCCACCCTGGCAGCTTCGAGGTCGGCGCGGAAAACTGGGTCCGCATGCAGCCGGGCAACGGTGCTCACTCCCATGACACGCCCCGCGGCCACGTCGCTCTCCCAATGGACGTTGCATACAACCCTGCTCTTCCCGTAAGCCAGCCCCCGGTTGATGATTCCATCAGCACGCTCCGGGTCGATCTCGCTCAGGATGAGCGCCCAAGCCCAGCCGATGGCCGAATGCGCTGAAGGGTAGGAGCCGCTCTT
>Ga0134124_10000840_pt1 | contig 24715 bp, 17 predicted proteins | sample KB304_FD_96880 | JGI IMG/M metagenome (GOLD analysis project Ga0134124, IMG submission 96880) | Terrestrial soil microbial communities without Nitrogen fertilizer from Kellogg Biological Station, Michigan, USA - KB3-0-4 | ecosystem: Environmental > Terrestrial > Soil > Unclassified ... | reverse complement strand
TATTCAAAGACAGATGTGGGACGTTGTCTGAACACGTCGCTGTTGATATAGCAACAGCTGCAGAGATCGTGATCAGAGATTGCCCTCTCACCGTCCTGGCAACCACAGCCGCGACTCCGCATATTCAACATCTTTCGCCCGCGCCTCACCGGCGCACTATCCTGCATGTTTCGCTGCGTGACCTTGCTCCCGAGGTGATACTCGCCTGCGACAACGTGGTAGACGATATTGACCACGTGTGTCGCGCTCAGACCTCGCTGCATTTGACGGAACAGTTGACCGGGCGGCGAGATTTCATCAGATGCAGCATCGGAGAACTGTTGTTAGGGCGAGCGGCGCCCCGCAACGAGGCAAACAACACCACCATCTTCAGTCCTTTCGGATTAGGCATCCTCGACATCGCCCTCGCCGCGTATGTGTTTGAGCAGGGAATTGGGAAAGGTTTGGGAACGGTGATGAAGTCTTTCTTTCCCACGGCGTGGACGGAGCGTACAGAGACAAGCCTTTCTTCTCAGAGTCAATGGTGAGGAAAGCGGTACATTGATGCGCTCATTGAAAACATAGGCAAATTTGTTATTCTGTCTCCACCTCGATATGGCGGCATGTCGGGTCGCAAGCACGCGGCCTTTCTCCTCCTCCCAAAAGATTTCCGCCTCGAGTACGCCGCTAAAACTTTGAGATGGCCTTTGGGCCTGCTCAAATGAACTGAATTACCTAAATGAACATGATCACCAAAATTCTGCTCGTCGTCTTCGTGTTTTTGTTTACGAGTTTTGATATGAGTCAGAAGCAAAAACTAAAGCCCATCAAAGGCTCGGACTTGAAAACCCGCTGGGAGGCGGCGCTCCAGGATGGGCGGTCTAATCAGCCCGGCTCACTCTTCTGGGTTGGATATTCCTTCAACGTAAGACATGGAGTGGGTATCGAGATTACGCCGGAACCGGGGATTGAGAACCAAAACCTGGGACTCTTTTTTCTCTACGACCCTGCGGCTAATTCAGTCAAAACATTTGATGTCTATAATATGGATCGGGAGCACGACTACGATTATCCAGCTTACTGGCTCGGTCAGGCTGAGAACAACGAGAGCCTGGATTTCTTAAAAGCGATTGTTGTCGCAAAGGCCGGAGATTCCATGTCAGTTCGCCTTATCGAAGCGATCTCCATGCATGAAAGTCAACGGGCTGATGCAGTGTTGGGAGAGATGACCCGGCTTCCAGGCAAGAGGGAAAGAACAATGGCCACCTACTGGTTGAGGGAGCGTGCGACGGCCCGTCAGCCATTTGAAGATCTGCCCGATAACGTCCCCGCCTTAACCGAAATCCTCCGCAATGATCGAGAAAGCTTGACTGTCCGCCGCCGGGCGGCCGTCGCCCTCGGTATGTGCGCAGACCCTGCTGGCCTCCGCGCCCTGGCGACGTACTATCCCACGGCCGGCGATCGCGAAGTGAGGGAACTAATTCTCGGAGGAGCGGTCAACAAGGTCAACGAGACTTCCGTTGTGTTATTCCTCGAAGTCGCCGCAAGCGAAACAGATCGCCAGTTGAAGCAACAGGCTTACGATTGGTTAGCGGAGAAGACCGGCAAACGCATCGCCTGGGATCTTGATCCAGGCATCAAAATATTCCCCAATGACGAGATTAGTTCAGTGGAGAGCGCGAACCTGGAAGAGATCAGGCGCAGAACGCCGGACGAAGCGGCGGCCCTTCTCATCACGGTCGCAGAAACTCATCAGAAGGTCGGAGTTCGGAAAGCGGCAGTGGTGCAACTTGGACAGCTTGGTGGACAAAGGGCACTGGAGTTTTTCCGTAAAGTGCTATCGAAGGATGCCAAAGGCATCCCGGTCTATGCGGGCGCGCGTAGCCTTTGATTGAGTCAATGCGAGACGTGTTTGTACAGCCCCCCGGTTTTCATTCCCTGAGAGAGATCAATCATGCTTAGAAACCTGATACCAGATTTGCGAGTAGCCTTTCGAATGCTTAGGAAGAAACCGGCGTTTGCAATTGCTGCACTATTGAATCTGGCGCTTGGGATTGGCGTTAATACTGCAATATTTAGTGTTGTCAACGCAGTTCTGCTGCAGCCGTTGCCTTACACAGAACCGAACCAACTGGTGTTCATATGGGACACGGCGCGTGACAAGGCCGAGAAGTTAACGTACCCCGTTTCTTCGCCCAATTTCCGTGACTGGCAAGAGAATAATAATGTCTTCGCGAGCATGTCCGCTTATTCATTCGATTATTTTAATCTGGTCGGTCAGGACAAGCCGGAGCGACTGTTCGCGGCTTACGTATCCCCGAATTTCCTGACGACCCTCGGAGTCACGCCCGCGTTGGGCCGCTCGTTTTCGTCGTCGGAAGAGCAGAGCTCGGAAGTCATCATCAGTAATAGTTTATGGAAGCGGCGCTTCGCCTCGAATGCGCAACTGGTCGGACAGCCACTCACTATAAACGGACGCGCTTATACCGTCATTGGAGTTTTGCCACCTGAATTCCAAATTCCCAGACAGGTTTCATTAGGCGTGGTCGCCATGGACGACGTTGATCTGCTGGTGCCGATCTCTGTTCTTGCCAGCACCGAGCCGGGCACGGTGAATGAGCGCGGGCGGCACTTCCTGACTGCCGTGGGGCGGGTGAAGCCGGGAATTGGAATCGAGCAAGCAGGCTCCGCAATGACGGCAATCGCGAGTGGATTGGCGCAGCGATATCCGGAAGCTAACGCGAACTTTACCGTCCATCTCGTTCCGGTCCACGAACAAATAACCGGAAGCATTCGTCCGGCGTTACTCCTGCTGCTGGGAGCGGTCGGATTGGTGCTGTTGATTGCCTGCTCAAACGTGGCCAACCTACTGCTCGCCAGATATGCTGGACGACAAAAAGAGTTTGCGATCCGTGCGGCGCTGGGGGCCAGAGCTGGCCGGCTACTCCAGCAATTGTTCACTGAGAGTTTGTTGCTCGGGTTGATCGGAGGCGGCCTGGGATTACTGTTGGCAGTGGCGGCTACACGCGCCCTAGTGGCCTCGAATCTTTCTGATATTCCTCGCATTCTGGAAACCGGGGTGGATGCTCGGGTGTTGGCTTTCACCTTGCTAATTTCACTGCTGACGAGCGTCTTGTTTGCTCTGGCGCCGACGCTTCAATACATTCGGCCTAATTTGAATAAGACGCTGAAAGACGGTGAGAGATCTGCGAGTACTGCTCCACTAAGCAGGCGCCTTCGCAGCGTACTCGTAGTAACCGAAATGGCCCTGGCGTTGATGCTTCTGGTAGGAGCCGGGCTGTTAATCAGAAGCTTTAGTCGCATCCTCGCGGTGGACATGGGCTTCAATCCGCGGAATGTCTTAACGGCGGAAATGTTTCTCCCGCCCGATAAGTATTCCACCCCAGCGCAGTTCATCAGTTTTCATAGCAGTCTCATGGAGAGACTCAAGAATGAAGCGGGGGTCGAATCGGCTGCGACCGTGAACATCCTGCCGCTGAAGGGCACCAGGGCCGTCAGTATTGGAGTGGAAGGGCAGCCGGAGCCGCCTCCGGGTCAGGAAGTCCTGATCAGCCAGCGGATAGTCAGTCCGGCGTACTTCAACGCAATGGCGATTCCTTTGCGCCAGGGACGGGTCTTCACCGACCATGACACGGCTGATTCTCCACCTGTCGTCGTTATCAGCCAATCATTGGCGCAGAAATTCTGGGGGCAGGAAAATGTAGTGGGCAAGCGTGTAACAATGGGCCCAAAGGCTAGCGAGATTGTCGGTGTCGTCGGCGACGTGAAAGAGGCAAGTGTCGAGGACGCCACAAATCCAGAGGTCTACCTACCTTATCGGCAATACCCATGGCCGGTCTTCACCTTGGTTTTACGATCATCCGGCGACCCGAAGAATTTACTGGGCTTCATCCAACGGGACGTGGCAACGATAGACAAGGACCAACCCATTGGAAAATCGGCGCCAATGGAAGAGGTTCTGGCTGAAAAGTTAGCGCAAAGGCGGTTGAATGTGTTGCTGTTGGGAGTGTTCGGCGGAGTTGCGCTGTTGCTCGCACTCGTCGGCATTTACGGTGTGATCTCTTACACCGTCACGCAACGCAAGCACGAACTCGGTTTAAGAATGGCTCTTGGCGCTCAGCCACACCACATTCTCAAACTCATCGTGGGGCAGGGAATGACTCTCGCGCTTATCGGCATCGGGATCGGTTTGGCTGGCGCATTTATCCTGAGCCGGTACCTGACCAGCATGGTCTATGAAATCAGCGTCACCGATCCGGTGACGTTCGTTGGCAGCGCTCTACTATTAGTCCTGGCAGCTTTCATTGCTTGCTACCTTCCGGCGCGCAAAGCGTTGAAGGTCTATCCAATGGACGCCTTGCGACAGGACTAGAACAAAATGCACAAGGCACATATGGGGAAATGAGTATGTACAGATTGCTCGCACTTGTTTTAACTCTCGGAATCACCTTGTTTGCACAAATGTTTTCAAATACCAAACCTTCCAACAAAGACAATGTCCAGGAATTGCTCGCGAAGAGCGCCGCGTCGCTCGGCGGCGCAGACAGGCTGCGGGATGTGCGGAGTATCTCTATGACGGGCACGTTCCGCCGCGCCGTCCCAGATCAGGATCTTGCGGGGGTCTATGAGATCTCTTTTATGTCGCCCGATAAATTCAAAAGAGTCGAGACTGCGGACGCGACTAAGAAAGTGACGCTTAGACTGACGCAGACGCTCAACAACAATGAAGGCTGGAGCGACACTTACATCAAGACAGGTGCAGTCGAACTGAATGTTGGCAAACCAGGATCTGGCGCTCAACCCAGTTCGCCCAAGGCTCGCAAGCAGATGCGCGCAGATTTCGCATATCACCTGCTCGCATGGTTCATCGCAGATCCCAACTTGTATTCAATGGGCTTCAACTACTCAAAGCAAGACTCGGGTTCTGAGTTGGTGCTCAACGGCCCGGATGATTTTACGGCGCGCGTGGTCCTTGATCCCAATACGCACCTACCTCTCACGATGAATTATCGCGGACGACCGCCGGCGATCGCGGTCGATAAGTCCGGGACGAAAGAGGTGGGGCCATTTGAAGTAGAAATCCAGGTACATTTCTCTGACTATCGTGCCGAAGATGGCATCGTCCTGCCGCATCACATCAAAGTGGAATCAGGCGGCAAGTTTCTCGAAGAGTTTAAATTGAAAACCTGCCGCGTAAATCCTTCGGACGTCACCGCCAGCGATTTTCGCAGTAATTAAGACTCGCATAACACCAATCATTCTTGGATAGGGTCAGTACCACCCGCTACCGCAGGTGGTACGGACCTTGTCCAAGCTTCGCGCAAAAACTAGTTCTTTGAACGCCTCTCAATCCGGCTGTGAGGCAATGAGCAGAAGTATCCATTCATGGAGGAAATAGAACAATGAGCAATTCCCCTTGGGTCTTGGGCATCAGTGCATCTCCCCACAACGGGGCGATGTGTCTTTTAAGGGGTGACGAAATCGTGGTGGCGATCCAAGAGGAACGGCTCACGCGAAAAAAACGAGACGGCATCTACGCCGCTCAGCCATGCCGCTCGTTGGAGTACTGCTTCGACTACGCGGGCATCGGGCCTCGTGATCTCAGCATGGTGGTCTATTCGGTGCCTGGGCGAGCAAACAATCGCATGCACGACATAAAGCTCAATCCAGTCTTGCAGGTGGAGCTGAATAACATTCCTACGGTCCGCATCCCGCACCATTACAGCCATGCCATCGGGGCGTTTGCCACCTCAGGTTTCCAGGAGGCTGCCATTCTGATTATCGACGGCGCCGGTTCGCCTTTCGAAGACTTGCCGCCCGACGAGCGCCAGAGCTGCAAGGGGAATGTCGAAGACGGCTTCGAGTCAATCTCGTTGTATTCGGCCGTCGAAACATTCATCACACCGGTTGAAAAGCACCTGGTTCCCCGGGGCGCGTGGGTCACTCCCAATAAAGATGGGATGCCGGGATTCGGCACCTTCGGTGGCCTCTACTCTGCTTCAGCTGCACAGATTTTCGGTGACCTACTGGAGGCCGGCAAGGTCATGGGTCTGGCTCCGTATGGAAGACGAGAATTCCCGACGAGCGAGTTCTACGACCTGGTGGACGGAAGGTTTGTCTTCCACGACACTGTGACGAAGCGTTTTCGCCATCACGATCGATGGCCTGCTCATGAAACCGAATACCAGAATTTGGCAAGTTCGACTCAGGGCGCACGCGAAGACGCTATCCTTTATCTCGTCGAGCATGTTCATCACCTATACCCGAGCAAGAATCTTTGTTATGCCGGAGGAGTCGCTCTGAACAGCGTTGCCAACGAGAGGATCATCGCAGAGTCGCGTTTCAAGAACGTTTACATTATGCCGGCGGCAGAAGATAGCGGGACGGCCATTGGCGCCGCGTATCATGGACTCTGGCAACTCACCAGAAAGAATACACGCCGTAAGTTAGTCAGCGACGCAGTGGGTCGCGATTATTCTGCGACAGAAGTTTCAAATGCTATCGAGCAGACGATTGGCGTGCAGCGCGTTGAGTCGACGTCAATTATTTCAGAAGCCGTTGACCTCTTGTGCAAGGGCCATATCATCGGCTGGTTCCAGGGACGCTCCGAACTCGGCCCGCGCGCCCTGGGCCAGCGTAGTATCCTCTGCGACCCGCGCCGCCCGGACGGAAAAGAGGTATTAAACAGACGCGTCAAACATCGTGAGGGATTCCGCCCCTTTGCACCAGTCGTGCTTCAAGAAGAGGCGCCCAACTGGTTCGAGCTTGAAGGAAAAGACCCGGAGAGTCTTTTCATGTTGCGAATCTGTGAGTTCAAGGAAGATAAGAAAGACCTGGTGCCTGCCGTGGTCCATATAGACGGCACCGGTCGATTTCAAACCGTTACGAGCGAAGTTAACGGGCCGCTGTATGAGCTGATAAAAAAATTCTATGAAGTGACGGGCGTGCCGATCATTCTCAATACTTCTTTTAACGTCATGGGCGAACCGATCGTTGAAACTCCTGCAGACGCTCTTAGGACGTTTCTCTCTACGGGAATTGACTACTGCGTTTTGCAGGACCAGTTGGTGGCGAAAACTCATCGAGTCCTTTTCGAATTTGATGACCTTCCCTGGCGACTAAGGATTCGTGAGGCTATTGCTGCGGCTAAACAGGTGACTGCTGGCGTTGGGGCAGAACAAAACGGCTCCCGTGGCCACATGGAATCGCTGCCCGCAGTGCACAGCTTCAGCGGCACGTTTGAAAATGCGGGAATGGGTCAGATGATCGTCGAACAGAATGGAGATCAGTTACAGGTAACCGTCAATGGCGATGCTCGAGCAAGCCAGAGTAATTGGTCTTCGCCTTTAGGCTCTGCCGGCAAGAATGTATTTGAAGTACTGGACGAACCGTTCAAGGGCTACAAAGTGGTCTTCCTCCCCGATCAAACGGCCAATGTCGACTGGGTTGCCGTCGTGCCGAAGGGCGCCTCGGCGAGGGATGTAGTCTTCAATCGGATCCCGGATGCCGCAATGAATGAAAGGAGCTTACTTGAAAAGTTCAAAGGGACATATGAGTGCGACGGGAAGATGATGCACGTTACCTTAGCGCAAGACGACCATTTGATGGTCACCCTGCCAGGGCAAGTAGGCATCGAATTGCTGGCGAGGAACGACACTGAATTCATGCTACGCAACCTCTTCGGATATGGCATCCGCTTCAAACTCGACAACTCCGGGGTAGTAACTGAGGCGCTCGTAACGGAACCCAACGGGACTAATATGCTGCGGAAAAAAAGCGAATAACCGAGGTTGAACCTGTGAATGGTGTTCTTATCAAAGACGTAGCCAGTGACTGGGTGACATTTCCGCAGCCTGCCCCACAGGCCCGGCTACGTCTCTTTTGCTTTCCTTATGCCGGGGGGAACGCGATGATCTATCGCAAATGGCCCGTGGGCCTCCCGGCGACAGTCGAAGTTTGCGCCATTCAACTCCCTGGACATGGAAATCGCTTACGGGAGCTACCCTTCGACCGTCTAATGCCGCTGGTCGAAGCCCTGGCTCAGGAGCTCTACCCATTTATGAACAAGCCGTATGCGTTATTCGGCCATAGCATGGGCGGTCTAATTAGTTTTGAACTCGCGCGCCTGCTGCGCAAAGAACACCGGCAGGGGCCGGAGCACTTGTTTATCTCCGGGCATCGAGGACCCGAGATAAAAGATGTCGAGCCACCGATGTTCGACTTGCCGACCGCGGAGTTCATTGAGAAGTTGCGTCGCCTGAACGGTACGCCGAAGGAAGTCTTTGAACATCCCGAACTGATTAACTTGATGACGCCCGTCCTGCGTGCTGATTTCGCAATTTCCGAAACCTATGAGTATGTGCACGAAAGGTCGTTAGAGTGTGATTTGACTGCGTTTGGCGGCGTGGGTGATATTGATGTCACTCGCAAGCACCTCGAAGCGTGGCGCATGCAAACCAGTGGCAACTTCAATCTGCGTATCTTTCCCGGCGACCACTTCTTTCTCAATACGGCTCGGCCCTCGCTCCTTCAAGTGCTTTCGCGGGATTTAGAACGGCTCGCTTGAGATTCACCGCGAGCGATTTTCGCAGAGACTAACACGCGCGTGCCGCAAACGCGCGAAGTCATGTAAGCACAGATCGTCTTCCCGTAATCGCCATTCCTCAAATAGTCCGTCCCAATAGTTAATTCTTTGAATGCGCCTCCGTCTGGCTACTAAACAAAACCAACAAAGATGAGCAGCCCGGTCGGTCAGGGGGGAAATAGATAATGAGCAGCAGTGTTGATGCAGAAAAGCCGCACACAGACATTTCTTCCGCGCCTGCTGAACAGCGCCTTCGTATCGGCAGATTACTTACTCTACTTATCTTTGTAATCTTGCTCAGTTTTTATGGGCTTCAGCTCTGGTACCACGCAACACGCACCAGCGCTACCTGGGATGAGCCGTTTCACATCGTGGCCGGATACCGCCACTGGCAGTGCGGCGACTACGGCATCTTGCCGGAACAACCTCCGTTGCTAAAGCTGCTCGCGACATTGCCCATTAGATCACAAAGCTTTATCGAATCGCCCGTACCGTGTGGCTCGAAGATTACACCTGTGTTGCCAGGTTTCTTGATGGGCGCACAGTTCCTTTCCCAAAATGGTGTTGACCGAATCCTGCTGCGAACACGCCTTGCGGCTTCGTTAATTAGTTTGTTGCTGGCTGCGTTGGTCTTCTTAGCAGCGCTGGAAATGTTCGGGAAACCCGAGGCTTTCGTCGCTTTAGCGTTATTCGCCTTTGAACCAAACCTTATCGCACACGGCTCACTCGTGACGTCGGATATGCCGGGTGCGGCAATGACATTCGCCGCCGTATACGCTTTTTATCGATATCGCCAAAAGCCTGACGCGCCGCGTCTCTTAGTCACAGGTTTGGCTACGGGTTTAGCTTTAGCCTCAAAACATTCCGGTATCCTGATACTGCCCATTCTTTTCGTGCTTTTGATTTTGGACACCTGGTTGGCTCGCGGAAACGAGCGGAAAACCTATCCTCCCCTGGGTCGCACTATTCTTAATGCTGCAGCTGTCTATGCGGCGATCTTACTCCTCGGTCTTACCGTGCTTTGGGCGACATACGGGTTTCGTTATCGTGCGCTTCCGGGCGCTACCAACGATGCGTTTACGGCTGCCGCTGTTCCCGATCCCAAAACAGCGAACACGCTTTTCGGCAAGACCTTGGAACTCATCCGCCCCGCTCACATCGTTCCCGAGGCTTATTTCCAGGGTTTCGCTCTCATGAGTGAGGCTAAACGCCGGACGTTCTTGCTGGGCGAGATCTATCCAGCAGCGAAGTGGTTCTACTTTCCGGTAGCGTTCACAATCAAGTCCAGCATCGCGCTGCTGTTATTGCTGCCCCTCGCTCTTCTGACTCCCGAACTATATCGCAAGCACCCGCGCGCCATGCTCTTTCTTCTCTTGCCGTCTTTAGGCTTCTTTGCGCTTAGTTTAACTTCCGGTTTGAACATCGGCATTCGGCACATCCTAACGGTCTACCCGTTTTTCATCACGATTGCCGCCGCGGGTGCTTGCACATTAACCCGAAAATACCGCGTCTTCTCCTATGCGCTGATTGCACTGCTTTTATTCCACGCCTTTACCGCAGTTCGGACCGCCCCGAACTACATAGCTTTTGCCAACGATCTTTGGGGTGGAACAAACAACACGTATCGGTTGCTTCATGATTCTAATGTTGACTTGGGACAGAACCTCAAAATCATCGACGATTATTTGAAGAAAGCGGATATTCATGACTGTTGGCTGGCTTACTACGGAAATGGAGAACTAGCCCGCATCAACCAGACTTGCCACCTGATACCTGGGGGTGGCTGGGATATCACAGAGCAACCAATCGAGCCTCTGCCTCCCGTGATAGAAGGCACAGTCTTGGTCAGCACTGAAGTTCTGCGGCCGCTCGAAACAGAATTTGAGGGAGAGCTTGCGGCTATCGCGAAGACAGAAGCTATTGGAATGTTGGGCGGTAGCATTCTTGTCTATCGCGGACGTTTTGAAGTCCCGACAGCAGCCGCGCTGACTTACATTCAACGAGGCCGTCAGCTGCGTCGCTCGAATCGCCTTGATGAAGCTATTGCAGATTTTCGACAGGCCTTGAAACTGGCGCCGGACGATCCTCGAGCGCCTTTATACCTTGATAGTGCGCTGGCCGCGCGCGGATGGAAGGTCCTCGCTGCGCGTCAGGGCGCCGCCGTCAACGATGGTTTGGAGTCGCTTGGCCTGGCAGGTTGGCGCGCACCCAACTCCACATACATGGTTCTGTTGGCCCATTTCGGCTATCGCTTGCAACACCGCGAGCAAGATGCGCGCGCCTTGATTGACGACTGTGCGTCCAAGTGCGACACAACAGCCTGGCCTTACCCGATAATTAGCTACTTGCGAAATGAACTCCCTGCGAACGCTTTGATGGATTTGGCCACAAACAACGACAAAATGACGGAGGCGCGCGCTTATATTGGTATGAACCTCTCGATGCTGGGACGTCCTCAAGAAGCCCTGGTCCACCTCAACTGGGTCGTTGAGAATGGCAATCGAGATTTTACCGAGTATGGCTTGGCCACCTCGGAAAGCAAGAACATTGAAGGTCTTTTAAATTCGCCTCAGGTGCTGACCTCAAAAGTCCCAGCGAGCCCGCTGCGGAAGTCATAAAGTCTATTGCTGGTCGCGTATCCCACGAAGAACTGAGGTTGAGCTTTGTACTCGAAGATATCCGCACCATTCGAAGCTGATTACTTCAAAAAGGTCTATCAAGGCGACTATGACCGGCGAAATCCGCGGTACAAACACCGCTCATATCTTCGGGAAGTGAGACGCGTAACGAAAAAGGGGCTCTTGCTCGACGTTGGATGCGCTTATGGAGCCTTCTTGAAGGAGGCTGTTGGGCACTTTGAAGTCCACGGCTGCGATATCTCAGCACATGCAACTCAGATCGCAGCGAGCCGAGTTCCGTCAGCGAAAACCTTTCAATCCGAGATCTTCAGTATTCAGGGCCGACGCAAATATGATGTGATTACCTGTTTCGATGTGCTGGAACACGTGCCCGATGTCGATTCCGCCCTTGCACATTTGTTGGAGCTCCTCAAGCCTGGCGGAGCATTGGTAATCACTGTTCCGGTCTATGACACGATTATTGGCAATATAGTGGAGCGGCTCGATAAGGATCCTACCCACGTGCATAAACAATCACGTTATCATTGGATCAATCTAGTCGCTGCCGCCGGCTTTCAGCACCTCTACTGGAAGGGAATTCTCCGTTATTATCTTGGAGGACCACTTTACCTCCATTACTGCGGACGAACCATTCGCCGCTTTGCCCCAGCAATCCTGGTAACAGGACTAGCCCCGCCACATTGAGGAGACAAGGCAGATGCTTGATATCGTTCGCCCTGAATTAATCGGCACTGGCGCCCGATCTTTGCGGCCCCGCACGGGCATAATACGCGTTGTCCTACCTGCATATAACGAACAAAAAAGCCTGCCTGCTTTACTTGAGAGGTTGGATCTCGCTTTTGAAGACAGTGCGCTACGAGGCGATATTCTAATCGTCAATGATGGTAGTACCGATGACACCGTGAAGGTCGTTAGGAACTACGCCGGACAGTCGCCTGTTAGGTTACTGGATCTTCAACCGAACCGTGGTCTTGCAGAAGCACTCAAGCAGGGACTACTAGCGTCTGTCTCAGAATGCGAGTCTGGGGACATTATTATCACGATGGATGCGGATAATACGCACACTCCAGGACTCATTTTGCGAATGGTTAGAATGATCCGCGAAGGTAGTGACGTCGTGATTGCCTCCAGGTACCGGCCCGGCAGTCGAGTACGCGGGGTCTCTACGCTCCGTAAGTTTCTGAGTTTGGGGGCGAGCTTACTTTTCTGCGGCTTGGTCAGACTTCCGGGAGTTCGTGACTATACTTCCGGCTATCGAGCATATCGCGCCGAGCTGATCCAAGCTGCTTTTGATCTCTATCGGGACGAGCTTATTCATCAGACGGGTTTTGCCTGTATGGCAGAACTCCTTCTTAAACTGAAAACCTTCGCTCCCATCATTCATGAAGTTCCGGTGATACTTCGGTACGACATGAAAGCTGGCGCAAGCAAGATGAGAGTTTGGCGTACAGTCGGTGAAACACTCTCGATGTTATTTCGTTTCGTCTTCACTCGTTATTTGATCGATGGTCACGATCACCGCGGCGTTAAGCGTGTATTGAAGATCAGCTAGGTTCGGTGATCCGCTCCCCGCTCCGCTTCCCCGAAAAGTCTCTGAATTGAAGTTCTTCTCTGTTGCACAGAGAAGGGCGTCGATAGTCACTTTTTTGCAAAGCCACCTCAAACTATGAAACAACGATTATTGATCATCGTTGGCAGCCGTCCTGAAGTGGTGAAGATGGCCCCGATTGTGATGGCTTGCGCTGCGCAGCCTGAAGAATTTGAGGTCGTGCTGTGCTCGACCGGCCAGCAATCGCAGATGATCCCACAGGCTCTGGCCGAGTTCGATCTGACAGCCGATATTAATCTCAACGTCATGCGGCCCAATCAAACTCTGGCCGAGTTGACGGCGCGTTTGATGGTTAAGCTGGACAAAACGATTACACAATTAAGCCCGCACTGGATACTCGTGCAGGGTGACACCACCTCAGCCATGGTGGCGGCGCTCGCCGGTTTTTATCGACAGATTCCCGTGGCGCATGTGGAAGCCGGAATGCGTACGGGTAATCCGTTCTCGCCGTTTCCTGAAGAGGTCAACCGTCGAATCATTACCCATTGCGCCACACTGCATTTCGCCGCGACCATAGGTTGTCAACAGACCCTCCTCAGCGAAGGCGTCGCTGCTTCGCAGGTTTTCGTCACCGGCAATAGTGTGATCGATGCCCTGTATTGGACGCGCGACCAGATTTCACGCAGGGATTCTGCTCTCCCCTCTAACGTTTTAGAAAAGTTGGACGGACGGCGTCTCGTCCTCGTAACGAGTCACCGGCGCGAGAGCTTCGGGTCGGGTTTGAGAAACATATGCCTGGCCGTGAAAGAGCTTGGTCAGGCGCTCGACGATATCTTGATCGTCTTTCCTGTTCATCTCAATCCGCACGTGCGCGAGGTCGTTCAAAGCATTCTTGAAGCCCAGCCGAACCTGTTGCTGATCGAGCCGCAACCTTATCGCGCCTTTGTCGAATTGATAGATTGCGCTCACATCATTCTCACCGACTCAGGAGGCGTGCAGGAGGAAGCACCTGCGTTCGGAAAGCCCATCTTGGTTCTTCGCGAAACTACAGAGCGACCGGAAGGAGTCGAAGCAGGTTGCGCTCAAATGGTAGGGACAAATCAACAGGACATTACGCAGGCGGCAATGAAACTTTTGACCGACGCCGGGCAGTACGCAAGGATGTCCAACAGTAAGAATCTCTACGGCGACGGCAGGGCCGCCGCCCGCATCGCGTCTATCTTAACCAGTACACCTGCAACACAACCTGTCTCGATAACCCGAAAAGAAAAGGCGGTGACATCGCTCGTTTTCTCTAATAGCTCAGCGGCCTGAATATTCGGTGCTGCTGTTCACCCTTAAACTTAAGACGCATCTTCTCTGAGACACCCTTGGTAACGGTCCCCTGCAACTTGTGCATGTCAGAAATTTTTTCATTGTACTCCTCGCCCCACACCTGCCATCCATTCTCCACATCAACGAGTTCCATCCTGATAAACGTCTTTTTGTAAAACTGAAGGACTCTGCCGACTAACACCGCCTCGACGCCCAGCTCGCGCCCGGCCTCCTGGACGTCTCGTCCTTTGTAGTGCAGAACGACGCTACACGCTTTGATTTGCACCCCAGGTAACAATGAAAGACTATTGACAAGGCTCTCGGTAAGGCTATCGCAAAGATACTCTGCGTTCGGGTCCTCAGTCTCGTTGATTAACGGCAAGACCGCGAGGGAGCGGGTGGTTTCACCCCATCGAATGCTATCTGCTGTTTCCACCTGATCTCCTGAGACGTTCACACTTCCGTCCCATACTTGAGTTACGGCTGCAACAAAGCGATAGCCTCTCTTGGGGATCGTTTGAATGAACGGATCGCCTTCGCTGCCGCCCAAAGCTTTTCTGAGAGTGAAAATGTTCTGGGCCACTGTGGCCTCGTTGACAAACGTTTCCGGCCAGACAGTTTTCAACAACTCCTCCTTCGCGACTATGCGCCCGCTATTCCGGACAAGTACAAGCAGGGTGTCAAAAGCCTTCGGAGTGAGCGCCACCTCGTCATCTCCACGCAATAAGCGGTGCTCTGACAGATCCATGCGAAACGGACCAAAATGGAAAAAGCGGGGGTCGGCAGCACTCATAAAAATCATGAAACTTCTTTAAAAATTATTTGCAACAGGATTTGAGGGTTCTGTAAAGACTTTCAAGTGCTGGCCCGTTAGAGTACCAACGCTATCGTTGGCAACGAAGTCGGGAGGAGGCCAACTCTTCGAAACAAGAGAATCTTCAGAGTACTGCAAGACCAATTGCAATGGTGGAATTTTACCCCAGTTTGATGCTGCAAGCAATTCCGTGAACTTTATATTGATTTTTGGATCTTTTTAGTCAAGCGCACCGGTGCCGCGGTCAGCTCCAGCGGCGGGTTATGCGACAGCCAACCGCCAGGCTATCGCGATGAACTACTGGCAGGGACGAGAAAGGGGGCGTTTGTCTTCACCCGTCTTTTGCAGCCGGACCTGGGAGACTGTTGTCCGTTTTCTTACTTTGCAGATGGCGGCGGATTGCGGTGATCACCGTGCTCTCCGCGTATGAGACGCCGTCCAACCAGAACAGTTCAGCTATTCCACCCGCAGCGTGCGCCACGTCTTCGCACGTCTTGATCATGGTCGCGATCCGTTTTTCCGATTCGTCGGGCGGAAGGACGGAGAGGCCGATTCGAATCGCTTCCAACGCCGTGTGGAAGACTTCGTCGGGTGGGCGGTGGGCCAGCCAATCGAGGAGCTGACGATAATCGGCAGACCCCGGCTCCACGCCGCGTTGCTTCGCGATGTGCAGAATGGTGTCGCGCTCGGCATGGCTGACCTCGCCATCGACCCAGGCGACTTCGACCAGCGGCGCCAGGATAAACGCCGACCCCGTGTCGAGTGTGACGCCGAGCTTCTGAATGCGCTCGAGAAGGGCCGGTTCGTCCGCGTGAAGTTTCTCCGCCAGCGCGTGAGCAATCTCGCTGAACTGGGCCTTCTGACGTAGCTTCTCGATCAGCCTGGCATCCTGCCGACGGAAATAGGCCTCCTCCTCACCACGCGCACGGTCGCGGAACATGTCCTTTGTCATACTACCTCCAATCGACGTCTCCACCAGGACACTGCCTGTTTAATAGAGAAAAGGAGACATCGGCATGTACAGAGTTTACGTCTGACTCGATCTGAGGTCGAGCAGTTTTCAACAAGTGTGTTTGCATCAGGACGGGATGCCAGCCTGCAGCGAGAGTTCCAGCGAACATGCTTCAGTAAACCGCCGACGTGACGCATCGTTGGTTGACGCGTTATCCTACCTGCAATGGACCGAGATGAAGTCATGCGCGTGCTCCGAGCATTCGAGTCAGCGGGACTTGAATATGTGCTCATCGGCGCCGCCGCTATGGGATTTCATGGCCTGATAAGAACCACCGAGGATCTTGATCTGTTCATCCGCGCGACCCCGGAGAATATCGAGAAACTGCGTTCGGCATTACGTACGGCGTATGAAGGTGACCCAACCATCAATGAGATTTCATCGGCCGATTTGCTCGGCGAATATCCAGCCGTCCGTTATGTTCCTCCGACCGGCGATCTATATTTCGATGTGATGACACGGCTTGGTGAAGTAGCGAGTTTTGAAACGGTCGACGCTGAGGTCAAGATGGTGGACGGCACGCAAATTCGGGTTGCAACACCAGCGGCGCTCTACCGAATGAAGAAAGGAACGGTTCGCTCACAGGACCACGTAGACGCAGCAGCGCTACGTGAACGATTTAGCCTAAAGGACGAGGGTTGATATGTCCGTACAGAAGTTCCGCTCGATCGAAGAGATGAACAAAGCGCCTCTTCCCGAGTCAAGAGGGTCAGACTTCGAACGGTTCCTACGACACTGTGCCCGCTGGTGGGCTATTTCGCCCAAATACTACCCACGCGGCGTGTTCAAGTTCCGCACTATCGAAGATGCACAAAAGGCTCGCGAGAAGCATGTGCCGCTGAAATAGGACGACGATCCCGGATATACTCAGTGAACGGCATACAACAACCCATCGGTACTGCCAAAATAAACCACGCCTTTATCAACGACTGGTGACGACCAGATGGCGCCCACGGAGAACACTCGATAAAACGCCAGCACCATGTCCTGGTAATCACCGAAATAACGTGCATAGATCGCTTCGTTGTTCAAACCGCCATCCGGCCTCAACATCTTCATCGGGTCCCGCTTCGATCCCTCAGTCTGAAAATCCCACATCAGCTTGCCTGACTTTGCATCAACCGCCAGCAACCGCCCATTCGATACGCCGACGTAGACCATCTCGCCTGCAAGTGCAGGAGATGAGAACACAGCGCCTTTGGCGTCCAGTGTGAATTTCAACCGGCCCGTTTTCGCATCGAGCGCGAAGAAACGGTAGCCATCCGACGTTCCCGCGTAGACCACGCCACCACGGATCGCCGGCGTACTATTGACCCAGCCTTTATTCGTGGGATAGTCCCAGCGTTTACGGCCGGTCGCGGCATCGACTGCATAGAGATGTCCATCTCGACAGCCAACATAAATAGTTCCGTCGACGATCGCCGGTGAAGATTGAAAGCCCTGTTGATTATGGATGTAGGTATCTTCACCGGTTTTGAAGCGCCATTTCTCCTGGCCCGTTTCCGCGTCAAGCGCGTAAAGATAGCTGTCCCAGCTACCGATGTAGACGGTGTTGTTCGCAACTGCCGGGGAAGCATGAACGATGTCACCCGTCGCAAACTTCCATTGCAGAATTCCAGTGAGAGCATCTACACAGTAAACATTTCCATCGCCGCTACCGATATAAACACGTCCGTTGGAGACTGCCGGCGAAGATGTATAGATGTCCCATGAATCAGGAATAGTTTGGAAGCCGGACGGATAGCCGTGCAACCGTTTGCCTTCGAACCGTCGCTCATACTCGGACACAAAGGTCCATTTCACCGTGCCCGTTTCAGCGTCGACCGCGTAAAGAATTCCATCGAAGCCGCCGAAATAGACCAGACCATTGGCGATCGTTGGTGATGAAGTAACCTGTCGCGCGGCGAATGTTTTGAACTTCCACTTTTGCTTTCCGGTTTCCTGGTTCAGTGCGTATACATTTCCGTCAGTACTACCGATGTAGATCACACCGTTGGCAATTGCGGGAGAGCCAATGATTGGACCGTCAGTTTTGAACGTCCACTTTGTACCATTGAGTTGCTGCGGCCCGGGCGTTGGGTAAACGCCGGTACGAGCTGTATCACCGTGAAATGTTGCCTGGGCCATCGTGGTGGGAACGGCTAGTAGCAACAGAACTAATATTCGGATCATTGTGATTATCCTCGGTAGTCTCTTCAATAAATTGTTTGTGAATTCCGAAACGCGATTGTGAATTCAGAAATGCGTAGAATTCAAAATTGCGGACGGGCTTGTGGAGATCTGCTTTAGTCGAGGATAGTACGGCGGCATTTTTGAGTTGGTTTCATCAAAGAAAATGGTACTCGAAATTCCGTGATGTCTTAATTTTAAAAATCTTCTCTGCGGCCCTCTGTGTACCTCTGCGCCCTCTGCGTTTGAGATAGTCGTTTAACGCAGAGAGCGCAGAGATAACCTTCTTCCTGGAGATTCCGAGATGAAACGTTTCTATATGTTTCACACATATAGGATCAGAGACCGTCGCAGAAGTAATAGTAAGGGCGGCCCTCCGTGGCCGGCCGTTTCATTGGGTAAATGTGTGTGTTTTCAAGTGCGGGCGGCAACGGAGGGCCGCCCCTACAGTTGCGCCCTTGAAGACCTGACTTTTGAGGATCTGCTCTCCCCCCATGAAAAAGCAGAAAAACAACAACTCTCGAAGACTGGCCGTCTCCAAGCGTTGGACCGTTTTGTTCATAACGGTGGCGCTCCTGGTGGCGCCCATCGTCCTTTACTACACAGTCTATATCCGCAGTCGCACTACCTATCTAACTAATAGAGACTTTCGACAACTCGCCGGTATTAGCAATCAGCTCGAAGACCGGATCGAGCAATTGAAGGATCTTTTCTTTAGATCCGTTAGACAGACTGTCCGGCCGCAAATTGTTGAAAGTGAAAAGCGCGCCGTAAACACATTTTTTAATCGCGACCCAGACGAAGAACTAACAGCAGATTTACTCGAGAACTGGTTTCAACACAATCTCGGATCGAGTTTGGAGATCAGCATTGCTCCTGTTCTTTCGCATAGATCTGACCCAAAGTTTGTTAGCGATCGTTTAGACGAAGGCGATTCAACGGTGAGCATGAGACTGGTCACCGGCGGCAAAACCTCCATTCTCTACTTTGTTTGGTGTGCTTCCAGTGACTGTTCGCTGCGAGCGGAAGCCAGTACAAACCTGGACGACATCGTCTCTCTACTCACCGGCAAACAAAATGTCGACAGTGTGAAAGGCTCTGAACATAGAGAAGGTTTTGACTCCATTCTGATCGCTTCAGTGACGAAGGAAAATACGACCGCTGAACAAAAACCAGAAGGTGAGACAAAACCTGCTCTCAGCTCGAAGGTGATTTTTCAGCAGGGTTCTTCAGACCTCCACATTGATTCCCTCGACAATCTTGCGCGTGCGGATGTTCCAGACAACACCGTCAAGCTTGCCACATTAAGCGAGAACACTACGTCAGCCGAGGTGCGGCTTGCAGATACAACGTACAAGATCTATTCGCAGCCAATCCCCATTCCTCTAAAGACTATCGCGTTTTCACAGCCGATCGAGACTGCTGTAAAGACTGATGTAGCTGGCGCAGCGCAGGAGCACTCTGAGAAGAAACAAAACGGAGTAGAGGGTAGATCAGTCGCAGGAAAGCTCTCAGAAACGCATTGGGTGGTTTGCGGATTGGTCCAGGGCAGCCATTTTCGCCGGGAAGCCTGGGCCTTTCCGTATACGTGGCTCATCGTTTTTGTATTCCTGACTGTAGTGGTCGCTTTGAGTTGGCCGTTTCTGAAATTGCATTTTATCGGGTCCAAAGATCGTTTGAAGTTGGCTGACGTTTACTGGCTCGGGTTTTCCATGCTGGTAGGTAGCGCGATATTGACGCTTTTTATGCTTTTTGGAGTCGGTTATATAAGAAGTGAACACCTGTTAGACAGTCAACTCCAACAGTTTTCTGCTCAGATAAACAATAACTTCCATAACGAAATACAAACCATACTGGCCGAGATCACTTCCCTGAAAGACCAGGCGGCCGACGATCTCAGTCAGAATCGACCACGTGATAATAAGGAATCGGAGTCGGATGATTTTCCCGACCACACTCAAAACAACATTCTCCGGAGAGATGATGTTAGATCCGGATTTTATCCGTACTTTCGTACGGCGGTCTGGATGGATAAAACTGGCCACCGGAAACTTGAATGGACCATCGATGCGAATCCGAGCAAAGGAGGGTTTCCTGACAGAGATTATTTCAAGAGAATCATAGAAGGTGATTCGCGTGTGCTCAATCTTTCAAAGACAGCGGATTCAAAGCCGGCGCCCAAATTCTGGCTGGAACCGATCACTTCAAGATTGACGGCTGAAAAGATCGTGATTGTCTCCACACCTTTCAGCGACAAGGAACCCAAAGCTGATGATAAGGCCCGAGTGGTAGTGCTAAGAGACGTGGCCATGACGTCGCTGGTGAATACTGTCGTGCCACCGGGCTTTGGTTACAGGGTCATCGATAACAGCGGCACGGATCCTTCTGACGATGAGTGGAACGAACCTGGAAAAGTACTCTTTCAATCATCCGAGTCGCGCCAGTTAAAGGAAAACTTCTTCGAGGAATGTGACAACAACCGTTCACTCAGATCTCTCGTCTTCGGGCGTGCGGCAGATTTTGCCAACGTGAATTACAAGGGCGAAACTCACCGCGTGTTTATTCAGCCTCTCGACGGTTTTCCAAACTGGTCACTCGTGGTGTTTAGAAATGAACAACCGCTGCGCACTGTCTACCTGGAAATACTGACTGTCGCCGGATCCATCCTGCTTAGTTACGCATTTATCCTATTAGTCTTTTCCACGGTTATTTACATAAAAAAGATCAGGAAAAACAGTCACACCGAATGGATTTGGCCGACGCAGTTATTGGCTGACGTCTATCGGAAAACGCTTTACATAAATCTGTTTCTCTGTGCTTTATCGCTTGCCGTGATACTAGGCGTGCCGGGCTGGCTTCGCATTCATTATGATCGATGGATGCCAATCATTCTGGTGGTTTTCTTCGCAGTCACGGGAATACTCGTTCTAACGCAATGGCTCAAGTTGAGTTGGCTGTACAATCCACTCCACTCGACTGCAAACACTTTAAGAATAAACAAACTCATCGATCGTGGGGACGCTTATATCTGCAATCTCGTACTCGTGTTGATAATGGCAGGAGTGTTACCCGCTATCGTCATTTATAAAGTCGCGTACAACGAAGAGATGAAATTGTTTGTTAAGCACGCGCAGCTCACTATGGCGCAGCGTCTGGCAGAACGCTACCAGCTCGTACGTGCGCGGTATTCGACCGATCGGGCCGATCAGTCGGGCAAACCATCTCCTTTCGAAAGTTACACCGACCTTGATGACCGGTTTATTGAGCGCCGGCTAAGCGACGGTCGCGACGTTTATACAGACTTCTTCTTTGTTACCCAGCGTGTCCCGGCCGAGAAAGGTGAAAAGGCGTCGTGCGATACGGATCTTGATGGGTTTCTGACTGGATTCAGCGGAGTTGTGCCCTGGTCTAATGAGACGAGCCTCGAAATTGGCGGACTCAGGTCCGGGAGAGCGGCTGATAGTTTATGGTGTTGGGAATCATCAGCGGTGGGGAGCTCTATATTGCATCCCAGACTCGCGGGAGTTGAGAACCTCCATATTGTCACTCAACTGGAACGTTTCGGTTATAGCTGGCACCGCGCGTGGATATTTATGACCGCGGGACTTGTCGCAATCTTCTTTATTCTTTTAGCCCTGGCGCGTTTTGTAGTGCGAAGAATCTTTCTCTTCGACGTCGTGGAGGGACTATATTTCCCGGCATTTTCGATGTCCGAGACGAAACAAAATACTTTCCTGATCCAGACCTCGCCGTATGTGACGAGTAACGGCGACTTCAGCTCCGACAAGTGTCGCTATATCGACTTGCCGGCCGTGGCCGCAGAGGGTGATTGGGTTCAGGAGGTTGCATCAGCAAGTGTCAAAGACACGCCGCCATGGATCTTCATCGATCATTTCGAATTTCGCATTGACGACCATGCTCATAATGGTCAGAAGTTGCGGTTGCTGGAAAGTCTAATGGCCGCCGACAAGTCTCTTATTGTTAAGTCGTCACATCTACCTTCGGCCTTTTCTTTTGACAACCACTCGCACAATGGCGGCAAAGGTGAGGTGGGCGAATTGAGTGATACCTGGGCAGAGATGATGACGCGTTTTCGACGAGCCTATGAGGCCAAGCCAAATGGCAAAGTCCTGGAAGACGCGATCGATGCACTGAGTAAGGAACTAGACAAGAATGAGACACTCACTAAACAGGATAGAGACAAAATCCTGGACGTCGCCAACTTCACCAGAAGCGAATGCTCAATTGGCCCGTGGTTAACACAGACAGGTAAGGAAATAATCGAATCTCTCGCGACGACGAAAGAGGTCGATCGCAATAACATAGCCGGCCAGTTAATGGACCGAACTGAGCTGGTCTACCGAAAGCTGTGGTGTAATTGCAGTAAGAACGAGAAATTAACCCTGTTACATTTGGCGCAAGATCGGCTGCTCAGTCATAACGATCCGGAAATCAAACCATTGATGCAAAGAGGTCTGATTATTTGTGCGCCGGATATTCGTCTGATGAATGAGACCTTTAAAGCTTATGTCCTGGCGCAATGCTTCATCGATGTCGATGAATCCGCGGCGATTCAGGCTGCTGAAACTCAAGCTCGAAGTTCCAGCTCGTTGGAACCTTTCAAGATTCCCATCCTGGTCGGATTCGTAGCGGCGGTGCTATTCCTGCTCTTCACACAAAAAGATCTGGCCAACTCATCGTGGACACTGGTGACAGCAGCAACAACCGGCATACCCGCAGTCTTCAAACTTCTCAGTCTGTTACAGAGTGATCCCACAGGCCACAAAAGCTTCAACGCCTAAAGTTGGACCGAGTCGAACATCTGACAGCTTTGGTCAAAAGTATAAGGTCGTTGCAGGAGTAACTGTAGGGGTGGCCCTCCGTGGCCACCCGTCGGTCAAAACTCGAGCATACTCCTGAACGGGTGGCCACGGAGGGCCACCCCTACAGTTGCGCCCTTAAGAATCTGACTTTGAGGCAGGACTACTGTTCGCGCGGCACGTACTCGAACGTGCGAGTCGTGTTTTCAGTGACGCTCCCAACCGGTTCGCCGAGTGGGGTTCCCTGCGGTAATCGCAAATCGTGCTGGGTTGGCGACGGAGCAGGGAAGGAGCTTTTGCGCTCACTCGAGCCGGACAGCTTCGAAAGGTTTTTGAAAAGCAAGAGCTCCGTCATGCTCACGAGCAGAAACGTGAACAACATGAAAACACCTATCAACTCCTGGCTCAGGCCCGCCCCTTTGCGCAACAGCAGCGCGCCAGCGAGCATGACGGCCATGCCGCTCACGCCAATCAGGGTCATGGCGGTAAGAAAAGCAGCAATTGCTTTATTGTTGCTGGCTTCCACGCGCTCTCTTAAATCAGCACCGCAGCGGTTGCAATAGCTCAGACCCTGAGTGCGAGGCGTACCGCAGTTTGCGCAATACATATGGATTCTCCTCACTTGGCGCGGATTTTCATCGATAACGCTTTTTCTGCGAAATTCGTTTCATCTGTGTGCGTCCGTGGTAAGTTAGCCTAAATATTGACTCCACATCTACGAACAGTAGTATCATCCGCCGCGTTTTGCCGCCAGAGGTATCGTTCCACCCCGAGGTTAGGATGCTAAAAAAACTCTTATTTCTGCTAATTGTCGCTGCGCTCTCAACTGCGGCCTCCGCCCAGGTTCCTGACAAAGAGAAGGTTGTAGCCAGTGCTGACCGGGCCTTCGAGAAGTTTACCAAGGCGTACGTCGCGCCAGCGCCGGGTTGCGCCGCGGCTGTGTCACTCAATGGAGTTGTCGTGTTCGAAAAGGCGTTCGGACTCGCCGATATGGAGCACAACGTTCCCAACACAACTCAAACGATTTTTGAGTCAGGTTCAGTCGCGAAGCAATTCACCGCCGCGTCGCTCGTTCTGTTGCAACAGGATGGGAAGCTCAGTCTCGACGATCCGGTCAGGAAATACATTCCCGAGCTGCCCGATTACGGTGCGCCGCTGACGATCAGACATCTGTTGAATCACACTGCAGGTCTGCGCGACTGGGGGACAGTTATGAGTCTGACCGGCGCGGGTCGTGGCGATCGAGTCATCAGTCAGGATCTCGCGGTTGACGTTATAACTCATCAGCGCGCACTCGACTTCACGCCCGGTTCCGAATACTCGTATTCAAACAGCGGCTACAATCTCGCAGCGATAATCGTCGAGCGCGTTTCGAAACAGAAGTTCCCGGCCTTCGTCGAGGAGCGGCTATTCAAACCAATCGGCATGAAGAACAGCTCGTGGCGAGACGACTACCAGCGGATCGTTCCGGACCGTGCTCAGGCGTATGCGCGCCAGGGGAATGGACCATGGCGACTCAATATGCCCCTCATGAATGTTTATGGAAACGGCGGGATGCTCACCACCGTCGGCGATTGGATGAAATGGAACGCGATGCTTGATTCGCAATCGCTGGGTGCGCCGCTTGTCAACGCGCTGGAAACTCGAGGAGTGCTGAATGACGGCCGCAAGATTGCCTACGCGCTTGGACTCGTTGTCGACACGTATAAAGGAATGAAGGATGTCTCGCACGGTGGCGCGACTGCCGGCTATCAGACTTTTCTCGCGCGTTATCCTGACAACAAGGTCTCGGTTGGTGTGATGTGTAACGGTAC
>Ga0134124_10000838_pt1 | contig 24729 bp, 23 predicted proteins | sample KB304_FD_96880 | JGI IMG/M metagenome (GOLD analysis project Ga0134124, IMG submission 96880) | Terrestrial soil microbial communities without Nitrogen fertilizer from Kellogg Biological Station, Michigan, USA - KB3-0-4 | ecosystem: Environmental > Terrestrial > Soil > Unclassified ... | reverse complement strand
TCTCCGGTGTTGGCGAATGTGTACCTGCACTATGCGTTAGACTTGTGGTTCGAGAGAGTCTTTCGACGAAGTTGTAAAGGCGCGGCGTTTCTGCATCGTTATGCTGACGACTTTGTCGGCGGCTTTGGGCGAGCAGAAGACGCAGAGCAGTTTTACAGCGAGTTGGAAGAAAGGTTACGGAAGTTCGGACTGGAACTGGCGCAAGACAAGACACGGGTCCTGCCGTTCAGTCGTTATCGTCAGGGAGAGACGAGCTTCGAGTTTCTGGGTTTTCGAGTTTCGCTGGGGTGTGAATCGCAAAGGTCATGCTTGGCTCAAGCGACGCACTGCACGAAAGAAGTTTCGCAACTCACTGAAACGCGTAACTGGGTGGTGCCGGCAAAACCGCCATCGTCGCATCAGAGAACAAGTGCAACTGCTGAATGCCAAGCTTCGTGGTTATAACAACTATTACGGAGTGAATGGCAACCGCGCCAGCTTGGACGAGTTCTTCTATCACGTGCGACGGATACATCAGCGGTGGCTTAATCAGCGCAGTCAGCGGCACAGCTATACCTGGACCGCTTACACTGAACTGATGCGCCTGCTCGCCCTCGAACAACCGCGCATCGTGCCACAAGCCAGACGATCACTCTAGTCTTGTTGCGGAAGCGAGTATTCACGAAGAGCCCGTACGAGAAAACCGCACGCCGGGATCTGTGCGGGGGCTGTTGGGTAACTGGCAGTCCTACCGCGCTCAACTCTTTGTTGACGCCAACGACAGAACTGCTCAGTTTCTTCCAAAGCCTGCGGGCGCAGTAGTTTGGCACACAAGACACGGTTCCTCCTCTGCGCATGCACCACTGCTTTCTATTAGACAGTTTTCCCCATAGACATTAGCGAATGCAACGCAACTTCACGGCCGTTCGTTTGCATAGTCGGCAGCTTTCCGTCGGCAGCGCTCCGCATACTAATCGCTTCACTCACAGCCTGGTTGGCATCAAGGAACGCACCGATAGTCGTGCCTTGATCCCCCACATGTTTCTGCGACCGCCCAAGAATTTCACGGATCTCTTGAGGTGTAAGCTGATCATTTTTTTCGAGCATGAGCGCCACCACTCCAGCCACCTTCGCCGTCGCGCCGGAAGTGCCACCAAAGTGCAATCGATAGCGGGTGGGAGTAGACCCGCAGGTCAGGTCGTTGTCGGAATCGCCAGGGGCATAGACCACTACGCGGCTACCTTTATTACTGCCGCCAACTGGGTTCGTGTCAGGGTCGTAGTTCGTAGCCCCAACAACAATCGAACCGGTGTCGGGAATCGGCAAGCTTTGATCATCAAGACCCGCATCGCCACTATCGTTTCCATTTCCTGCCGGTACACAGACGACAATTTGCTCTTTGATTGCTTCGATGATTTCTTTACGGATGGTAGGGACCATCTCTATGTTGCTGAACCCGTCTGTCTGGACCTCCAGGACGATAACCTTACGGCCAGGAGCTGATGTGGTCTGAACAAAATTAATTGCTGCTACCCATAACTCAGGTTCGACTACCGGCCTGTTTATGACACCGGTGCCGGCTTGAATTGCCCATAGAGTTGCCTCAAAAGCAATACCGGCCATTTCATCGCTAACCGCCGCACCTGCCAGTCCAAGTACACCATTACCATGATGCAGCAGGTTGCCGTCGCTTACATAAGGTGAGTTGGTGATGACGTTCTTGGACAGTGCAGTACGAAGAAGGGCCGGGTGAGTAAGATCAAATCCCCAATCGATGTCCGCGATAACGACGCCTTTTCCTGTGGCTCGCTGCTCCCATGCTCCGGGTATGTCACAACGGTCGAGATACCACTGGTTTGTTAGACACCCTTCAGGGCCACAGACGGTCTCGGCATGGTTATCGTTCTCGGTGAGCTGTTCCGCGAGTGCATTGTGCGGCGGGCCAATCCGCGGGACAGAGACAGCTTGGTCGATTTCAGGCAGCGCCGCCAGTTCTTTTGCAATCCGAATAACGTCGGTTCCGAGCGGGAACTTGAAGGTAACAAACTTATCTCGTCCCGCTTTGAGATAAGACTCGAGCGCCGATTCCTTTGGGCACTTGCTGGACCACGGGTAAAGCAAAGGAAACGAGGGCTTCCAGCTAACGAGCTGGTTCCGTTCGAGTATCTCTCTTAGTTCCGGCGTCCAATCCTTAGAAAACTCTTTGCGCTGCTCCTCATTATCGAAATCCTTTGTTTCCACTCCGGAAGGAGCCTCTTTAACGAATTCAACTTCGATCAAGCTTCGCGTCGCTATTGGGGGGAAAAACTTAGGCCCCTCGTCGGCGCAATCGTCATGCTCGCGCCCGCTTGGACTTTCCTCTGGTGGAATGCCCCTTGCTCTGGAATCAGTAACTTCGCTCTGAAATTTGCTATCACTGGGCATTGTTTATCTACCTCCTGAATAGATTTCTAAAGTGGATCCCGGCGTTGGCCCAAATAGACGACACCACAAAGTGTTGGATCCGGAGCTGGGGCTCGATCGTCCATGAGCAGATCAAACTGATCGTGATACGGCCTTCTAAACAGTTTGTCGTAATACATGTGAAAGTGGCCCGGTGCATCCGGGGAGAGTGGCTGCTCCACCGGTACGTCGGGTGGGCCATTTGTGATCTCATAAACTGTGTCTTCATCAGGAACAAAAGTGAAAACTGTCGCGCCGTTACTGCCACCCGCCATGAGTTTTACCGTACCAGCATCGTCGATTGGAATGTTACAACCCACTACCGCCGCGGTAGGACCATAGAAAGAATCCACCTGCGGTGGTCCTAGTCGTCTCCGTTTTAGATCAGGTGACCGCAGTCTTGTATAGAACTCTCCGTTCGGCACGTACAAGACAAACAAAAACTGGCGTGTGTTTATGTCGAGACTCAGATCTCTATTGTGTAGGTCACTGGCTTCCAAGTCTGTTATCCAGCGGAAGTCTCTTTCAAAGTCGCGTCCTGAACCGATGCCGGTCCGATTAAAAGTAGCGTTCTGAAACAAACTTACCCCTGTTCCTACATTTATCGGGTCGTCTACGACGAGCCTCCAGTCGCGAACGGTACCTAATTCGGGCCGGTTTCGCAGATCGAAAATTGCGGAAAGTACTCCGTTCTTCGTCGTTAGAATTCGCGGCACGTGAACGGCTGGATGGTCAGCATGGTTTGTTATAGTGTCGGCATGAACGTGCTCGTCCGAGGGATTGTAAAGGGCATCTACAAAACCTATCTCCATGGTATCTTCATGCTTGTGGAGAACCATCAAGCCTCTAAACACGATGGTTATCATTGTTTTCATCGGACCTGCATCCTCTCTCTACAGCTATGGCAAAATTGCTGATTTCACTTTTGTATGAGGCGAACTCTTGAAACGTTTCAATCACCCGTGCAAAGCTTCAGGTTAGATCAAATCCGTGAGATTGTTTGAATAAGTGCGCGGAACGGGCGGGAGAAATTGTAATCAGAACTCAGCGTATCCACCGGTGACGGTGAAAGCTGCCCAATAATACGGCCGGTGAAGATTTCCTGTGGACTGGTCCAGCATGTCCTGCTGCGCACTCCTCAGTGCTGCAACTGTAAAAATGTGTTCCTGTGTCCGATGGCTATGGAAGCTGACCATCAGTTTTTCACTAGCGGTGGACTCAACCGGCCAGAGACTCGAAATAACCAAGGGAGCGCCGGCGCTGATGAATGCTCGCGCGAGACTGCTGACACCTTCACCGCCGTAATAGCGGCCGGCGCCACTCTCACAAGAGGAAAGCACTACCAATCGCGTGTGGCTGAGTTTCAAATTGTATATATCGTAGGCGTTAATAACCGAGTTCGAGAGCTGGTCCATCGTCCCGGTTTTAGGTGCCGCAGCCAATAATAGTTTCGAACGTAACGGGACTTCGTCATCAAGCTTAGAATGAAGGGCGAGATGAATCACATCTGACTTTTCAATTTCACTGTACACCGCCGCCCTGGTTGCCTGGTCTTCAATCAAGGGAACACGGGATTTGTAGTACTCGCTAACTTTCCGCGCTTCGTTCCTGGCCTCAGGCAGGTAATTGAAGTCCGGGAACGCGGCGCGGTCGAACGTCGGATTACCGACGCTTAAAATGCTTTCCTCTTTTGGTGCGCTATTTTGCAAGGCATGCGCTGAGCAGGTTGAAAATACACTCGCGCTTGGTGACGTCATTAATAGATGCTCTTCCAAGAGGTACCTGCCTGACTCAGTAGAAATAAGGGCCGCGAATGGGAGATAGCTGAGTGTGCCGTCGGGAATAATGCAGAGTAGTTTTCGTTGATCCAAGAGCGTTTCTATAGGTTGAATCAGAATCGCATACAGCTCTTTCGCCAGCAGTGATTCCTGCGCCTCATTATCTTCCGGCGGATGGGAAATAATGTTGAGATACCGCAGCAATTTCTCATTTAACTCTTTTCTGGAGATTGGCTGCATTTTGACTTGGGCATCGTTGCGAGAAATGACCCAGATAAGCAGCTTGTTTTCCAGGACGGCGTATTGCACGACCTGCGCTTGCTCCGGCAACTTCTCCTTTATTGTTGCCAGGGATTGAGGTTCTGACACGGCCTTAAACTTATTATCCGCGTCTTGAACCTTGGCCGTTTCGTCTTTATCTGCGTTTACCGAATCCAGCAGAGATCGTGCCCGCGATTTATTTGAATAGTTGAAAGCTTGGTCCGAGTTGTTCATTCTTGAATACTCAAAGTCAATGGCAGCATCGACTACACTCTGTTCTACGTCAAAGAACGTGTTTCTACAATCCTCATCAGATATTTGCTTGTGATAGTGATCCATCAGATCCGACAGGATCGAAAGCTCTGCTTGAGCCAACAGATCGTTTTGCTGCTTTAGGTAACATAAGAATCTGCCTTTGTGGGCCTCATAGAGGTGAGACTGGAAATCTTGGACCGATTCGTAAATATTGATTGACTGCGTGTATTCGGCAATTGCTTTGTCAAACTCTTCCGCGGCCCTGTATATGTTGCCCATTTGAAGAGCCGAGTAAGCCATCACTACACGATTCGCCTGAGTTTGGGCCAAATCAAACGCACGCTTCCCGTTTTTCAGGGCCTCATCAAAATTTCTTAGCCTACCCTGTATCGCTCCGAGGAAAGCGTAATTTTGGGCCTTGAGGGCATCGTTGTTGGTATTCGAGCCAATCCGCAGTGCCTCGCGCTGGTAGGCCGCCGCAGCGGCAGGCAGACCGATGGTCGCGAAGGCGTTCGCAGCCAAGTTGTAATATCGCGTACCTTGAATCGGGTCGAGTGCTGTGGATGTAATCAATGGCAAACTTCGCTGAATACAGCCGAGGGATTTTGAATAATTACCGAGGTAGCGGTAATACTCGACTAAAGAACTTTCCGCATTTAACTGTCCGACTGAATCGTTTGTGCGCTTAGCGATCCGGGCTGCCTCGAGGCCTGCATCTACAGCCTTCGAATGTTCGTTCGCCTTAGACTCAAGGCCCGATAGCAGGTAAAGAGCGCGGTTCTCGAGCGCAAGATAGTGTCGCCTCTTACAGGCGGAAACCAGCGGATCTAAAATCTTTCTACTTTGTTTCTGATAATCCTCAGCGGTTGCCTGGTAAATACTGAAGGTGATCCAATAATCGGCGACGCTAGCCTCGGGATAGTCTCCAGCCTTTTGAAACAGCTCTCTTGCGTGTTCAAAAAGACTCTGAACTTCTTTGAAGTCGAGCTGCCCCCAAACAGCGTAGCCGTGTTTCATCCGTTCACGCGCCTTGAGCACAAGTTCTCGTTCTGTCGGAGTTGCAGACTTATAAAACCGAGCTAAATCAGAAAAGAATTGATCCCCGCTTTTGCGAGTCTGCAAATGGCCCAGATTAGACAACCGTTGCATGGCGCGGTCTGCGTCTTCTTTTCTATTTTGGGTGGCAGCTTCCAGATAGGCATCAAGCAACTGTTCGACAACGACATTACCGGTCCTATTTTGATAACTGCTGACAGTGGTCCAGAGTCTCGCTTCATCACCTGAGACAAACTCGCTGAGGAATCGCTGGAAGATCTCTTCCCTGGTTTCAGAAGTGTTTTTGCGCTTCTGCTCGACCCGAGCCAGCCCTTTACGTGCATCGTCGGCCCATTTTGAATTGGAGTCACGCTCAAGATACTGCCGCCAATCCTCTTCGGCTTGCGGCAGCACGCCGATCGATTCATAAAGGAGCGCGCGGTTGAAAAGTGCTTCCAGAAGATTGTTGTCCAGTTCCAATGCCTTGTTGAGGTTTTCGAGACTGTCCCCTAGATCCTCGACGCCTTTCCCCGACTCCGTATTGCTGCTATTCGCTCTTTCGATCTCCAGCTTGCCTTTTTCAAGCAAGGCTGCACCGAGATCGGCATAGATCTGCGCGTTGTTTGGGTTTCCTTTGAGCGCTTCCTGAAACTGCTCGATTGCCTGATCGAACTCTTTTTTAGCCAGGTAGTATTTCCCCAGCGCGTGATGAGCTTCGGGTGTTGGCTTGTCGTTTACAACTCCACGCAGTTTTAGTTCCGCTTGAGTGAGTTCACTTTGATTGACCCTGCTTATATCAGATCCGCGGGTAGAAATTGGATTATAAGGCGCGTACTGGAGTCGGGTGATCCGTGACTCAATCGGACGCTCTTGTTGGTAAGCAGCGTTGAGTGCTGCTAGCCCCTTCTCAAGCTCAGACGGGATGAGTTGCGATACCGCAATTGCTGCGGCCACAATTATTCCGGCCGCAGTCGCCAGTTTGGGAACATGGGCACGGGAGAACAACTGGCGCAAAAGCGGAAGAAGCCTGGGCGTTGGCGGTTTTTCCCCAGCATGGGCCGCAGCGTAGTTTCTCCAGGCTTTTCCAATCCGAAGATCTTGCTCTCGCTTGCTGCCGATCAGAAAATTCTTTTGAAACAGGTGGATCTCATCCTGGCTGAGAGTATCGCTCAGGAAATCGTCAATCAGTTCGTCTTCGGCAGACTGCAACTTCCCAAATAGCTCTTCGTCGGCAAAAAAACGTTGCTCAAACTCCTCACGATCTTCATCAGCGAGCCGGCCCAGCAAGTACTCTCTGATAGTGGTGTAATCGTCGGTACTGGATGACATTTAATAGTACCCTTCGGATCTGAGGAGACCCTTCAATAAAATATGGCTTTCCACGTTCGGAAATTTCACTCCGACCGCCGTTCAAGACATTCTTTGATACATGGCCTGAGTCGCTCGCGGACGCGACGTACACGTGTTCTTAGTCCCGCCATACTGAGGTCAAATTGGTTCGCCAGATTGCTGTGGTGCTCGACTTTTGTTGCTTTGTCAAAACGATAGTACTCAATAGCTAGCCAGCGATCTTCCTGGTGGAGTATTCGCACACATTGGCCGAGGCAGACGGCCTCGGCCTCAGCTTGAACTCTGTCTGGATCGATCACGAGATGCGGGATGTCACGTTTCTGGTAGTTGTAATGCTCCAGACGAACGTTCCTGGCAAAAGCAAGAAAGTAAAGCGCCTTGTCTCCAGTAAAAGGGTCGGGAATCTCGTCTCGTTCGAGTTTCTTCATTACCCGATCGATGGTCTTGTCTGCGAGGTGTTCATCGTCATCGCCGCAACCATTGCACCCAAAATACTTTATTAATCGCCGACGAATTCTTTCGTACCTCTCAGCGCCGTCATCGCGATTTGAACTCAACCACGTCAGTAGCTTTTCAAGGGATTCCGGCGTAGGCGACCAGGACTGTTTCATTTGGCTTTAGTTGAGGAAGACCACAAGCCAGGGCGATGGCTTGGCGCCGATTTAACTTCGGCTCACAAGAAACAAATGATGGATTGAAGTTGGAGCCGTAAGAATTGGTAATGCCTTCGGCTTACAAGGATTGCGAGGCTTGGTCCATTAGTCGCCGCTATGCAAGGCCGCGCCGAAGGGAACTTTCCGAAACGCCTCAAGGTTAGATTCATCATTACGGGATGTCAACACAAAACGTGCCGGCGCAATCATGAGAAGGCCTGCTCAATGTTTGTTCTGATGACCGCGAAATAGTGCCAGTGAAATTTTCTGTATCCCTTCCTCATACTTGGTTGAGAACTCATTGAGCCTTGGTATTCGGGGCGTTGGACTGCGGGATGGCCGCGGATGAACTCATTCATATCTTCCGCGCTTGGGATGGTGTCTTGCACAGGTCGTCAGTAGACATCATTGCAGCAGGTATTTTCTGCAATTGATTGTATCTTGACTTAAGTATCACATAGAGGAGATCTCATGAAGCTTCATATGACTCAACATCACGTCACTATAGCGGCATTCTTGCTGGTCTCCGCCATTGGTGCACCACTAATGGCACAAACCCCTGTCCGTGTGAACATGCCCGGCACAGCTTTTACCCCGGAAGGGTCCGGCAGTCAGGTCGTCGTCGACGATGTGCCGGGCGGACGTCGGTTTCGCGGCAAGGCTGATGCGTTGCTCAAATTGAGGGCCGTCCTGCGGATGCCGCCATCCAGTTCAGCCGAACCTAAAATGCAGCGGCTCGTAATCCATTTTCGCACGAGTCCTGAAGGTCCGTCGCTCCGATCCGTGGAGGTATTCAACGGTGCGACAGCCGAGTTTCGTATCACGACAATGCTTAAGGGGGATTACACCGCGAGGGAAACGATGGCGCCTGATTTTACGGCTAATGCGTGGGACCTCAAATCGTCACCAATAGCTGTGAGTTCCCAATCGCTTATTCGTCTGACGGTAAGGTTCCCCACTGGTTTCGATAGCCCACACATCAATCCCGGGGAGTTCGTTATCACTGCCGTCCAGGTTGATTTTCCCCGCAAGGAAAGATTCGGTGAACGGGTCCTATCAGGCGGACACTCTTGGCTTAGTGAAGCGTCGCAGGGAGTCATCTACGCAGTGGCAAACAACGACGACCTGCTGTGGTATCGCCATGATGGGCAAAGCGATGGCAGCCGCCGGTGGACGGACCCAAAGCAGGTTGGAAACGGTTGGGGCTTTAAACAATTGTTCTCTGGCGGAGCTGGTATCATTTATGCCATCACGGCCGGCGGTGACCTGCTGTGGTATCGCCACAATGGGCACGACGATGGAAGTCGTCGGTGGACAGATCCGAAGCAAGTCGGGAACGGGTGGAACTTCAAACAGGTGTTCTCCGGTGAAGGCGGCGTGATCTATGCCATCACGGCCAGCGGCGACCTGTTGTGGTATCGCCATGATGGGTACCGCGATGGCAGCAACCGCTGGACGAATCCGAAGCAGATCGGTAACGGGTGGAACTTCAAACAGGTGTTCTCCGCCGAAGGTGGCGTGATCTATGCTATCACGGCCAGCGGCGACCTGTTGTGGTATCGCCATGATGGGTACCGCGATGGCAGCAACCGCTGGACGAATCCGAAGCAGGTTGGAAACGGGTGGAATTTCAAGGAGGTGTTTTACGGGGGGCGCGGCGTGATCTATGCCATCACGGCCAACGGTTTCCTGGTATGGTATCGCCACGATGGGTACAGTGACGGCAGCAATCGTTGGACGAACCCGAAGCAGGTCGGGAATGGCTGGAACTTTAAATTCGTCTTTGCCGATGAACCGGGGTTATGAGTTACGGTTCTTAAAGGCCGATCACGAAAGCAAAGGAGTTAGTGCCGAGCTAGCGCCTATTTGACCCGTTCAGTGGGTAACTTTGCAGGCATTAGATCGGGGCGAAAGCACTTAAGGTTTTCAATACCTCGAAGGTCAGAACCCAACTAGGGAAGTGGTTCAAGACGCGGAAAGGAAAGCGGACCGGTTCGAAATAACAATAGCAGTGGGTCTGCAAAAGGCGGGCAAGCTGATACGCATTGCTAGCACCCAGTAGCAAGCAACGGCAATGTTCCCCGCTCAGCCTTCTTCATGCCGACATACCTCCTGAAATGAGCTTCGTATAAGTTATTATCTGCTACGCATTAGACTTCACCATCTTAGGCGCCTCGGAGGATCTTCATGCTAAACCTGAAACCTGCCTTTACTCTTCTCACCGTGCTCTTCGGATTCTTGTCGTACAACGTGACGGTCCTTAGTCAGAGCACAGATCCCTCGCCACAAACAATAATCAAGAACATGGCTGAACGCTATGCCGCTTTGTCTTCATACGAAGATACCGGTGTTGTCGAAACCGTGAGTGAAGGTTCATTTCCCCGACGCAATACTGACGTCGGTTTTAAGACCCACTTCACACGGCCCCACAAACTCCGTTTTGAATGGCTGGACTATTCGCCTCTTTCCACCGCTGAGAGAAACGTCATCTGGAGCGATGGGACAAAGGTTTTTAGCTTTTACAGCATTGAGCCGGAGCGGGTTGAAACGAAAGAAGATACCAGTTTTGCGGTTGCCGGAGCCACGGGAGTATCACGCGGCTCGGCGCATACGATCCCCGCACTCCTAATGAGCGAGGTTGACGGCTTTTCGGTGACCGAGTTAGCAAAACTTAGCTTGAAACGAAAGGAGGTGTTTGAAGGTGAGGAGTGTTACGTGATTGAGGGTTATCACCCGAATGGCGAAGCCTGGCAGCTTTGGATTAGTAAGAACAACTTTCTGCTGCGCAAACTGAGGAATCCAACAACGAATGGTGAACTTGAGGAGCAGATCCACAGGGATATCAAAGTTGATGGCAAAATCCCTGACGCAATCTACCATCCGAAAGTGGCTGGTGGTCGCATCGCCGACGTTATTCCCAAAGAGAAAGAGGATGATATCCGGCGGCTCGTCGAACTGGTTGCGCCGCGTGACAGAATTAATCATGAACTGAATGAAGTTCTTGAGCTGGTGAAGAAAGCGATGCCACAGGTGCCGGAAAAGACCTGGAAAGAAGTGATTACTGAATTACGTTTCAACTCTGATATGGTGCTCGAGATCTACATACCTATTTACGATTGGCATTACACCGGCGAAGAGATAAAGCAGCTTCTCGCATTTTATGAATCCCCAATGGGGCGGAAGGAGATAAGAAGCTCTGAACTCATGGAGCTACAAGCTACTGCTCGTAGCATGAGGATCGGTAAAGAATTGATTGAGCGTGTACAGGAGAAGCTACGAGCGAAGGGTTACAAGTCCGCGGCATGACACGAAGATTAGGGCTGTGGGAGCGTAGAAGCATCATGCGACTGAGTCGAAGTTCAACAAGGCACCGCTCGACTCGTCGGTACTTGTTCAGGCTCAATACTCCTTCTGATAGTCTCTGTGCACCCACAGAAATTCCTTGCCTGTTTTTAGCACTTTGCGCAGATCGCCAAAACCGCTCCCTTTGCTAGCTTCTCACTTCGGTCGAGCGCATTGGTTGAGCAGGTCTTGGCCACAAAAACGGCACAAACGAGTAACCGCTAGCAGCGTTGCCACAACGATCCTCTTAACGGTTCTCAGTTTGTGCTTTGTGTTGTGGGCGGCGGCGGAACCGCAGGAGCGCCAGCCGTTGGTACGTCACCCGCCAATGCTGAGACGAACAAAACACACGTAAGGATTAGCGCCATACCGAGTCGTTTCATTGGAGTTTTCTCCTGTTTGAGTGTTAACCAGAAATCTGGCATCGCGAGATACCAGAAATCTGGTATCGGCAAATAAACATTAAGGAAAGATTCCTTGCAAGGTAACGGCTCAGCGCACTACTATCCCGCTCGCAGTTTCACAGTTTTCCTCCCGCCACCCATACGAAAGGCTCAAATTCCATGAGGACAAAACTGGAAAAATTGGAATCCTCGCACCTTACGCCCAACGCAAGCGCATGGCGCAGATGTCAGGCTGCCGTAGAGCTGAAAGACAGAGGCGACTACGAAGGAGCGCGAGAAGCCATGCGCCCTTTTTGGAAAAGTTTGGTGAGCGTCCAGAACTCGAAGGGCTGAATCCTCCAATGGTTGCCGAAGTTTTACTTCATGTTGGGATTCTTACGCGATGGATCGGCAGCAAAAAATCAGATCAGCGATGCTCAAGACATAGCGAAGGATTTAATAAACGAAAGTATTAGGTTGTTTGAGACGTTAGGAGATTCCCTGCGCGTCGCAGCAGCGCGGGCTGAATTGGGCTTTTGCTATTGGTGGACTGGTGCGTTGGATGAAGCTCGAATCATGCTCACCGAAGCAGTGCAAAAGCTAACCATCTAAGGAAACACGCGAGCAAACGCACTTATCTTTCTGGCGATTGTCGAATGGTCAGCTTCACGTTATAGCCACTCCCTAAAGGTGCTGAATGATAACGTTGCTCTATTCAGAAAGATTCCCAATCCCACTCTCAAGGGAGCATTTCACAATCAGCGAGCGATGGCCCTTCGCAAGCTGATCACGGCAGAGAATAGAGCCGATTATTTTCGCCGGATCGTCAAGGAGTATGAGCAAGCAGAGCATTACTTCAAGTTGGCCCATAACACCCTGTATCTGGTTTAAGATAGGGGATACACCATCGACCTCGAACCAGGATAATGCGCTACACGGAGTGGCTGAGATCAAAACTGGAATTTACAGAGACGACAACGGTGCTGTGTATCAGGTAATCGGAACCGCCACTCACGCGGAACTCCCGGAGTCGGTCGTGGTCTATCGGGAGCTGTTCGGTGAATATAGATTCTTGGTCACACCGGTTAGAGCTTTGCCAAGCTACTCGGACCATCAGGGCAGTCTCATTTGAGATTGGTTAAGAATCTCTAGGGACTTCAAAAGGCGGTACGTAACGAGCGGCCCGCCTTTTCGATTAGGATCTTCGTTGGGCCGATTTCGGTTCCACAGGTGATTTCGATCGATATTTCCGTGGACGACGATAGACCGTAGTACGTTGTTCGAGTAGTTCGGGGTGTCTTGACTCGATAATGGAGGCGAGTGTCTGATACCGAATCCCCAATAGCCTTGCCGCGTGAGTAATGCGCCGATCTGCTTTCGCAAGTGCCGTACTAATCAGGTCGCGTTCAAACTTCAAAACCTCATCCGGCAAACGAATTGATTTGTTGAAAAGCAGATCTTTCGCGTTCTCATTCTTAGTCTCGCGTCCTAATGCTTTAGCCAGTTTGATTCCGACTGTTTTGAACCGCAGTAACAATCCCTGGTTATAGCATTTCGCCAGCCACTCGGTTGCTTGCTCGTAGGCAGCGGCCAAAACATCGGGCGAGAGAACGTCTATTTCTTCAATCAAGCTGAGTGCCGCGATTCCTGCCTTATTCAGTGCGTCGGCTTCATGGGCCAACTTGATCGCGTTCTGAAAAGTGAACTGCGCTTGCTGCTTTCTGCCAAGTCTCGCTAACGCAATTCCATGAGTGATCAGACTGTCAACGAGCAGGATCTGATGACCGCTCTTTCTTAAACTCGAAACCGAGCCGCGCGCTACTGTTTCGGCTTCCTCAAGCCTCCCTTCATCAGTGAGAAGTTGCGCCCGCGTGTCGTCTATTTGGGCGACGACTGCTTTGTCTTTCACGATCACGGCAAGGCGTCGCGCCTCTGACAGATATTTGTGCGCCTCTTTGAATCGGTGCATCTGGCGCAGCACGTTCGCGACATTGTTCTTCACATCGGCCCGAAACAGCGCATTGCGGGCAAGTTTGAATTGATGATCGGCTTCTTCGTACTGTCTGATAATGCGACGAAAATACTCCGCTCTGTTGTCTACCGTGACTAACTTGCGCAGCACCATCGCAAGCTGATTGTGGTAGGTTCCTTTGATGGTGTGATTCGGAATCTTCTTGAACAGGGCGGCATTCTCAGTCAGAAGTCTTAGAGACTGGCCGTAGCGTGAAGCGGACCATTCCACGGCTGCCAAGAAAATGAGTGCGTTCGCTCGCGTGTTTCCCTCAGTCGTAATTCTTTTCAATGCTTCGGTGAGCATGATTCGCGCTTCATCCAAGGCACCAGCCCACCAATAGCAAATCGCCAATTCAGATCGCGCCGCCGCAACGCGCAGGAAATCTCCTAACGACTCGAACAACGTTATGCTTTCGCTGATTAGATCCTTCGCTACGTCTTGGGCATCGCTGATCTGATTCTTGCTGCCGATCCAGCGCGTGAGAATCCCAACGTGAAGTAGAACTTCGGCAACCATAGGCGCATTCAATCCTTCGACGTTGGGACGCTCGCCAAACCTTTTCCAGAAGGGGCGCATTACTTCCCGCGCTCGTTCGTAGTCGCCTCTGTCTTTGCACTCCAAAGCAGCCTGACATCTGAGCCATGCGCTTTCATTGAGCGTCAGGCGCGAAGATTCCAGCTTATCCAGAGTTGTCCTCATGGAACTTAGAGCCTTTCGAGTGGGCGGGAGGAAAGTGAACTGCGAGCGGGATAGTAGTGCGGTAAGCCATTACCTTGCAAGGAATCTTTCGTTATTGTTTTGTTGTGCACCCCAAAAGTGAAACAGAAAGTTAAGAAAGTTCTAGTTGCGCTAGCGAAGCTTCAAACTCGACCGGGGGCCGGTAGCCGATGGCGGAGTGAAGTCGCTTGCGATTGTAAACCGCTTCGATGAAATGCTCGATCGAGGCGCGCACCTCAGCGAGCGTTTCATAGTCATTCATGTAGATCTCTTCGTACTTGAGCGTGCGCATGAAGCGCTCGGCTTTGGCGTTGTCATAAGGATTACCGGTGCGGCTCATGCTGATCTCAATTTTGTGCGCGTGCAAGACCGCGACGTAATCAGCTGCGGCATATTGCACGCCCTGATCGGAATGATGGATCAGCCCCGCGTGAATGGTGCGCGTGTGCAGCGCCATCTGCAAAGCCGCCAGCGTCAGTTGCGTATCAATGTGGCGCGAGATGGCCCAACCAATACAACGGCGACTAAAGGCATCGAGCAGCACCGCCAGGTAAATGAACTCGCGCAGCAAACGAATGTAAGTGATATCAGCTACCCAGAGTTGATTGATATTTGAAAGTGGCAGGTTACGTGTCAGGTTTGGATAAACCTTTAAGTGATGACGCGAGTCAGTGGTGCGCACAAAGGCACGCTGCCGCAGACAGAGTAGATTGTCTTCGCGCAGCAGCCGCAAGACACGCTTGTGATTAACTTTGACGCCGCGCCGGTGTAGTTCCGCGGTGATCGGTCGATAGCCGTAAGCGCGCATCTCCAAAGCGATCGTTTGAATCTGCGAGCGCAACTCCAGCTCATCCTCGTTGCTGGTGCTGGGTTGGTGCAACTGACGCCAGATGGTCGAGCGCGAGAGACCGACCGCCTCGCCGAGCTTGGTAGGGCTCCGCTCGGCGGTCGGTCTCTCTTCCAGATGTTGACGGAGCAGTTCCATGCACAGTTGCCGGCGGCGCTGGTCTGTTTTCAGCTCTCGTTTTCCAGTTTCTGCAAGAGCTTTTTTAAAAAGTCATTCTCCATGGTGAGCCGCCCCACCATGCGCTCGAGTTCATGCAGCCGTGCTTCGTCAGTGTAGGCGTGACCACGACCAGCAAAAGCGCGATCCTGATACTGCCGATGCTGGCGCCGCCACTTGGAGATCGTGTTTTCGGTGAGTTGATATTCGCGAGCGACTTGCGCCTGGCTCTTGCCAGCTTCAACTTCGCGAATCACTTTGAGTTTGAACTCGCGGGTAAATGTGCGCCGCTTGACCGCTGCGGTCCGCGCTGCCACTGCGCCCTTCTTCGTCATCGTTAAGCCTCCCGCCCTCTCGGGCATATGTGCTTAACTTTTTGTTTCAGTCAAGGGTGCAGTTCATTTATTTGCCGATGCCAGATTTTTGGTATCTCGCGATGCCACAAATCTGGTAATTCTCAAATAGGAGCAAAATCAATGAAACGACTTGGTATTGCGCTGATTCTGACCTGTGTTCTATCGGTCTCAGCTTTAGCGGGTGACATACCTACAATCGGCGTCGCGTCACCGCCACCACCTACAACGCAGAGTACTAGCAGCAGCATTGCGACAACGATCCTTCTGACCGTTCTCAGTTTGATTCGTTAGGCGATCCGGCATTAGGAGTGAGAGAGGCTGAGCCTGCTCAAGTGGGAACGGGGAAGTGTGTCCGCGCCCGATACTACGCATTTGGTATAAAACCAGAGTGAGCCACCTTAGCCTGGTTGTTGCGATGTATCTTTCAAGCAGCTATAAAGCCACGCATTGCCGAAGCTCTGTTACGTGAAGAGCGTTGAGGCAATAAGCCCAAACATCGCCCAGAGTGTTGGGCGCAAGGTGTCGCCGCCTCGTGTTGAGGCGGGGGGCAAGGGCGACTCCTTGAACAAGGGCGCTACGTGATAGGTGGGTATCCGTGGCGCCCTGTTTATTCACATGGGCCACGCGAGAAACAAACCAAACCGATTAGTAGAAAAGCTAGTGCAGATTCGTGAGGCAGTTGGCTTGTCTCAACGTGAAATAGCAGAGCGGCTTGGTGAGCGGGCCGGAGTCAAAATCACCGACAAAAACATCTCGAAGTATGAACGCGGCAGAAGCGTCCCGCCGATTGAAGTTATACTTGCTTATTCTCGCGTTGCGAATGTCCAGATTAATCACCTCGAAAACCGTCGGCACTAACTAGATTGGAGATCATTATGCTTCATCGGTTCGATGGACGAATGAGCGGGCGGTTCTCACGGATAGGTCTGCTGATTGCTGTCTCAAGTATAGCCCTTTGGTTCGCACTAAATGCCATTACGACTGCTAAAACCGAGCAACTGCACAAGGTGTTGATCTCATTCCAAGCAACTTCAGTTTTACGCCGACGACATCTTGTGAGTTGTAGTTAACTGCTGCTGCAAAGTGACGAGCTGTGCATCTAAGTCACCGACTTTTGCTCTTTGCTCAACGATCAGACGGTCAAGTGCATCGAGTTCGCGCTGGAATTTACCTGTTGGGTCAAGCATAGCGGGGTTTAGCATCTTGAGGACCTCTCTTGACAGAAATTGTGTAGGCGCTATGGTTTAGGGTCTCTTTGGGCCGCACTTGAGACGCACCAGTAAGGCTAACGAAAAGGCTTGGTGCTTCTCTCAAATTCCCAAAGGAGGCTCATAGCGTGAGTACAGACAGTTCGTCCCTTGACTTATATTGCCAGGCGCAACGCGCTTGGGCGCGTAATTACTTTCAGTCTCGAACCGAGTCGAAAGCGGCTCAACATGAACTAGCCCCACTCTATTCGGGGCTTATTGACGATATCGAGGTCATGCTCTTTGAGCACGATACGGCGCGAGCCGTTCGAGCACTTGAAAGCCTCAAGCTCCTGATCGTCAACCTTTGTCGTCAATATGGTTCTCTTGATGATAAAGCCCATCTTTACCTAACGAGGACAATGGAGTTGCAAAGAGAGAAACTGACTTTGTTCGATTACAAGCGGCAGATGGCGATGAGCCAGAGCTTCAGTCTGCAAGCGAAAAAGTCCTCTCAAGTCTTGATGAGTTCTTTCTGCTTTCTATCACGCACCTCGATTCCGATTGAACTAGATTCAGAGGAATCGATTTCAATAAGAGCGCCCCGGCTTCACAATCGAGCGCTCTCTTTTTTTCCGGACCTGGTCCTTATCTACGTCCTAAGAAACCCTCCAAGACTCTTCTTCGAGAGTTTTTCGGAGTCTGGCTTTCTCTTGTTCTGTAGCTGAATCCCAAGCTCGGCGCTCTTCTTCTTCCATGAACGCTAGAAGGTCATCAAGAGTAGGCAAGGAGGGTTGACACATGAGGCAAGATCACCTTTCCATAGGGGGATAGGTATCTTGTACTTGGTTTTTTGTAGATGAGCAATCGAATGTGCGTAAAGCGGAAGCCGAGTCTGGCTCAAACCTTCCGCTTAGTGCGGACAATGACCTCACCTACTGCCCGCGCAAATGTAGTGCGATATTTTACTGCGATCCCGCCCGCAGTTAACTTAAAGTTTTCTTATTTGTTCTCAAGGTGACATTAGGAGCGAACGTAGACGATCCTTCGTTACAGCTTCCTTCGGTGCTTGGCACCGCCGTTGATCCAGACTTGAATCTTGGACATGCGGATTTTGCGCAAGTGAACTGCGTTACTTCGATGTCAAGTGTGTTCGCTGGCATCGGTTCACAATCATGCTGGCGGAAGGCTCCAATAGCTAAGACAGCCGCTGGTTAAGCACCATGAAGCGGTCAAGTGACTATAAACCAATGGCGCGGTATCATATGCGGCCTCGCAAAGTGCGACTTAAATCAAATCGATGAAATTAGGAGAATAGAGTGGCATCTCGCGGATTGTACCTTCAGTGGGAAGGTAAAAAAGTCTATAGACAGCGAATCCCTACTCCGCGCTTGTTGGAGCCTGTGCCTGCGTTGTCTGTTGGTGTGAGCAACTCTAACAAGGTTATCGAAGGCGATAACATACAGGTGCTGGCATCGCTCAAGGCGCAGTATTCTAATGCTGTAAAGTGCATTTTCGCAGACCCCCCGTACAATACGGGCAATAATAAAGACTTCCGTTATAGTGATCGACGCTTCCACGACCCCGATGCGGACGATACGGATGCTATTTATGTCTCCAATGAAGATGGTGGAAGGCATACCAAATGGCTTAACTTTATGGCTCCTCGCTTGTCGATAATGTTGGACCTTCTAACATCTGACGGGGCGATAATGGTATGCATCGATGATAATGAGATCTTTCGGCTCGGGCTTCTAATGGACGAGATCTTTGGTGAAGCTAATCGCGTAGCGACGTTTATTTGGCAAAAGCACCATTCTCGGAATAACTCTGCGGCTCACGTGTCGATCAGCCATGATTACATCTTGATGTACGCAAAAGACAAATCTCGCCTTAGGGTTAGACAAGTCCCATTCAATCAAGGTGAGTTCAAAAATCCCGATAACGATGAACGCGGACCTTGGTCGTCACGAGATTTATCAGCAAACCATTTCTACGCCGCTGGCTCCTACATAGTGACCTCCCCAAAAGGTAAGACGTTTGGACCGACAAAAGGAAGATACTGGTCATTGTCTGAAGAGAACTTTTATGAACTTGAAAGACGCAAAGAGATCTGGTGGGGGAAAAATAAGAACAGTCGTCCTCGTAGAAAGGTCTTTCAGAATGACGAAGACCCAGAAGCAGTTCCGCTTTCTATTTGGCCTTCTTATGAAGTGGGGAACAATCAAGAGGCTACCCAAGAAGTTCGCAACTTTGGTTTCGATGATGCATCCTCCTATTCACCAAAACCCGTTCGCTTGGTTCAGCGGTGTATACAGCTTGTATGCGAACCTAATCACCACGAAATCATCTTGGACCCTTTTGGCGGCACGGGAACAACGGGGCACGCCGTCCTAGCGCTTAATCACGAAGACAAAGGCAATCGACAGTTCATCATGATCGAGCAAGGAAGTGGGTCAGATAGGTATTGTCGAACACTTACCGCAAAGAGACTGAAGCGCGCCATAAAGGAGAACCACTATCATGAGGGGTTTGACTTTTACACGACCGGACGAAAGCTTGACAGGAAAGCAATCGTTGGTTTGGAGCGAGATTCATTAGCGAATCTGATCTGCCAATCCGATGAGACAGGTCGCGCCAGGGGCATCAGTCGCTTGAGTGGTTTCAAATATATAGTTGGCAAGAATCTAAGAAATGAAGCTATCTGCCTCGTATGGAATGGTGAGGATGATAGTGAAGTGACTCGGGACGATTTACGCGCCGCCGCTAAGGAAGTTAGTGAGGCGGCACTTAAACGACCGTTCAGGATATACGGAACTTTTTGTAAGGTTGCTGATAATGGTACCAGTTGGAAGTTTTGCCAAATACCAGATGAGATACTTGCGCAGATGCATATCGAGGACGAGTTAGGAGACGAATGAAATAAGTGGCGAGAATTGAACTCTTAGATTTCCAAAAAGACGCGGCGAATAAGCTGATCGATAATGCTGTCACCTATTTTGCGGCAGGCCATGATGTCATGGGCGGCAGACCAGTGCCTTTTGTGGGCCAACTGAAAGCCGTAACAGGTGCTGGCAAAACACCCATTCTTGCCAATGTCGTAGGTCGATTGAATCCTGCGATCATTCTTTGGACGACGAAATTTGGCAGCGTCGTTGACCAAACCGTGACGAATCTCGCGGCTGGCGGAAAGTATCATCACTTGCTCGGCAGCGATTCGGTCGAGGTAGTCAACTTCAGTGCCATACAAAGTCCGGCCAGTTGGCAACGGATACTCGAAAGCAAGAACAAAGGTCTAACAATACTGGTGTCAACTGTGGCCGCGTGGAATTCATCTGTCAAAGATGACAGATTGAACGTTCATCGCATCGATCCAAATTCTGACTGGGGCGATAAGAGCAGATGGGAACAACTAAAAACATTGCGTCAGCGTCCGTTGTACGTGGTCTATGATGAGGCACACAACACAACGACCGAGCAAGTGGAGTTGCTTGATGACCTGGATCCTTCAGGCTTCTTTATTGCTAGTGCTAGTCCGGTTAAAGGTAAATTGCAATCTTATCTGACGCTACTTCCGGACGAGCAGCGTAAACAGCGAATCATATCCGTAGCGACCCGCGACGTTGTAGATGCGCAACTTCTAAAATCCACAATATCTGTTGCTGACTACGACAGCTCACCCGACGAAATGATCAAGGACGTAGTTGCCCGCCGTAATTACATCGATCAGGGACTACGGGAGAAAGGCTCGGCCACAGTTCCCAAGGCAATTTATGTTGTTGAAGCCAGTAACACGGCAATTAAAGGTGTCGAATCACGACCCGTGGTGATTTGGAAGATGCTGGTAAACGATTGTGGGGTATCTCCTGCTTCCATTGCGGTTTGCACAAATACAAAGGAACTGCCAAAAGATGCGGTGCGAGTTCAGTCTGTTGATAAACTTTCAGATGAATTCAAGCACATCATTTTTAACAAAAAGCTTCAGGAAGGTTGGGACGATCCCTCCGTCTACGTTTGTTACTTCGACGGCAAAACCGACTCGGCAACACGCATTCAACAGGTGATCGGTAGAGCACTTCGACAACCTAATGGCTCGCACCTTTCCGACGAGGATCTAAATACGGCATATTTCTTCGTCAATTGTCCGAACGAGTCGTTAGAAAAGATCGTTGACCAACTCAAAGAAGAATTAGCAATTTACAAGGAAGGTGCACCTGATACTTTTGAGCCGTTTCAGTTCAAAGAGGAACGCAAGGCTTTACCCAAGATACCGCTGAAGCCTGAATGGGTAGGCAAGTTGAAAGTGCCGCGCCTTCAGTTGGAACTAAGCAAGGCAGATGCTTTGCGCAACTTGATCAAAAAGCGAACTTACGATTTCGGTAGTGAAGATCGCGTTGCCTCCGGTCGGGCGCTTGTTAATGTTGTGTCCGTACGCACGGGCGATGTTGAGGAACAAACCCGTGATTTGCTCGAAGACATGCGCGTACGTTGCGGTACATACTTACAAGAACAAATCCGCATGCTTGCCAAGAATTGTTCCGACAGTTTGCCGCCTAACATTTTCCAAAATGCCAAACTAGATAAGACTGCTTGCTACAAATCCAAAGCGTTAGATCATTATCGCGACCTCGCCGTTGACGTTGTTCGCGAATATGAAAACCACGTACAGCTACAAGAACTCGCCGACCCAGAACTAGCTGAATACATAGTTGGCCAATATCAGCCGTCTGGATCAGTACCTAAGCAGTTCAAGTGTGCGGGCCAAGATCACTATGACACGAAAGCTTTTACTCCAGACGAACTAGAAATGGCGAAAGCCTTGGATAAATTTCATGAGTACGTTTGGGTGAGAAACAAAGACCGGATAGGTTATGGCATACCGCTGCCGATCAAGAGCGGATCATCTTCAACTTTCTATCCTGATTTTCTATGGTGGGTGAAGACGACGACATGGGCCATTGACCCAACAGGAAAACACATCCTTGAGGAGAAGATCCGCACGAAACTTCTTGCCGTGCCCGTACCTCTGCGCATAGCACTCATTACACGTAAGAAACTTGACTCAAATTACAAAGAGGTGAGTAACGACGGATGGTCACTTCTAAGATTCCGAGTCGGGAACCTTGCACCCGAAACATTCGATACACTTGATGAAATACTCACAACCCTTGTACTTGAAAGTTAGGCCAAACCTCTCACGTACATAGCATGACTGTGAAAAATCGCTAAGCAAGGTGGCTTCTAACCTAGATTTATAGGGCGTTAAAAACCGTCAGGATTCCGGCTGGTGCATCGCGTAGCGTTCATAAGCCACGTTTGAGGATCGAGATTTAGAAAGAGCTACTATCTCAAGATTAAACTGAACAGCAGGTCAATATCCGCAACTTATTCTCGACCGCAATGACAGAAATGCTGAGTCCGAATATCGATATTGACACTCTCCTTTCATTTGACCTAGACTCTCGCCAGTCTAAATTCGGGCTTGTAGCGTTGAGTCAACTGTAAGTATTTTTTTTGACGCCCGCGAAATAGCTAGAAAACCACTCTAAGCGTCGCTTCTCCCGACACGCTTTGCAACCCGGTTCTCAAGCCAGATTCTGATCGTCCTATGCGAATCAAAACCTTCTTCAATCTGGCTGTCTTGGGAATCCTGTATATGGGACTTACCGGCGTCGCAGGACAACAAGAGGTCCCTAAACTCCGTTGGGTGGGAACCATCGCACGTGATGGTCCTTACTCCTTTCCGCAAAAGCTAACTCTTGACCGGTTTGGCAACCTTTACATTCTTGATTCGGCACTCTCAAATATTTTCCTGACCTCGCTCTCCAGCGGACGCACTCAACTGAGCCCTTTGTGTTCACCACGTACGCCGGTTATGGCCGCAGATCTATCAGTTGACGGCAGTGGTGGTATTTGGATTTTGGCTTCTAACGGCTCCAGGATCATCAAGCTCGATAAGAACTGCAAGGTTCAGAAGAGTTTCGACTCCAAACGCCCTGCTCTGGCGATACAAGTCAATACGGCCGGTGAAGTCGTTGTTCTCACTAGTAGCGGCGATGCGTTATTTGATCTCTTTGACCAGAATGGATCGTTGCTACGCAGCTTTGGACGACGGATTAAGTATGGAGATCCGATCTCTGACGGAGAACTTAGCAATGGCAATCTCGCCGCCGACAGAACTGGTGGATTTTACTTCAGTTTCAACTATCCACCACTGGTCCAACATTACCGGCGCGATGGCCGATTGCTCGGCGAATTCAAACCGGAATCCGACGTCTCTATCGGTCCTGCAAACGTCAGTTCGCAGAAACAAGGTAATCTCACGGCGATTCGGGCGAACTATCAAATTCTTGTTTTGGACATGACACTCGATAACCGCGGTCGATTGATCTTTTTGCTTTCGGGTAAACCGAAGTATCAAGCGATAACCCAGGGATCCCAAACGTTGTTAGTCACAGGCGGTAGTGGAACAGTCTTGAGAAAGGCGACTATTGGAGATGTAGCGTTCCATCGCCTTGCAGCAGGACCGAACGGCCTCTACTTGCTTCGTAATCGAGAGGGCTTGCGGCTGGAGAAATATCAGCTGCCGTAGCCTTCTCAACCTCAGCGGTCAGTACTCATTGACCTTGTCGCTTTTCCGGCATTCGGACGAAGGTCCGCGTTACGGATTAAGTCAATTCCTTAACCTTGGAGTACTCACATGATTAGAAAATCAATCTTGTCCATTCTAGGGGGAGTAATTTTCGCAGCCGTCGTGGCTTTTGCAGCTCCTGCAAAAGCGGGATGCTATGGTTTATGTGCAGACCGTATAGGCGACTACTGGTACGCCGGCTGCACAATCACGTTATTTGACGATGGCACGGGATACGTAGATTGTTACTACACTCACGTAGACCCGATTCGAGATCCAACCATTGCAGACTAACTTAAGATCAAGCGCGATGGGCGACGATCATCAGATCGTCGCCCATCACGGGACATGAGATTGAAGCCACTACTTGCTAAAACGTGGGTGCAAGTCTGTCTGCTGGCGGCGTTATTTATCGTCGCGGCTGGCACTACCATCGTTCTTATTCAAAGGTGGAGAAAGACTGAAAATACAACGGCTGCTACCCGGCAAGGATCGCTTGACGAGATCTCGGGGCTTACTACTGGAGATGTCGTGAAGCTGCCAAAGTTGCCGACTCTGAAAAATGATTATGTCGATTTAAGCACACCGGAAAAGCAGTACCTGCTCTGTGCTTTTATTTCAACTGACTGTGAAGGTTGTTCGCATGATGAGCGATTCTGGAAAGACCTGCGTAATGAGATAAGCGATAAGAACGTGAAATTCTATGTGATCTCAGTCGATCGAGATCAAGCCAAAGTCCAAACATTTGCCAGGGCCTACGACTTCGAGAATTTGCCGGTGCTGTTCGATCCACAGAGGGAAGCACTAGCCGCCTTTAAGATCCAGTTTGTGCCACAGTATGTCCTGCTTACTATCGGCGGCAAGGTTGTCGCACGCTGGAACGGTATCAGACGCTATGAACCCGGTGGCCAAAACGCAACCGAAAAACTCGACGGCTTGCGGGAGTTGTTATCAAGTTCGGCATCGGTTCGCTGAAGGTGACGGTTGAGAAATGAAGTTACCATTCAATACCAGGGCATTACGTAATACTTTTTGTTGCCTATTTGTAGTTGCTCTTTGTTGTTGTAGCCCCGTAGCAATTCTTGCTCAGCAGCCAAAGAAGAAAACTGAGAAGAGTCCTGCCGAAGATACGAAACTTGCGCAACAACAAGAGCTCATCGGACGGTTGGTGAGCATCGCCAATGAACTAAAAGGCGAAGCTGACAAATCTGCCGCTGCGCTGCTTCAATCTGAAGTGGCAGACGTGCTCTGGCGGTTTGATGAACCTTCCGCCCGTTCCATCTTTCGCCTCGCATTTGACAACGTCCGGCAGGAGATAACCAACAATTCTTCAGCATCCGAAG
>Ga0134124_10000836_pt1 | contig 24784 bp, 17 predicted proteins | sample KB304_FD_96880 | JGI IMG/M metagenome (GOLD analysis project Ga0134124, IMG submission 96880) | Terrestrial soil microbial communities without Nitrogen fertilizer from Kellogg Biological Station, Michigan, USA - KB3-0-4 | ecosystem: Environmental > Terrestrial > Soil > Unclassified ... | reverse complement strand
CGTCGCGGGGGCACGCTCAAACTCAATCAGAGCTTGCGGCCCCGTATCGACCTTTTCGCCGGTCTGGAGATCTGTCCGCTTGCCAGCGGTGGAGTAGTAGTGCTCACTGATCATGTCCATGTTGTCGTGGCAGTGGGCAAGCAGGTTTCCACTCCAATCCCCGGCAGAAAGATAATCGGGAACAATCTGGCCATTCAGCCGCTTTGCCTGTTTTGATCCCGTCATGGCATCGGGCATGGCGCCGGCAGCTATTAGCTTGATGCTGGGATCAACTTTGCGCATCGCCTTTGCGAACATATCGTGCTTCAGTTCCCATTGTGCGACAGGCATGAAGCCTAGTTGCCACTCGCCCCAAGGCTCGTTGCCAATCCCCCAGAACTTGATGTGGTACGGCTCAGGATGGCCATTTGTAGCGCGCCACTTGCCCATGGGCGTTGTAACCGCGCCATTTGCGTATTCCACAAGCTGCGCCGCAGACCACTCGTCGCCAAAACCGCCGTTCACCGTGACATAAGGCTCGATCTCAAGCAGGTGGCATAGTGTCATAAATTCGTCGGTCCCGACGTCGTTCGGCTGAACGGCGTGCCACACCGGATCCATGATTGGCGGTCGCTTGTCGGGATCGCCCACTGCATTGCGCCACTCGTGGCCGGAAACGAAGTTTCCTCCCGGCCAGCGATACACCCCGGAATGCAATTGTTTCAGCGTCGCAATAACTTCCGCGCGGAACCCTTGAATGTTGTTGGCGGGCATCAGCGAAACTGCGCCGACATGGAATGATCCTGTGCCGGTGCCAACAACTTCCAGGTGAGCATCATCGCTGTCAGATTGTGCTGTGAAACTCAGCGAAACCCTTCGGTAGCCATTGCCTAATTTGTTGATCGCAACAGTCTGGCGGTCGCCCGCGCCGTCACCCCATACCAGGTTCACCTTGACCATCGCGCCCGAAGTGCCTTCGACAACAATTCGCCCCGTGTAAGACTTCCCTTTCCGGACTGTCAGGCCATCCTGCTGGAAACCCCGAAGTTCGCTCGCGCTCAATTTCACCATCGGCGTATGCTCGCCTACATAGACATCGTTTGTGTCCATGACCACGAATTCGCTCGGACCAATCGGCACCCAGTGGCGCAGCCCGACGCGTCGCCAACTTGGGCCCTGCACTTCAGCAGGCGGATGCGATGTGATCGAGGAATAGAACTTGCGATCATCGAGCATTTCAGCCCAGATGTTGTTGTTGACGATTCCGCCGATGTGTTCGAGAAATTGACCGTAAATGTATTTCGAAATCGAAGGGCCTGTTTTCGTTACATCAATCTTCACGTTTACCGGCTGGCTTTGCGCAAAAGAGACGATCGAAATGACGAGCCAGGAACACAACAGCACGGCAAATTCAGAATTCCTTTTGTTCAAAGACATTACAAATTTCCTCGGTGGATAACCTCTGTGTTGAACGCTGCCCCCGAACCCTCACGCGACGGCAACTCACATGCATACCTCAGAAAACGTTTACTGTCAATCTAAAGCGATTTAGTTACCCCTTGTGTCGATACGTCCCTATGCGTGCGGGAGCAGCTCCTTCTAGCCGCAGCTGCGCTGAACCTCAAGCGCCTTCTCCGGTCCTCAGTCAACCTACAAGACTTGTTCTACCCACCTAGAAGCGAACGAAGAAGACTAGACGGGGTACTTCCGCTAAACGCTAAATTAAAGATGCTTTGCGGGCCCTACTTTTACAACACCCACGCCTGTTTTCGTCAATCGACTTTCAAGCCATCCGTCGAGCACGTTGCTGCCAGGAACTTTTTCAAGTCTCTACCCGTACTTGGGTTCTAGAATCGCTTCACAAGGCGTACGGATGACCTCGCTCAACAGGAACGCCAGAATCGCAGGGTTGCTCTACCTCACACTCCTGACTGCACCTTTCGCCTCCTCTATATTCCCGGCAAGTTGTTTGTGGCCGAGAATGCGAGCGCCACCGCGAATAACATCGCTGCGCACGAGACGCTCTTTCGACTCGGCATTCTCAGTGGCTTGTTCACCGCGACGGTGGGCCGCTTGGCGTTCGAAGCACTCATGGCAGCTCTTCAGCGGGACAGATGCTCCGAGGCCGATACCGAGTACGTTGTGAACACCGAGCTCGTGCTACGAAGCTCGACGGCTCTTGTTTGCAGACGCCAAAATGAGCTCCGTTGAACCGGGCTGTGCAAAGACCTACTTTGGAGAGGAAGAATGATGGTTTTTCGAACTCAAATAGTTGATCGCAAAGCCGTGCCATTTCTCTTGAATATCTTGGCGATAATCCTAGTCCTTGCGGGACCGGCATTAGCCGGAGAGAAAATCCAATTGTCGATCGACGTCTCGAAAGCCGGAGCCAAGATCGATCGCAATATCTTCGGCCAGTTCGCTGAACATCTCGGTCATGGAATTTATGAGGGTATATGGGTCGGGCCAGACTCCCCGATCCCTAATACCCGCGGCATTCGCAGCGACGTCGTTGCCGCGCTGAAAGCGATCAAGGTACCGAACGTCCGTTGGCCGGGCGGGTGCTTTGCCGACGAATACCACTGGCGCAATGGCGTTGGCCCCGCCGATAAACGCGCAGTGACACTGAATCCTAACTGGGGCGGTGTGATCGAGCCCAACTCATTTGGCACTCACGAATTCATGGATTTCCTCGATCAAATCGGCAGCGAGGCGTATGTCTCAGTAAACATTGGTTCCGGCACACCAAGGGAAGCGGCGGAGTGGCTGGAATACATGACCGCCGCGCAGCCAACCACGCTGGCCAAAGAACGGGCAGTGAATGGCCATCCTGTCCCGTACAAAGTGACTTATCTCGGGTTAGGAAACGAGAGCTGGGATTGCGGCGGCAACATGACGCCCGACTACTATCTAAGCCAGATGAAGATCTATAGCCGGTTTGTCCGCAACTACAACCCGGCGCAACAGAATGGGCAACAGATGCTGAAGGTCGCGGTTGGCCCCGGTGGCGATGGACCACGATGGACCGAATGGACGGAAGCCATCATGAAGGCCTACCAGCAGCACACCTGGAGTTGGGACATCAATGGCCTTTCCCTGCACAACTACACGGTTGTGAAGTGGCCCCCCTTATATAAGTCCGTGGGGTTTAGCGACGATGAGTATGTCCAGATACTCAAATCTACTCTCGAGATGGACGGTCTACTTAAGAAGCATTCGGCGATCATGGACAAGTATGACCCGGACAAAAAGGTTGCCCTAGTCGTGGATGAATGGGGAGCTTGGTATGCGCCATTGCCGCGGAGCAATCCGGGTTTTCTGGTTCAGCAGAACAGTTTGCGTGATGCCATTCTGGCTGCCCTGAACTTGAACATCTTTGCGCGGCATGCCGACCGCGTGCGAGGTGCAAACATCGCCCAGATGATCAATGTGCTTCAGGCCATGATCATGACCGACAAAGAAAAGATGGTCCTGACGCCAACCTACTACGTTTTCAAGATGTATGTTCCCTTTCAAGACGCAACGTTTGTGCCCGTCACATTCGACGCTGGCACGTACATACACGGCGACATAAGCTTGCCGCGTGTCGATGCTATTGCGGCTAAGGATGTGGCCGGTAAGTTGTGGTTGGAAGTTACCAACCTCGACCCCCATCAATTGGTCGAAATCGTGGTGAATCTCGCTGGCAGCATCGCTAAAGCTGCTGCCGGACAAACGATAACCGCGCCCAAGGTTGACAGTGTGAACACCTTCGATGCACCCACTTCGGTCGTGCCGAAACCCATTTCCGCGAAGGTGGAAGGCGGAAGACTGTCGATGACATTGCAGCCCCACTCCGTCACTGTCGTCTCGGTGGAGTAAGACATCCACTGCGTGGAGGAAGGCACGGTACGAGCACGTAGCCCGATCCTGTGCACAAGGCTTCCAGGACAAATGTCCCGAGAGCGTTGTTCCCTCACGAAACGAATCGTCGCGTTAGGACCAGCGTTTCGAATTCGTCGCGCAGCTTCTATCCCGTTGAGAGTGGGAAGACCAATATCTAGCAAGATCAGGACAGGTTTAGTTGCAGTTGTACAGCTTTCTGAACCGCTTCCCACCATCGGATGCCTCGCCGATAACGTGCAGTTCCGAAGACCCCTTGAAACATAGATTCAATTAAAACCCTCCAACTTTGGACATCACTTTAGAAACGTCGGCGCGTTCAGAGACCTCTATCATGACTTTCATGGACGGACAACGACTACGACTTCACTGTCAGCTCCACTCCACGCTGCCGCGCCTTCATGCTTCAACTGTTGCGAAGCATTGTCCCAATGAAGCTTGGTAGTCGAGCCACTTCCATTCTCATACGTATACGTATTTCCGTCGTCCGAAAACAGGGTAAAATCTCCATCTGCTCCGGGATAGACACGAATGGACGCGATGCTCTGGGGCTCCGAGGCGCTGAGGATCGTTGACCCTAACGGCACAATCGAACCTGCCCGGGCGAATAGTGGCAACGTGTCAATGGGCGCCGACGCTGTGATTGTCTGGCCGCCCTTGAAGCGCTTGTTTGTCCAGTAGTCATACCAGTCGCAACCAGCAGGCAAATACACCTTTCGGCTTGTGGCGCCCTGCTCGACGACGGGGGCGACAAGAAAAGCAGGACCAAACATGTATTCGTCGGGGATGTTCGCGACTTCGGGATCAGACGGAAAATCCATGAAGAGTGCCCGCGTGTAGGGTGCGCCAGTCTGGTAGGTGCTGTAGGCGAGCGAGTATGTGTACGGCATCAGTTGATAACGCAGTCGGAGATATTTTTCGAGGATGGCTCCCGCTTGTTTGCCGTAGGACCATACCTCATTGTGGGTCCTCTCACCGTGCGCACGCATTATCGGCTGGAACGTACCCCACTGATACCAGCGCACAAAGAGCTCCGGATAATCTTCGTAGCCGTCCACGTTATCGCGTGCGTCGGACGGGTCCACCAGTGGCTTGTGCGCTGCGCGATAGGACGGATAAATTTGCGGAGAGAAGAAGCCCGCGATGTCTGTGTCCCAATACGGCATGCCGCTGGCCGTAAAATTCAATCCGGCGGGTACCGATCGCTTTAACATGTCCCAGGTGGAGACAATGTCGCTTGACCAAAACACAGTTCCGTTGCGCTGAGCGCCAAGGTAGGCCGCGCGAGCAAGAATCATTAGTCGGCGGCTGCCGCCAAAATCTCGCCGGAATCCCTCGTAAACGGAAGCTGTGTGGAACAACGGATAGACGTTGTAATAGCGCTTGCCTGAGCCAATAAAGAAGTTGTCGTTCGCAGGATCGACGTCTGGTTCTGTCTCGTCGAGCCAAATATAGTCGAAGCCGTAAGGCTTGATGTAGCGATCTCTAATCTTCTCCCACCACCATTTAGCGGCGTCCGGATTGGTAGTGTCTATGTTGGGGCCAATTTCTTTTGTGTACCCAACCCGGTCGGGAGTGCCGTCCGTGTTGAGAATGAGCCATCCATTCTTCAGCAGCATGTCATAGAACTGCGTGCCTTCGGCAAAATGCGGCCAGACACTGAGCAGGCTATGGACGCCCATCGAGTGAAGCTGCTGATTCATCGCGGCTGGATCGGGCCATCGTTTCGGGTCCAGATCCATTTCACCCTCTTTTGTCATGTTGAGAAAGTCCACGACCACAACGTCAAGCGGCAGGTGGCGTTCGCGATATCCCTTCGCAACTGCAAGAATGTCTTCTTGCGTTGGATAGATTGCCTTGCTCTGAATGTACCCGTACGATGCTTTGGGCAACAGATGCGTGACGCCGGTGAGCTGGCGATAGCCCCTGTAAATCTCGTCAACTTTGTCGCCCGCAATCACAAAAAAGGAAACGCGGTCTCCGACTTCGGATGACCAGACATTCTGCTGGTTGAAGCCGAGATCAATCGTAGTCTTGGAAGGATTGTCCCAGATCAGGCCGTAGCCACGGCTCGACACCATGAAAGGAACGCAGAGATTCTCGCCTCCGATCGCGAAATACTCATGCCAGCAGGTAATGCGCTGATCGCGGAGATCCATCGTGCCCTGTTGCCGCTGACCTAGGCCGTAGTAGTGCTCACCGGCTGGCGAGTCGAACGTTGCCGATACCCGATAAGAGGAATCGGGCTTTCCGTTACTCTCCGCTCTTGATTCGGATGCGGGAATGATGGCCCAACGCCACATTGTCAAAAGTTGTTTCCCTGTTGCGGTCGTTATGGATATTACCTCGTTATGAGGTTTAGTCCGAGGGCTCTCGTCATAGAAGACGTGGTCCCTGAGTTCCTGATTGGTCGCATCGAGGGGCATCGCGTGCGGTGCCGGCTGGTTCTCGGGATCGACACGGACAACCATTCGGCTGGAACGAACCACATCAGAACCCGAGGAATCGCGCTCATGATTCCAGCCATCAGACGAAGACTTGCCAATAATTCCATACCCCGGCGATGCGACCGCGGCAGGCTTCGTAGTGCTCAATGTGATTCGTATGATATTTGGGCTGTAAGGCTCGACCACGATCGTCCGGTTTTCCCGCTGGAGCACAAATGCGTTGACGTCATCGTCGGCGTTTGCTGCTGGCGCAAACAGCGTTAACAGCAAGACTGCAGTCGCAGTGAATGGTGTCGAATTCAATGCGCGCACGATGCGGCGGCAGGCCCGATCAACAGAGTAGTCCATATTAGAGTGTTGCATTGATTTCCGCCCCCATGAGACCGTAAATAGACGAGAAATTTGACTGCCAATCATAAAGCAGACAGTTTTTTCGGCACCCGACGACCAACGATCTTCGCGACGCTGCGCGCAAACTTGAAATAAACCAGCAAAAGGAGCGTGAGGCCCTCGAAAAGGCCCGCGCGTCCGAGTTTGGGCACAGTTGCACCAAAACTGCAGCAAAACGGCAAAACCCTCACACCAAACCCTTCTTCGGCACCCCGACCTAACTAGTTGTTGGATGAGTAGGTTGCGTGGTGCCCGGGACCGGAATCGAACCGGTACGTCCCTTTCGGGACTCGGGATTTTAAGTCCCGTGCGTCTGCCAGTTTCGCCACCCGGGCATGTGAGTTTATCTGCTTCTGCTTTCAGCAGTTTACTGGATTCTGGTTTTGATTGTCGTTTTCGTCGTGATCCGCCTGTAGTGACAGGTTTGAAGGCTTGGTTGTCACGCACAATCAGCACCAAGCTCGACGACGCGCTGGAAGAGTGGCAGGTGAAAGCAAACACGATCCTCCACGAACATGCCGAATCAGCCGAAGGGCGCGCGCGAAGGGCGCGCGCGAAACGGAAAAAGAGAATTGGGCATTCTACAAATATCGTCAAAGGTGGCGAATAGCACTTCTGTGCTTCGGGGAACTCTCCCAGGACTCCGCAAGGTCGCACAATCGGTGCGCTGGTTTTCCTGAGGTGGCGTGGCGTGCGTGACAGGGAAGGCGCGTGCTCCCTGACCTTCCTCAATATTTGTTCTGAGAAATAAATGCTGACAGTTTGCTCAACCGCCTACGTTCGCTCTCGATAATCAAGAAGGCGACGACGGCCATAGAGACCAACCAGCCGCCGATGGCCAGAAGGCGAACGACGACGCCAAGGACGATTCGTGTAGCGAATGGGGCCAACATGTACCGAGCATGATGCAGTGATTATGAAGTGTAAATAGCTCGAAAGTGCCAGATAGTTTTACGGCGGCGTGCGCGCGGGAAGAAGTTTAGGGTTGCGCAATGTCCTAGAAGGAGATGTTGGATCGCGATTTTCAGGATAATACGAGGGGTTGCGATACTCGCGAAGGTAGAGCGGGTCTCCTACGACGGCGACCGGGGACATTCGATCGGAATAGCAGGCGAAATTTGATTCTTTCTTAGTCCACGGGTTCGATGAGCTGAGCCTTGTCGTTACCAGCTGGGCGCTGCACAACCAGAATGGCAGACAGGACCATTATCATGCCCACAGCCTGCAAAGGGTGCACTGATTCGTGCAAGGCAGCGGCAGCGATCAGAATAGTAAAGACAGGTTCCAGGCAACTGACTATGATCGCCTTTGAAGGACTCAAGTGCTGCAACCCGGCAAAATAGAACGTGAATGGCAACAGGACGGACAAAAGCGAAAACCCAAAGAGGAATCCCCAAGCCGACCCCGTATAGTGCGCAGCCGTAATCTTCCATGGCGAATTGACGAAAATCCAGAACACCGAAGCTGACATCGTGGTGAACAAGAGCACGGTCCAGCGGTCGTAGCGCTCTAGGATCGAGTGGCCAAACACGTTGTAGTAGGAAAATGAGAAAGCCGCGATCAGAGCCGCCGTCACTCCCAGGGAATCGAGTCGCAGCTCGCCGTGCCCGAGCAGGCCAATGACTAAGGCAATTCCAAAGATGGCGAGGGCCACGGCAATCATTTTTGGCAGGGTGGCACGCTCCAGTTTCCGCACGACCATGTAGAGCAAAACCCAGACGGGAGCGGTGTACTGAATGATGATCGCGGTGGCCACGTTCGTCCGCTGGATCGCGAGGTAGTAAAAATAGTTCGAGGCCGCGACGCCAGCTAGACCGAGAGCAAGGGTTCTTCCCAGATCCGTCAAAGGCATGCGCAAACGTGCCGGACCTCGAGTGAATAGTAAGCCGAGGAGCACCACCAGAAATGAGAACGTGGTGCGTGCCTGCGAAAGAATCAGAGGATCGATATGAGCAATCCCCCGTGACGGGAACAATTTCCCGGTGAACGCCGCACGGCCGAGCGAAGCCGAAATCCCCCAGAGGAGTGCAGAGCAGGCGATGTAGAGGTATCCACGATAGGAATGAGTCTTCTCGCCGGAAAGAGTGGGACCCGCGCTGGTCACATGTTGTCCAGTTCGATGCGATAAGTGATTTTGGCCACCTTACCTAACATGGCTGAGACTGAACAATATTTTTCTTCCGACAAACGCACGGCATCCTCAACCGCTTTACGCGACACTGTTCCTCGCACGCGATATAGCATTTCGATTTCAGTGTAGACGCGCGGTGGCTGGGGAGCCTTTTCAGCCTTGGCGATGACTTCCACGGCCGTGAACGGCTCGCGCTTCTTTTGCAGGATACTGACTACGTCGTAGCCTGTGCAGCCACAAAGAGCTGCGAGCACGAGCTCCATGGGGCTGCTTGCGACTTTGGAATCGCCATCGATCAGAAACGTGTGACCGGAGTTGGTGGTGGCCGCAAATTGAAATTGCTCCGTCCATTTTGCTTCGGCTGTGAACATGGTCATCTCCGGTTGTCGGTGCTGGGCTCGGGGTGGATGAGTACACGGAACAACTCCGGCGCCTCCTGCTTAAAGCGGATTTCAAGAGCCGTGCAGATGTCGTGGACGCGACCTAAGGGGAGCTCGTCGGGGAAAGTGCAGTGGCAAGAGACGTACACATGGTCGCGCACGCGCTTTACCTGCATATCGTGGAGATCTAGTATCTCCGGAAATTCATGGGCAAGCTTCTTGAGCCTCTCTTCAAGGTGGGCGTCTTTTTGCAACTGCTCGCCGGCCTCAATGGTCGCGGGCTCACTTTCGATGTGGGTGAGAATCGATGCCACTTCGGGCACTTCCTCTCGAATCTCGCTCTCCAATTTACTGGCCCGATCGTGAGCTTCCCGGATTGGGAGGTTTTCATCCAGTTCAAGGTGCTGCTCGACATAGAGGCGGCCATCGAGGTCCTGAACACTCACATCGTGAACGTTGAGATTGTGGCGGGTGGCAACCGCTCGCACGCGGTCAAAAACGTTCTCCGCAGACGCCGCCCGGGGAATGGAATGGACCATCACATCGGTGTTCGGAAGAGTGGCGTGCACGGTGCGAGTAATTTCGTCTGCCACCTGGCCGGATCGCTGGAAGGTAACATTGCGGGCCAAACCCACCGAAACGTCTGCGAAGTAGCGATTCCCGGCACGACGGATACGGACGCGATCTACCTCGAGGACACCGTCAATCTTGCCGATGGCAACGAGAATCTTGCTGCGAACTCCTCTCGGAGCAGTATCCAACAAAGCGTCGATTGTCTTCCGGGCAAGCCGTGCGCTTACGAACAAAACCAATCCGGCGACAAACAAAGCAGCAATGGGATCAGCATCGATCAGCCAGGGAATGTCGAGTTTTCTGCCAGCAAGAACCAGTGCGAGACCAAGGATCACTGTCACACTGGACCAAATATCGGTTGAGAAGTGCAGTGCATCAGCCTGCAACGCCTGGCTGTCATATTTTTCGGCGATGCGCCCCAGAGCGCGCGATCGCCAGAAATCCACGGCAATGGAAATAAACATCACGAGGAAAGCCGCGAGGGAGGGTTCGATCTCGACATGATGGAAAAAGAGACGTTTGATGGCTTCGTACACGATCACCAGGCACGTGAGAAGCAGGAGTCCGGTCTCGATAAAGGCTGAGAAATTCTCCACTTTGCCATGCCCATACTGGTGATCGGCATCGGCGGGCTTATCGGAAACACGGACGGAAAACAAGGTGATGATGGCGGCGATGAGATCGAGGCCTGAATGGGCGGCTTCAGAGAGAATTCCTAAACTGCCCGTCGTGATACCAACAACAACCTTCAATACGGTGATGGCAATGGCGGCAAGGACGGAATGAGCTGCAACCGATCGCTTCTCAGCTCGCATGGATTGCGAGCCAAGCTCTTGGCGGGCCATCACTGGAACTTCAGCCATGCCTGCAATTATCGCGCAAAACCTATGCTCCACTTGAGCTTCGTACTGTCCATGGTGGTGCCAGCCGGCGGCGCCCGTCTCCTGTGCTACGATTTCTTATCCAGGAAAACTTTGGAGGATTTCTCTTGAGAACACTCGTAACCGGGCTGGTTTGCGTGCTGGTAGCAGGCGCTTGCGCGGCCCAATCGAATTCCGGGCCTGTCGTAGAGCCACGGAACAGCAAACCGGTACAAGACCTTCCAGCTTCCACTCCCGAACAAAAGATATCTCCCGACGCGCCGGTGATTACCATTGAAGGCGTGTGCGACAAGGGCACGGCGGCCGCCGATTGTAAGACCGTGGTAACTCGTGCGGAGTTCGAGAAGATCGTGAATACGATGATGCCGAATATGCCTAAACCGCAACAAAAGGGCTTCGCTTCGCGCTATGCGACGGCATTGGTACTGGCCCAAAGAGCCCATGATCAGGGCCTCGATAAGACTCCCGAATTTGAGGTCCAGCTTCAGCTTCAGCGCTTACAAACACTCGCCCAGCTGGGGCAGCAGAGCCTCGAGAAGGCGGCGACACAAGTTTCGGATGCGGACATAGCAGCCTACTACAAGGAGCACACCAACGACTTTCAACTGCTCAGCTATGACAAGATTTTCGTCCCCAGGCAGAAACCGGCGGATGTCGCTTCCCAGAATTCGACCAATCCCGATGCACAGAAGCAGCGCGCAGCGTCTGAAGCCGCGATGAAAGAAGAAGCCGACAAGCTCCGGGCTCGCGCGGTAGCCGGCGAAGACTTTACCAAATTGCAGCAAGAAGCGTACAACTTTGCCGGACAGAACCTGAAGGCGACCGCGACCCGCGTGGACAATGTCGCGAAAGCACACTTCCCTCCTAGCGATGCCTCTGTGTTCGATTTGAAAGTCGGCGAGGTATCGCCGGTGCTTAACAATCCCCAGGCTTACATGATTTATAAGGTGGAGGCTAAGAAGGACCAGCCTCTCGAGGAGGTGAAGCCGGAGATCACGCGGGCGCTGCAGCTGCAGAAAGTGCAGCAGGCACGTCAAGACTTGCAGAAGACGGCAGTCGAAAAGACCAAACTTGATGAAGCTTATTTCGCCGGGCCAGCGCCCCCATCACTTAAAGAACCGGGCGAACGAGCTAAACCAAACGCACCGTCAACAGGAACCGAGCCCTCCGGAAAGAAGTAAATGGGAGACTCTCTACCGTCCATCGTAGTGACGGGAATCTCCGGAAACCTGGGAAGTCGGCTTCTGCCTCTCCTCGGGTCATTCCGCGTGGTCGGCGTAGACTTCCGCGCCCCTGAAACCAATCATCCTCTGCAATTTGAGCAGATGGATTTGGCGGAAGAAGCGTCCTGCCTACAGTTGCTCCAACTCTTTAAGGATGTGCGGCCGGTTGCCGTGCTCCATATGGCTTTTGTAATGGATGCAGTGCGCACCGGAGTGCTTGATCCGGAACGCATCTGGAAAACGAACGTCCCCGGAACCGCCAGGGTGATGGAAGCGGTGACCGAGGCCAACCGCGACTGGCCAATGGTTGAGAAGTTCATTTTTCTCAGCAGTGTCTCGGCATACGGCCCGGATCTCTCCAAGCCAGCTGCCGAAGAGACTCCCCTCGCGGCGCATACCTATCAGTTTGGCGTACAGAAGATGGAAGCCGATCGCGTAGTGCAACAACGGGCGCCAGCCTTACGGGGCTGCAGCGCTTACATTTTGCGGCCGCACATTTTCGCCGGTGCCAACCTGGACAACTATTTCATGGAGGCGTTTCGCGGAATTCCAGGGGGGAGCAGCAAACGCGCGGAACGCATGCGTGAAGCGAAGAAGCGCCTACCCTGCATGCTGCCCTCAGGTAAGAAGTATCTGGAGAACCGCATTCAGTTTGTTCATATCGACGATGTGGCAAGGCTAGTCGCCCACATCTTGAAGAAAACCGATCCGGAGGCGCAGCGGCTTACGGTCCTTAACGTGGCTGGCCGTGGAACGCCTTTGACGTATGAGCAATGCGTGAGTATCGCTCGAGCAAAGCTGGTTCGCGTTCCCACGGAGAGACTGTTTGACCTAGTGTTGCAGTTCTTCTGGAAGATGCGCATCTCAACGATTCCGCCCGACATCATGCCTTACGTGCTTTCCGATACCGTGATGGATACAGCGCGCCTGCAGGAGTTTCTGGGCCCCGAGTACAAAAACGTAATCAAATATCCGATCGCGGAGGCGTTTGCAGAGTGCTTCAAATGACCTACTAACCTAGTACCGAAGCAGCATTCCCGACCCGCTGGTTAAAACCCGAGATGCCGTTGCGAGCCAGGAGTTTAGCCTTTCTTCCCCCTGAATAACCCTGCAATTGAAAATGTGTATGGGGTCCAGGAGGTTTCCTGAAAGCCCGCCTGTTGCATTCGTCCAATGAGTTCGGGTGGTGATGGAAAGCGCTTCACCGAGGCCGGAAGGTAGGCATACGCTCGTTCATTACCCGAAACTAGTCTTCCGATTCGCGGCAGGACCGACTTAAAGTACACGTTGTAAATCTTGCCAACCAAGCCGCCGGGTTCACTGAAATCGAGAATTCCGCATTCGCCGCCAGGCCGCAGGACACGAAATATTTCTCGCAGCCCGGCATCGTAATCGGCAAGATTGCGAAAGCCGAACGCTGAGGTGACCAGGTCAAAAATGTTGTCTTTGAACGGCAGACGCAATGCGTCTGCTTCGATCCAAGTGATCGGAGATCCGGCAGGGGGTTTCGCGAACGCGCGCGTCAACATGGCATGAGAGAAATCGGCGCCGATAATCCTGGCGTCGCTACTTTGCTTACGAAGAGCCAATGCCATGTCGCCAGTGCCGCAGCAGAGATCGAGCGCCGTGGCAGCTGGGCCGCGCAGGATCAAGCGAAAGGTCCGTGCCGTGCGGTGCCACCAGAGCCTATCGACATTGGCAGATAAAAGGTGGTTAAGCAGGTCATAGCGCGGCGCGATGGAGGTGAACATCTCACGGACCGCGCGAGAAGCAGACTCCGGGTCAGTGACCCCTTGGGGAGCAGCCCCTCGCACCTGCGCCGGCGGTTTTTCAGGCACGGGAAAACCTACGGATCTCCGCCAAGGCGGCTACGATGGCACTTTCGGGGACATTCTTGACAATTTCGACTCTTCCGATTTCTCGAGGCAGAACAAAGTGAATGGTTCCCGCCTCGGTCTTCTTATCGGAACGCAACAGCTTCAAAGCTTTTGCATTCTGAATATTTATATCGGGCAATGGACCCCAGGCGTGAACCGCGTCTCGAATGCGCTCGTAGGTTGAGGGATCACACACACTCATGTCCAGGGCAATACGCGCGGCCGCGTTCATCCCCCAAGCAACGGCTTCTCCATGAAGAAAATGTTTGTAGTCGGTGGCGGCTTCGAGGGCGTGACCAAGAGTGTGTCCAAGGTTGAGAACACGGCGGAGGTCGCTTTCCCTTTCATCCGCGGAGACAATGTCGGCTTTGAGTTTTACTGATTCCGAGATCGCGTATGTCACCGCTTTGGCATTTTCGCGCAATCGCTTGATCGTGACTCTTACCAGTTGGTCAAACAATTCCGGTTTACCGATGATTCCGGCCTTAATGGCTTCGTACATTCCGGCACGGAATTCGCGCGGAGGGAGAGTTTCGAGAGTCGCTGGGTCGATAAGAACGACTTCGGGCTGATAAAACGTACCTACCAGATTCTTTCCCGACCGCAGATTCACGCCGGTTTTTCCGCCGATGGCGGCGTCAAGTTGTGCCTGCACGGTCGTGGGAATCTGCACCAGCTTCACCCCGCGCATATAGACTGACGCAAGCATCCCAGCAACGTCTCCGACTACGCCGCCGCCAAAGGCCATCACGAGCGCTCTGCGATCGGCGCCGAGACGCACAAGATTTTCCGCCAACTGGTCTACGGTCGACATGCGCTTGTAAGTCTCGCCGTCGCGCATTTCGACGAAGGCGGGAACAAATCCGGCAGTGTCCAGAGAACGCGCAAGCATCTTGCCCCACCGACGACGAACGGGGGCAACGGTGACCACGAACGCCCGAGGCGTCTCGCCGCCTAAGCTCTTGCGAATCAATTCGCCGGCCCGGGCCAACGCACCATGCTCGATCACGGCTTCGTAGGCATGAGACTTGGTCTTGATGGGAATGCGCAGCACTGAATTCATCATAGCAAGCCGATTCGGTTCCGCGGGTGGCTGCGGGCAGAGCTGGAATCGCGCTAATTCGCGGTGTTACCATTCCAGCACATGCCAGCCCAGTTCCCGGAGACTGACTTCCTTATCATTGGCGCCGGAGTGGCCGGATTACGCGCGGCCATTGAACTCGCTCCAGCCGGGCGCGTTTTGGTCCTCGCCAAGCGAGAAGTCACCGACTCGAGTACGCAGTACGCCCAGGGCGGGATCGCCGCGGCCCTTAGCGATGAGGATGAAATCAGCCTGCACCTTCAAGATACTCTGAATGCCGGAGATGGGCTGTGCAATCCGGAGGCGGCGAAAGTGCTGGTCGAGGAAGCCCCGCAAGGTATCGAAGAGTTGATCGCATGGGGCACTCAATTCGACCGCGAAGGCACAAAGCTTACCTTCGGGCGGGAGGGCGCACATAGCCGGAATCGCATCTTGCACGCGCATGGCGATTCCACCGGACGGGAAATTCTGCGCGCGCTCTATGCCAAAGCCAAGACGCTGAAAGAAATCTTCGTCCGGGAGTTTGAGTTCTCGACTGATTTGCTCGTCGAAGATGGCCGCGTCTGCGCGGTAAAGGTAATCGATGAGCATGGCCAGCATGCCACCATTCCGGCATCCGCAGTCCTGCTCGCAACCGGCGGCATGGGGCAACTCTATGCAAATACAACGAACCCGGGAGTTGCCACCGGAGACGGTGTGGCGATGGCATACCGCGCTGGGGCCCAGGTTACAGATCTCGAGTTCATACAGTTTCATCCCACCGCGTTGTATCTGACGAAAGCACCGCGATTTCTTCTTTCGGAAGCGCTCCGCGGCGAGGGCGCTCATCTGCGCAACATGGAGATGGCGCGCTTCATGCCCAAATATCACTCTCTGGGAGAGCTTGCTCTGTGCGATGTGGTGGCCCGGGCCATCATGCATGAACTTGAGCGCAGCCGGGCAAAAGATCCTGTGGTTTATCTGGACCTCACAGATCTCGATTCTGACCACGTTAAGAAACGTTTCCCCCGAATTTTCTCGACCTGCATGCAGTACAACATCGACATCACCAGCGAACTCATTCCCGTTCGCCCGGCCGCCCACTACGCCATGGGAGGCGTGCGCACTGATTTGGACGGCCGCGCTACACTCGCTGGCTTGTACGCGGCTGGAGAGGCGGCAGGAACGGGCGTGCACGGGGCCAATCGCCTGGCCAGTAATTCCCTGCTGGAGGGTCTGGTTTTTGGGGCGCGGGCAGGGAGAAGGATGCGGAATGAACTCAAGCTCCCACCACATCGGGTGCCGAAAGCACCCCCGGCAGCGGCATATTCCAACGGGCCTTTGCCTGTACCCATCGAAGCGACGATCACTCAGATTCAGGAACTCATGTGGAAGCAGGCCGGCATTGTGCGCACCGGGGCGGGGCTGAAGCAGGCAATCCAGCGCCTGGAAGAGATCGGTTCACAACTCAAGCCGCCTCATGGTCGTCGCGAGTTTGAGGCACGTAACTTGCACATTGTAGGAAGACTCGTAGCGCGATCAGGATTGGCGCGCGAGGAGAGCCGGGGAGCACAATACCGGACCGACTTCCCTGACCATAATGATGTCAGGTTCAAGAAACATTCGCTCGTCAGCGACGATAAGATCTCCTTTGTATGATCGTGATTCAAACTTCCAGTCCCTTCGCGAGATCTTATGGTTCCCCAGCTGACTTCCCGACGAAGGGCTGCATAACAACCCGATAGGCCCTACCACCTGCACAAGGCTGTTCGCCAAGGTCGCCATCGAGGCCACTCCGGGTTTGGCCGCTGCTGCCCCAAGATCGCTTTCAGAACGGGATTGCCGCTGGGCGGCATCAGCTTGCGAACTTCCCGGGGGAGGCGTGCTTTGACGTCCACGCAACCGGGTGAGGCGGAAGCCCGCTAGGAAGCGGGGGCCTCGTCGACCCTTTTTCGTTTCCAGAGTGAAGCGACAATCGTGACCAGGAGAATCGTGGCCACCACAATCAGCGAAATTTCCGTACGAATCGGGTAAGAGCGGGAGAGGATCATCTTCATGCCCACAAAAACCAGGACACAGGAGATTCCGTAGTGCAGGTACTCAAAGATGTTCAGCAAAGAGGAAAGGGCGAAGAACAACGATCGTAAACCGAGGATGGCGAAGATGTTCGAGGTATAGACGATGAAGCTATTCAGCGTAATAGAAAGCACTGCGGGGATCGAATCTACGGCAAAGAGCAAGTCGGTGGTTTCTATTACGAGCAAGACGAGCAACAGCGGAGTGGCATAAAGCCGATCGCGCCGAACGAAGAACTTGCCGCCTTCGTAGTTCTGAGTTACCGGGAAAAACCGGCGGAAGGCCCGCACCAGGGGATTCCTTTCGGGGTGCACTTGCTCTCCATGTCTAAAGAGCATCCGTATGCCAGTGATGACCAGCAGGGCTCCGAAGCCGTAGATGATCCAGTGGAAACGGTGAATCAAGCCGACGCCGGCGAAGATAAAGATTGCACGCATGACGATCGCACCGATGATCCCCCAAAAAAGCACGTGGTGCTGCTCTTCCTGGGGCAGGTGGAAATAGCGGAAAACCATGAGGAAGATAAAGAGATTATCGGCGCTAAGCGAGAGTTCAATCACGTACCCGGTTGAGAACTCCAAAGCTGCGGTCTTGCCCTGCCATGCGCCCAGGAGCACGGCAAAGATGGCGGCTAGGGAAATCCAAAAAGCACTCCAGCCGAGCGCCTGCTTCATGCTAAGCGCTTCGGAACGGCGGTGAAAGACGAACAGGTCGAGCACCAGCATTAGGGCGACGAAAACGTTGAACAAAATCCAGGCGAGAGTTTCGGTCACTGATTCACTCGGACAGCGATGGAATTACGAGCGGGAATGGCTGGTGCAGTCGAAATAATTGAAAAACGGCAGGTTCCTCGTCGCATCTGCTCCTCGGAATGACAATTCTATATAGGGACACCAATGACGCGCAAAAAACGCATCTTGCCCGCCAATTACCGCTGGTCTAGCATACGGACGGTTTGCAGTGTCACCGTACCAACAACGGCCAGACTTCTGGGGCTGAGCTTGTCGAGGGTGTCGTGGATGGTGTGGTGGAAAACGTTGTTATAACCGTAGTCGAGGTCGATCAGGTCCGCCGAGGGAACACCGCGGCTCAGGAATGGCGTGTGGTCATCCGTCACCCCGATCTCCCGCCCAAAAAAATGCGACTGGTAACCCAGGCCGGTCGCGGCCTGGGCTATCAGGTCTTCCAGCCATTGGGTTGAGTTCACGTCCCGCTCGACGTTGAGGTCGGCATCGCCGATCATGTCTTCCAGCAGAAATGCCTTAATCTTCTGCAGCGTTCCACGGGCCTGCCATTGATCGGCTAAATGTTTCGCACCATACAGGCTTTCGGCGTCGTCCCAGGGCAACTTCATGGACTCCTCAGCATCGTCCCAGAGGAGCCAAACGCTGTACCCGTTTCGCTTCTTGCCCCGCAAATGATTTGCAATCTCAAGCAACAACGCGCTCGAAGAAGCGCCATCGTTGGCTCCTACGTAGTTCTCCTTGCGCAAAGGCCAGTTGGTGTCGTAGTGGCTGGCCAAGACAATCACGCCATCCTTCGTGCCGGGGTAACGGGCGATGATGTTGTGAACCGGAAAGCGGCCTTCAAGCGTTGTGATCTCGAAATCGTCGCGTTCCACCTGATCGCCTTTTAAATGGGCCAGAATGTAATTCTCGGCTCTCTTGTGGCCTTCACTGCCTAGCGGGCGCGGGCCAAGGGCAACGATTTCTTTCACGTATTGCATGGCCCGGCTAGCGTTGAACTCTGGAGGCTGAGTGTCCGGCGGTACTGGGGAAACCTCAGCAGAGGGTTCTCGAGAGGGTTTTGTCTCGCTGGTATTGGTCGATGAGGTGCGTGCACAACTGGCAGCAAGCAGCAACACTGCCATTGCCAGTACGGCCCGCCCGCAACAAACCAGCTTCACCGGGCTGGGCTTAGGCCTTGGTTCGCTTTGCCTCACGCGCTCTCCTCTGGGTGGGATGGACGAACCAGGCAATCCCGATACTCACAAGGTAGAGGAGGAGCATCGGAGAGGCGAAGATCACCATGCTGCTGATGTCAGGGGTGGGCGCGAGTGCGCCAGCAACGATAAAGATCCCAAGGACGGCGTAACGGATGTTACGCCACATCCAACCCGCACTGACCACCCCCATGAGCGCCAGAAAGAAAACCAGGATGGGCATCTCGAAGACAATACCTAGGCCAAGAATCACGGTGAGAAATAGGTCGGTGTACTCGTGAATGGTGATCATCGCCGCGAACTGGCGCCCGATTCCGATCAAGAAATCCAGTGCCGCGGGGTAAACCATGCGATACCCAAAGTAGCCGCCGGCCACGAACAGCAAGATGCTGGAGGCCATGAACGGTACAACATACTTCTTCTCGCGACGGTAGAGTCCGGGCGAAATGAACAGCCAGACCTGATAGAGCACATACGGAGAGGTAATAAATAGGCCGGCAAGCGCGCAAATCTTCAAGTAAAGGTTGAATGGCTCAGTGGGGTTGAGGTAGACCAGCTTGTCGGCTTGCCCTTTGGCTTTCAGCACCTCGATAATGGGCTCGGTCATGAACGTCACCAGACGTTCCCGAATAAACCAGCAGAGCACCATGCCGCAGGCGATGGCAACGACGGCGTGGAAAATGCGGGTGCGGAGTTCTTCCAAGTGTTCGAGGAAGCTCATGGACGGCATCCGCTCTTCTTCGACCGCAGGTTGTTCCAGCGTGGGAGTCTCAGGCATTGGTGGTATCGTGGGTGGCGTTTACATTCCCGTTCACAGGACCGCCTTCCTGGGGAGGCGGCGGGAGCTCCGGCGAGGTTGCGGCTACAGCTCCTGCCGGCGGCTCAGCAGGCAGAATCTTCCGCTCCTCTTCATACTTTTGCTGCCGCTCCTGATATTCAATCTGGCTAATTTCAGCTTCGATCTGGGATTTAAATTCATTCGAAGCGCGCTTGAACTCGTTTAGAGCTTTGCCGATCTGCTTGGCAATCAAGGGCAACTTCTTGGGCCCAAACAGCAGCAGGGCCAGAACGAACAATACGACGGTGTCGGCAAAACTCATTGATCAATCATAACGAAGCCGCTGGACAGCGGCAACGAGGCGGATTGGCGATAACCGCTGACCTCTGTGCCCCTGATGCGGGACAACACCTGCTAGAACGAGGCCGAATCACCTCGAACCGAACTGCCTCCCAGCGGCCGGGTTCGCCCCAGACCGCTAGCGTAGGCGAAAATAGAGCGACCCAGAAGGCCCGCCTGGGTCGCCCTCGCTCAAGGACATTGTCCCAGAATCCTTAGTACAAGAACTTCAAGGCAAATTGGACGAGCCGTGGTGGTTGCGCTTCTAGGATCTGGTTAAACGTGGGCGAACTGATATCACTATCAGGGAGCCGCAAGTTGGTGTGATTCAGGATATTGAACAGCTCTGCTCGGAACTGGAACTCCTTCCCTTCCGCAACTCGGAAATTCTTGAACACGGAAAAGTCCCAATTGGCATAGCCGGGGCCTTGCGCGATGTTGCGGCCTGCGCTGCCGAACTGCTGTACGGGCGAGTTCGCGTCCTGAATGATGCGCTGAAAAGCACTCGCATTCAGCCAATTGTCGGGGCGACGCGGGCCAGCGTTGGGATTCTGCCCCTGTACCAGGTTCGGGCGGTTCGCCGAGAACCCGGTGATCTCGGGCGCACTGCCCTGTACCGAGACATCATTCGAATCAAAGACGGTGAATGGGGTTCCGCTCATCAGTGTGGCGATGCCGTTCAACTGCCACCCGCCAAGCACGTTCCTGGTCAGGCCGTGAGCCTCTTTGAAAAATGGCAAGCTCCATTGATAGCTGAAGACGAAGCGATGGCGGGCGTCGAACAGCGAACGTCCACGTTCGGCCGCCAGATTCTGGGGGTCCTGAGCGAGATCATTCTCACCCGCGACGGGCTTCGCGGCAGACCCGGTCATGTTGAACGACGATGCATCGTCGATGGTCTTCGACAGGGTATAAGAAGCCAGAAAGGACATCCCCCGGCTAAAGCGTTTGCGAAGGCTTGCCTCCAGCGAATTATATGCGGAGTTCGAAATTCCGCTAATCAACCCCGCAGACGAATAGATGCACTGGGTAGAGGGATCGAGCGTACATCCCGAGTAAAGACGTCGACGGTCGGCATTGCCGGAGGTCGAGTACGGCTGGTTCGTGCTCGGGTCGATGCCAGGAATGTAGTGCGTCGGATTTCCCTCGATGAAACGCGGCAGGTGCGTGCCCTTGGTGCCGACATATCCAATCTCGAGGAGCATTTGGGCTGGCAGGGCGTGTTGAATGTTGAGATCCCAGTTCTGCGCATACGGCAATGGGAGATTGGGACTGACCGTGAGGTTCGTGAGCGGTGTCGAGAACTGCCCGGCAATGGGGGGATTCCCATTAAAGGGATCCTGCATGTTGAAAAAGAAAGAGGAGAGTCCAACCTGGGGTGTCTGGAGGTACGGTGGCGCGCTGATCGGCGACTGCAGTGGACCACCCTGCCCTGTGTAATACGGCTCGTAAAAGATTCCATATGCGGCGGTGATAAGCCATTTGGAATCTCCGAACGGGTCATAGGCAATGCCCACACGGGGTGCGAACCCTTTCTTGAAGGTCGGAATCAGGCCCTCAGGGACCCCGTGGTCGCCGGGATAGAGCAAGCCCGCAGGAGCCGTAGGCATGACCGTCGACTGACGACCTGGAATCCATAGCGTCTGCCGGTTGTGAATCTCGGTGTAAGGCGAGGGCAGCTCGTAACGCAAGCCGTAGTTCACGGTCAGGCGGCTGGTAACCTTGAAGGTGTCCTGTGCATAGGCATCGAATGAGTGCCCGCGAATTCCGCGCGAGAAGTTTCCGCGACCTTGCAGGAAGACCACCGGACGTCCCCAGAGAAAGCTGGCGAATGAATTGGTGACCGGGAACGGCACGAAGACGAAGAACCCGTTGGTCGCGATGCCCTGGAGTGCGTTGATCTCCAGATTCTGAAAACCACCGCCCACTTTCAACTCATGGGAACCATGAACCCAACTCAGCGATCCTGAATAATCGAAAGCATTCTCGTAGGTGTTACGCGGACCGGTAATCGGATCCCCGGTGGTTGTGTATCCATTGACCTGGATGAATGGCGGGCCGGCTGCGTCCGGAAGACTTGGGGAATAGGTAAATCCGAGGCTCGCAGGCGATGTGTGGTTGAGATGTTGATCAACGAGAAACTTGTTTCTCAGGTATGAGATACGCAGCTGACCGATCATCGACGGAGAGAACGTATGGGTTTCCTGGGCCACGAAGTTCTGGGCGCGATGATCCTCGCCCACCGGGAATCCGGGAACGCTGGCGCCGGCTGGGGAGAGAGGATCGAATACCGTGCCCTTGCTGAACATGTACCGGAAATTAAGGTTGTCGGCCGGTGTGAGGTAATGGTCCAAGCGAATCCCGAACTCGTCGGTATCGTCGCGCCGCGTTTGCGTGGAGCAGTAAACATTCGCGTCACAGTTCGGTTGCGGGAAAAGGCTCAGCAGGTTCAACGAGAACTGGCTCATGCTCGACGGATCGCTTGCACTCGGAGCAGGCATCTGGTTGAACGGATAGGGCTGGTTCAGAAAGACATTAAAGAGTTGTCCGCTGGGATCCTGGCAGAACCCTGTCATTGGGCCGCTCGAAAAGAACCCGGCTTGGCACAACTGTCCGAAGTCGCCTTGCCTCTCCGCTATGGACGGAACTGTGCTACCGACGCTTTTTCCCTGCCGGTTGCGGAACCCCTCATAGAAACCAAAGAAGAAGGTCTTGTCGTGACGGATGGGTCCACCGACGCTTCCACCGAACTGGTTCTGCTTGAGTGGCTCCTTTGAGGTTGCCAGGTATCCAGTCGAATCGAAGATGTCGTTCCGCAAGAACTCCCAAAGCGCGCCATGAAATCTGTTGCTTCCCGAGCGCGTGATGACATTGGTGGTCGAGCCGAGGCTGGTTCCGAACTCGGCATTTGAGCTGTGCGTGATGATACGAAATTCTTCAATTGCGTCAATTGGCGGCACCAAAACAAAGCCTCCATCGACACCGTTGAGGTTGTTCGCACCGTCGATCAAGAAGTTATTGGACTCGGGTCGCTGTCCGTTGACAGCATAGGGCTGTCCGGCTCGCAACGAGCCACCCGCTTCCTGCAAGCCGGCCGTCAGCGGCATGACTCCCGGCTGCAAGGTACCAAGCTGCGAAAAATTTCGGCCGTTCAGGGGGAGATCGAGAATCTCCCGCTCCTGCACCACCTGTCCCAGACTGGTGACGGTTGACTGGATGAGTTGGGCGTCGGCTTGAACCTGGACTTTTTCACCTTCCGTTCCCACCGCCAGGCGAATCGGGACGTTTGCGCTTTCATTGACGTTGAGTGTGATTCCCTCCTGAAAGTACTTCCGGAAGCCGGCAGCCGACGCTTCGAGCTGGTAGTGGCCCACCGGCAGCTCAAGCAATAAGAAGGTGCCGCCCGAATCCGACATTGTGGTTCGGGTAAGACCTGTTTCAATCTGCCGCGTGGTGATGGCCGCGTTCTGTATGACCGCACCGGTTGGATCAGAGATATTGCCGCGGATGCTTCCGGTGATCTGCTGCGCCACAGCGCAAGCGCATGCGAGTATAGCCAAGAATACGAGTTTGATTGCTTTGCTCATGCGGGTTTCCTGGAGAGACTTTATGGATTTCGAACGCGGACCAAACACTTCGACCGAGCGGCTTTCAGACTCAAAAGTGCTGCGATTATCCAGAGATCTCCTAAACCAGAGCAATACTCCGAAAGTAGTAGAACGGCGGTTGCGCCGCGATTTTTTTGTACTATTGATCGAATTGGTAACTCTGAATACGCTTTGCCGATTGAAGTCTTCGTCGCGATGAACTCTTCTACCGAGACGAGCGCTGGCTCTTTGTCTTATCGGGCGCCCCGGCGTCAACTTGGGCTGGCGTCGGCCGTGGCCGCGGTGGCAGGAGAAACCATCGCCGTAGGAATTTTCCTCACTCCCGCGGAAATGGCCAAGTCGCTGGGTTCTCCTTTTTATCTGCTGCTGGTCTGGGTCGTGGTCGGAATTTTGACCGTCTGCGGTGCGCTTACCTATGGAGAACTGGCCGCACGCTTCCCTCGCGATGGCGGGGTTTACGTTTTTCTCGAAGAGACGTTTGGCCGCGGAACCGCTTTCCTCTACGGCTGGATGTGCTTACTGGTGCTCGATCCCGGACTCACGGCCGCGCTCGGAGTAGGGCTGGCCGGCTATTTCGGCTATATTCTTCCCCTGTCCTCGATAGCCATGAAGTTGGTTGCCGTGGCTGTCATCTGGCTACTCTGCACCTTGAACATGCTCAGCATCCGAGTGAGCGCTGGTGTGCTGCGCTGGAGTACATGGCTAAAGCTCGGGCTCCTCGCCGTACTGGTGGTGTGGGGTTTCTCGCTGCGCCTTGGCTCGTGGTCGAACTTCCTTCCTTTTGTCGCGCAGAGGCCCGGTTCGCTGCCGTTGCTCCGAGCTTTGGGAGCGGCAATGGTTGGCGCATTCTTTTCCTTCGGTGGGTGGTGGGACGTAAGCAAGATCTCCGGCGAGGTGCGCGACGCCGGCCGTACCCTACCGCGTGCCATGCTATTCGGAACACTGCTCGTAACCGCCGTCTACATTCTGGTTAGCGCGGCTTTTCTGTATCTCGCGCCGCTTGCGGGTGTTACCTCGAACCAAACCTTTGTGGCGCAGGCAGGAAGCGTGTTGTTCGGTCCCCTAGGCGGAAAGATATTTGCTGCGATTGTGATGGTTTGCGTGTTCAGCAGCCTGGCGGCGCTGATCATGTCTGCACCCCGGGTGTACTATGCGATGGCACAAGACGGTCTTTTCTTTCGGCGGGTATCCGAAATCAGCCCGCGTTTCGGCACACCG
>Ga0134124_10000832_pt1 | contig 24833 bp, 27 predicted proteins | sample KB304_FD_96880 | JGI IMG/M metagenome (GOLD analysis project Ga0134124, IMG submission 96880) | Terrestrial soil microbial communities without Nitrogen fertilizer from Kellogg Biological Station, Michigan, USA - KB3-0-4 | ecosystem: Environmental > Terrestrial > Soil > Unclassified ... | reverse complement strand
GGCGCATCGTGGACTCCGTGGGCGACACGCTCGAGGAATCCACGACGAGCTTCTCGACGATCGCGCAAGCCATGGCCGCCGGGGCCGAGCGACTCCAGGTCCACATGGACCGCGATCGTCCACCGCCCGCCCGAGCGCCATGGCATCGCCGTCGTTGATCGAGCGGATTCTGATGGCGCCCCCGACCCCTGCCCAGGATTTCTCGTGGCCCGACTTCGATCGCTGGCAGGCCTTCTTTGCCGCGGCCGACGTCTTCCCGGCCCGGTGGGATGGCCTGCACGTCGCGCCCGCGCCCCACACGCCCGAGGCCGAGGCCTATCAGCTGCGGAAGCTGGCGCTGTTCTCCGAGTGGCTCGACATGCTCGACCGCCGGGCCACGACGCTCGCCCACTACGCGCGCCAGGGGATCCAGGCCCGCATCGTGCGTCAGGGTGCGGGGCCGGCGTGTCCGGTGTGCGATCCCTTCGATGCGCGCGAGGTCGGGCCCAGCCTCGACACGATGCCGCCCTTTCATCCCGGCTGCCGCTGTGTGCTCCAGGCAGTGCCCACGGCCCCGGCCCGCCGCCGCCCGAGGTCGGAGACGCGCACGCGTTCACGCTCGGAGTGAGGGCCCGGCGGGGCTGATCCCTTCACGCAGCACTGGGAGAGAACGATCTCTCTCAGAAACCAGGAGGTGTCTCATGCAGTTGCAAGCACCGTGGCTCAAACCAGGTATCTGGGGTGCGATCATCGGCGGCATCGTCACGATGATCCTCGGCTTCTCGTGGATGGGATGGGTTCTCGGCGGGACGGCCGAGCGCATGGCGCTGGAACGCGCCAACGCGGCCGTGGTCGTCGCGCTGACGCCATCGTGCGTCGCGAAGTTCATGCAGCAGCCCAACGCGGCCGGGAAGCTCAAGGAGCTGCAGACGGTCGACTCGTGGAAGCAGCGCGAGTTCGTCGAGGCGGGCGGCTGGGCGACGACGAGCGGCGACAAGACGCCGAACTCCGGCGTGGCGAACGCGTGCGCCGAGGCGCTCGTGAAGGCCAAGACGTAGCCAGCCAGTCGAACGCGGCGGAACCGCTCACTGCCTCGAGGTGGTGAGCGGTCTCCTTCGTCCGGCCGATCGCGATCTCCTCGACGCCCTCCCCTCACACGCCTCGTCGAATCGTCTGTGCGAAGCCCTCCATCCGATCGAGGGTCTCCGCGAGGTGCTCGCTGCGGAAGTCGAAGACCAGCTCACTCACCCCGAGCTTCTCGTACGTCCCGATGTCGTCGGCGATCTGCTGGGCCGTGCCCGAGAAGGGCCGGCGCTCGGCGCCGCCGATGGTCGTCGCCGAGGCGTCGTAGACCGGCGCCTTGAACGAGATGGTCAGCGCCGACGGGTCGCGGCCCTCGGCCTCGGTCATGCGGAAGAGCTGATCGAGCGAGGCGCGCAGCTCGGCCGGACGCAGGGGCACGGCGGGGTTGGCGCCGACGGGATGCCAGCCGTCGCCGTGACGCGCCACACGGCGCAGGGCCGGTGTGCTGTGGCCCCCGATCCAGATGGGCGGATGCGGCTTCTGCACCGGCTGGGGCAGGCAGCGCAGCGCCGTGAAGCGGTAGAACTCGCCCGCGAAGCTCGCGGGGTTCTCGGTCCAGAGCGCCTTGAAGATGCGGAGGTACTCGTCGCTGGCCGCGCCCCGGCGATCGAAGTCGGGCGAATCGAGCGCCTCGAACTCCTCGCGTAGCCAGCCCACGCCCACCCCCACGGTGACACGGCCCCTCGACAGCACGTCGACCGTCGCCAGCATCTTCGCGGTCACCACCGGGTTGCGGTAGGGCAGGATCATCACGCTGGTGACCAGGCGGAGCGTGCGCGTGCGGCCGGCGACGAACGCCATGAGGGTGAGCTGCTCGAGGGCGTCGCCGCCGCCCGGGAAGGCGCCCGACACCGTGTACGGGTACTTCGAGGCGATGGCGGTCGGGAACACCACGTGATCGGCGATCATCACCGAGTGGAAGCCGAGCGCCTCCCCGCGCTGGACGATCGTCTCGAGGGCCTCGGGTGTCGCGCAACCGCCTCGAGTAGGCAGATAGAAGCCATAACGCATGATCGAGGATCTCCGTCGCCGACGGCCGGCGAGCTCGTGAGTGTTCGCCTGCCGCTCCCGCGCATGGCATCGGAGGCGAGGCGAGCCGACGATACACAGGCGGAGGCCGGCCGGCAAGGCTCACAGCACGGTGGGCGTGACACCGGATGAGCGCGCTCCGCCGCTTCGTCGCGCTCTACGCGACCATGTACGCCGCCTTCGGTGTCTCGTCGCCGTTCCTCCCGGCGTTCTTCGAAGCGCGAGGACTCGCGCCGGAACAGCTGGGGGTGCTCTTCGCCACCGGCACCGCGATCCGGCTCATCTCCGGGCCGTTGTGCGGACGCCTGGCCGACCTCACCCAGGCGCTTCGGGCCGTCCTCGCCGTCTGCGCCACGCTGGCCGCGCTCGTGGCGCTCGGCCTGTTGTCGGCGTCCAGCTTCTCGGCGCTCTTGATGATCAGCGTCCTCCACGCGGCGGCGCTGGCGCCGATCACGACGCTCGCCGACGCGCTTGCCCTCGGCGCCGCGGCGGCGCGTAATGCCGCCGGGCGATTCGAATACGGCTGGGTACGCGGTACGGGCTCGGCCGTCTTCATCATCGGCACGCTGGTCAGCGGGCAGGTCGTCGGCGCCTGGGGGCTCACCTCGATCATCGTGTTGCACGCGGCCCTGCTCTTCGCCGCCGCCGGCACGGCCATGCTGGTACCAGACCCTGGACGGCAAGCCGTACCCTCGGTCGCCGACCACCCGCCTCCGGCGAGCGTCGTCGACCTCCTGCGGACGCCGCTGTTTCGGCGCGTGATGCTCGTCGCCGCGCTCGTGCTCGGCAGTCATGCGATGCACGATGCCTTCGCGGTGATCCGCTGGACCGCGGCCGGCGTCACTCCGGCGATGGCGAGCGTGCTGTGGTCGGAGTCGGTGGCGGCCGAGGTCGTCGTCTTCTTCGTGGTCGGCCCGCCGCTCGTGACGCGCCTGAGCCCGGCCGGCGTCGCGGCGCTCGCCGCCACGGCCGGCGTGCTGCGCTGGGTGGTCATGGCGTCGACCACGGACGTGCTGGCCCTCGCTCTGGTGCAGCCCCTGCACGGGCTCACCTTCGCGGCGTTGCATCTGGCCTGCATGCGGCTGATACCGGCGATCGTCCCGCCGCCTCTCGCGGCGACGGCGCAGGCGATGTATGCGCTGGGCGCCGGGGCGACCACCGCGCTGCTGACCCTGGCCTCCGGTCGGCTCTATGCGAGCTTCGGCCCGCGGGGATTCCTGGTGATGGCGCTGCTGTGCGCGGCGGCGACCCCGTTGACGCTAGGACTGCGTACCGTGCGGACCCGAGCCCATCAGTAACCGAAGGCGCGGAATTGTGACGGCGCCAACTCGATGACCGCCCCCTCACCACCGCGGGCCCACTTCAACATGTCCTCGGCGTGCGAGTCCCTGTCCGTGCCCGTGTACTTGAGCAGTGCCTGGCGGGCCACGTCGACGGCCAGGTCGACGTCACCGTCGATGATCCTCACGTCGGCGCGCCCCCGCACGCCTCGCGCGTTCCCGGCGGCCGTCCCGGTGTCCACGGTGAAGTAGGCGCGGCGAGTGGCCCGCAGCAGGTTCGCCTTGCGCGACGTCTTGGCGACGACGAGACGAAATACTCCGTTCCCGAACACGTGCCAGACGGGATGGACCAGGGGCCAACCCGTCGCATCCACCATCCCGAGATGCATGATGATCGGCTCTCCGAGGAGCGTCAGCACCTCGGCCTCGGACAGCACGCGCGCGTCGGGGTCCGCGGCGACGATGTTCACGAGATTGTTCTCCAGGCTACCGGAGAAGGTCACGCAGCCTTTCCCTTGCTCTTGCCCCGGGCGCTCCTGCGCTTCGCCCAGTACGCCTTCATCCTGACGCTCGCCGCCTTCCGAGCGGCCGGGGACATTCCCTTGCGTCCCGCCACCGACGTCCGAGTGCGGCGGACTCCGGTGCCATCCGCGGTGCCAACCCCGGCGTTCAGGGCTTGCCGCAGTCCGGCGATTTGCCGGTCAATGCGGGCTTTCTCCGCCTCCAGCTTGCCGAGCGCTTGACGGAGCGTTCCGTTGAGGTCGACGGGCATAGTTTCTCCTCGATGTGTCTGGCTTCAGTCCCGTGTCGGGGAAAGCCTGACATAGTTCGGCCCACAATTCCAGGAAAACCCCGGTAAATCGCCCGGTTCGAATCACTTCGCCGATAGGTACTCGCGTGCGAGTCCCTTCGCGTAGCCGTCGAGGAGCCGATGCATCTCACGCATCGACTGCTCGGCGGCGCGACGGTCGTCGGGCGTCCGGATGTACTTCAGGATCGCCCCCTGGGTCTCGCCCGCCTCCTCGCGCTCGACCTCCTCGTGCACGAGGTAGTTCATGGCGCCCCACTCCGGTCGACAGCCGTAGTACGTCGTGAGCGCATGGCCGACGGTCTGCGAGACCTCCACGACCTCCGCCTCGATGAAGGCCGTGGTGCAGAGCGAGGCGCTCCAGGGAATCTCGTGCGCGAGCCGACGGAAGAAGACCAGGATCTCGCGCATCTCGGGTATGGGCGTGACGCGCTCCCACGCCTCGCGCGGATACCCCATGTCGTCGCCGATCCGCTGATACAGCTCGACGTGATCGGGGGTCCCCCCGATCTGGCCGCGAAAGAACCCGAGATCCTCGACGAGCAAGTGGCGGGCGCAGTCCTTCCGCACGTCCAGCTCGTCGCAGCGCGAGTGGATGCCGCTGAACATCCTCGGAAACCAGCAGATGAGGAAATACCACTGGGAGACGTGACCCCACGCCTGCTCCCGGCTCAGCGTGCCCGCGGCAAAGCGCTTGAAGTACTCCGATTCGCGGAAGGGATTGCGAGCGAGCAGCTCCGTCCTCACGGTCTCGAACCATGCCGTCGTCATCGCCGCTCCTTTCAGCTCAGAATCGCACGGCTGCTGGGCCGAAGGTCCCATAGATCTCGGATCTCGGAGTAGCAGAATACCAGTCGGGCGGTCGCGCCTGCGTTCGCACGCCAATCGATCCCCGCGAAGGCCAGAGGGAATCACGGCAAACCACCCTGAGGGGGCCAGGAATGAAACGGAACCTGCTGGTCACGCTCATCGGTGTGATCCTGGCGTGGAGCGTCCAGGCGGCGAACGGCAAGGAATGCGCGGGCGTCGCCTTCCCCGACCAGGCCCAGGTGAATGGCAGCACCCTGACGCTCAATGGCCTCGGGCTCCGCCAGGCCACGATGCTGAAGGTCAACGTCTATGTCGCCGCCCTGTACGTCGCGAAGGCCTCCCCCGATCCCGGCTCCATTCTCGGATCGAACGCGCCCAAGCAGCTCGTCCTTCACTTCGTCCGCAACGTCGACGCCGCCGATCTCAAGAAGGCCTGGGACGAAGGATTTACCAGCAACGCCAAGGACCAGATCCCGGCCCTCAGAGACCGCATCGAACTGCTCAGGGGCTGGATGACCGACATGAAGTCCGGCGAGCAAATGGCCTTCACCCACGTGCCGAGCACTGGCATTCAGGTCGATGTGGCCGGGACGACCAGGGGCACGGTCAAGGGCGATGACTTCGCGCGAGCGTTCCTCTCGATCTGGTTGGGTGCCCACCCGCCGAACTCCGGCTTGAAGGCCGGAGTGCTCGGCGGCGCCTGCGGATGAGCGGAGCAACCGGGAGGGCGACGCCCCTCGGGCTCTAAGCGCCCGGCGCTTCCGGAGCGGTGCTCTCCGAGGGATCGAAGTCCACGCGCTCCCAGATCGCCTCGGCGACCGGCCACGCACGCAGGATCGTCGCGAGCTGGCCCGCATCCCGAATAGGCCCGTGCTCGACGCGAAAGTCGAGAATGGCCTGGGCCTGTTCGGGTCCGATGCCGGGAAGCTCGAGCAGCTCGGCGGGATTCACGAGATTGACCCTCACCCTGCTTGGCATGGGCGGCCTCCTGCAGAAAACGAACGCCCTTGTCCGTTGAGCTCAGGCGATGTCTATCCCGAGGATGGGCGTCAAGAAGCTTCGCGTCAAGTGACAGCAGCCCGTCGCTCGACTGGAAGTCGTTCGCGTCGTCGCGTCAGAACTTTTCCGATGCGCCGCCGCCGCCGAACGTGCCCCCGTGACCGGTGAAGCCCTTCTCCTCGGCGGCCGCAGCGGGCGCCGCCGGCGTGAAGGCGGCAACGACCGGGACAGTCTGCAGAAGGTGCCGCCGCTCGTCCGAGAAGAGAGCGTCCGCGGTGAAGCCCGCGCGCTCACCGCCGGGGCTGCGCCGGAGAGCCCGCTCGACGACCAGAGCCAGGGCGATGAGCAGCGCCCCCGAGGCGGTCAGCGCCACCCACAGAGGCGCGACGTGCACGTAGTGCCGTAGCGTGACGAGCGAGAGGGCGAGGAGCACGATCCCGGCGTCGAGAAGGAGTGTCCTGCGCGACATCACGGCCCACACCAGGATCACCAGAGGCAGGACGGCCGTCGCGATGGCCGTCACGACGAACAGGCCCGGCGGCGGCGCAGTGCGGGTCGGCGCAAATCCCCGGAGTCCTTCGAGGAGGTGCTCGTCGAGGGAGTAGACATTGACGGCAACGTACACAGCCATCACTCCCGCGACGAGAAGGATCATGGCAGCGCGGCGGTGGGAGGGTGCCCAGGCCGCGTCGTCTGATCGGCGAGCGGCAAGACCGGCCAGAGCCGACCCGGCCACCACCCAGAGAACGCGCCCGAGCGGCAACCGTCCCAGGAGGACGAACAACGAGACAGCCGAGAGCCCGGCGAAGAGCGGGTTCCCCCACCGCCAGCAACCCGCGGCCCACACGAGAGCGCTCGCCAGAAGAACCACGTCGAGCGCACGCTCGGCGCGGATGCCCAGGCCCTCGTGAAGAAAGAGACCGAGTGCGGCGAGCAGGAAGACGCACGCCCAGAACGACGTCGCCCCTGCCGCCCCTCGTCTCGCGAGCCGTGGTGAGGCTTCCAGACGCTCGGTCGCGACGAGGGACATCGCTGCAAACACGAAGAGCAGTAGCGAGAGGCCGGCCTCACCCGGTTGGGCCGCGATCCAGACGGCGCCCAAGGTGCAGAGCATGACGGCGGTGACCATGACGGCCGTGAGGATCCGCCAGACCGCGGAAGGCGTGACGCAGGGATCCGGATACGCGTTCAAGACCGCCGCGTGGGTCGACCGGTCGATTGTCCCGGCCCGCAACCATCCCTCCGCGGCCTCACGCACCTCTGCGGCTCGCTCCCAGGCGACGGAATCGAGCCTCATCGCTCGATCATCCGTTTATGAGCGGCGAAGATGAGCGTGAGGGCTCCAACGCCCAGCAGCGCGGCGACGAAGAACGGAACGCTACTCTCGGCATGGCTGAAGGGGGCGAACAGCAGTCGCAGGAGCCCGACATACGCCGCCAGAACTCCCTGGGCGAAGTAGAGCGAGCGTCCGAGGCGGAGCGAGGCCCCCATGACCAGCCCGGCCGTCGCGAGCAGCGCGACGAGCCAGGCACCGCTCACGGACGGAGAGTCGAGCACTCCGGACACGAGCGCGCCCATGAGCAACAGGAGCCCCGCGTTTCCGAACACCTCCTCGAAGTGAGCTTTCCGCTCCAGCCGGACCGAGAGCGTCGCGAGCGCCACGTAGAGCGCGCCGAACGCGATGGCATTCGCGCGCAGCTCGCCCGGGTCACCCGCCCCGAGCGAGCCGGAGATCAGGCTGACGGACACCCCCCGCCACGCGGCGAGCGTGGTGAGGGCGAGACCGAGGACGGTCCGGGAATCCCACCGATAGGCCGCCAGGAGATAGACCGCTCCCACGACAAGGAGGTGATGCGCCCACCTGGGGCCCAGCACCGTGAACTGAGCCTCGACGTAGGCGAGGTCGGAAGCGAAGAGCAGGAGCCCCAGGAGGAGCACATAGTCAAAAGCCACCCTCGGAGACGGGACCTCTTCCCACGAGAACGGCGGCGCCCGGCGAACGACCCAGACGAGGCAGGCCGCCGCGGCGAGCGCGATCGACCCGGCGATGGCCACCGGGCCGATGCTTCGGTGGTGCTCCACGACGAGCAGCCCGATCCCGGACGTCAGCAGGAGCACCCCGACGTAGAGGAGCACCTGGATCTCGAGGCGGATGGAGACGAGGTTCCCCCGGGCGACGCGGATGAAGAGGGCGGCCTGCCGGCTCGAGAGGACATTCTCCGCCCTCAGCCGGGCGATCGCGGCGACGACATCGGGGTTCATATCGTCGCACTCCCTTCCGTCGACGACTCGCACCCGTCGGCGCGCGAGCCCACCTATGGTGCGACAACGATCGGGAGAGTCAACGCCGTCAGCCGTCGATGTCGAGCCCCAGCGCCAACCGTCCGGCGTATCGAAGCTGCACCTTCTCCTGAAGCGGGTGGTACCGCGCGCCCTGCACGTCGCGGAAGAGCCGCTCGAGCCCGAGGCTCCGGTAGAAGGAGCCGCCGCCCGCGACCTCCATGGCCTTGTCGACGGTGCCGATGGCGGCCCGGCCGCAGAGGGTCCGCGCGATCGTCACGCGGTTGGTGGTCTCCGGTCCCGGCTGCGCAGTGGCGGCGGTGGCGATCATGGCTTCGAGCGCCATGTCCGCGGCGGCGAGCTCGTTCTCCATCTCGCCGACCAGGTAGGGCGCGTTCGCGTCGTCGCGCTTCTTCACGGCGTGTCGCACGGCCAGGTCGCGCGCGGCCGCGGCCACGCCGACGTACACGGCGTAGATCAGCGGCAGGGCGATCATCGCGATGACATGGAACAGGTGATGCCACTTGCCCTGAGGTCGCCGGCCGGCGATGGCGGCCTCGGGAACGAACACGTCCTCGAGCGTGATGTCGTGTGAGCCGGTACCCCGCATGCCGAGCGTGTGCCAGGTGTCCTGGATCCTCACGCCCGGCGCGTCGAGAGCCACCGGGAAGTGCAGCACGGTCGGCCCGGCCTGGGGGTCGTCGAGAACGGCGCTGGTGACGAGGAGCTGCCCCGCCGGGCAGCCGCTCGAGAAGATCTTGCGCGCGTCGATGCGATAGCCGCCGTCGACCTTCCGGGCCTGGCCGGAGCCGGCCAGCCAGTCCGATCCACCGCTGCTCACGAGCACCAGTTCCTCGGCCGCGACCCGGCGCAGCATCGGCTCGACGGGCGCCCGGTCGTGCTGGCGCCGCCAGACCGCCGCCGCCACCAGGTGCGTGTGCATGGAGAGCGCGAGCGCGGTCGAGCCACACGAGCGCCCGAGCGTGCGGAGGATCCCGCACAGCTCCGCGTGCGACAAGCCCCCGCCGCCGAGATCGGCGGGAACGCCCGCGGAGAACAGGCGGTGCGTCTTGAGATCGGCGTAGTTGTCGGCGACGAACGAATCGTCACCGTCGTGCGCGGCGGCGCGGGCGGCGAAGCGCTCGCCCAGCTCACGCGCCACGGCCATCCAGTCGGCCCGGGTCGTGGAGGGTTGCGATGCTGTCAGCGTCGTCATGTCGTGTCCTCCCGTCGGTCGTTTCCCCGGCGCGATATCGCGTCGGACGGCTCCACTGTCGTCCCCGGCCGGCGGTCTCGCAAGATCAGAAAATGGACTTGTTCCGCGTCCGGCCGGTTTCTATAGTCGCCGCCATGAAGACCTACGGTCAGTTCTGCCCGGTGGCGAAGGCCTGCGAGATCGTCGCCGAGCGGTGGACGCCGCTCGTGCTCAGGGAGCTCCTGTGCGGAAGCACGCGCTTCAGCGAGCTGCAGCGCGGCGTCCCCCTCATGTCGCGCACGCTGCTGGCCCAGCGTCTCCGGGAGCTGGAGGACGCCGGCGTCGTGGCGAGCGCGCCGAGGGCACGCGGCCGCGGCCGGGAGTACCGGTTGACCCCGGCCGGAGAGGAGGTCCGGTCGGTGATCATGGGCCTCGGCGAATGGGGACAGCGCTGGGCGCGTCGCCAGATCGCCCCCGACGACCTCGATGCCGAGCTCCTCGCGTGGGACATGCACCGGCGGCTCAACGTCGACCGGCTCCCGGCCCAGCGGGTGGTGATGCGCTTCGATCTGCGCCGTGTGCCTCGACACCAGCCGGGACGTAGGACATGGTGGCTCGTCCTGACCCGCCCCGAGGTCGACCTGTGCCTCAAGGACCCCGGCTTCGAGGTTGATCTGACCCTCGACGCCGACCTCGCGGCCCTGACCCGGGTGTGGATGGGCGACATGCCGCTGCAGGACGCGCTTCGCGCGGAACTCATCCGGCCCGACGGCCCCCGGGACCTCGTGCGAGCGTTTCCGAGCTGGTTCGGGCTGAGCCTCTTCGCGGGCGTCGAGCGACCGGCCGTCGTGTCACCGCCGCGCGTTCCTGATCGAGGGCGGCTTGGCCGCGCCGCACGCCCGCACCACCGCGAGGCGCCCCGACCCCACTCCGCCCGGCAGCGGTAGCCCGGCTGTCTCGGCGGCGAGGCCAGGGATGAGGAAGGTGTGCCCTCAGCCCCAGTCTGGATGCGACACGGCCGGAGGTGTCACCGCCGGCTCACGGCGCGCAAGCGCGGATTGCAGCCATCGCCATCTTCTTGGCATCGGGGCCCGTGACGCGCGGGCTCACGACGGGGAGCGCTAGCCCGGCGCGGCGATAGGCCGCGAGGCGGTCGCGGCACGCTTCGGGGGGTCCGGCCAGCGCCACGGTATCGATCAGCTCGTCGGGCACGACCTTCGCTGCCGCCTCGCGGCCGCCGCGATCGAAGGCGTCCTTGATCGCGCGGACGGCGTCGCCGAATCCCGCCTCCGCGAGCAGCCGGTTGTAGCGCGGAAAGAACCCGGCGTAGAGACCGACCGCCGGCCGCATCGCATCGCGCGCGGCGGCGGCGGTGTCTGCCACGGCGCACGGAATCAACGACGCCACGTCCACCGCCGGCGCCCCGCGCCCCACGCGGCGCGCGCCGATCGCGACGTGCTCGACGGCCCGCGCGATCGTGCTCGGGGTCGGCCACGTGAGGAGCACGCCTTGGGCCAGCTCGCCGGCGATCTCGAGCATCCGTGGAAACAGCGCTGCCACGTAGATCGGAATATCCGGCCTGTGCGGTGGAAACCAGAGGTCGAACCGCTCGATCGTCACCGCCTCGCCGCGATACGAGACGACGCCGTCCCGGACCAGTTCGCGCACGATCGCGATCGTGTCGCGTAGCCGCGCCGTCGGCTGGACAAAGGCCATGCCGTGCTCGGGCTCGACCTGCACCCGATGGCTCGACCCCAGACCCAGGATGAACCGGCCACGTGAGAGGTGGTCGACCGTCGCCGCCGCCATGCCGATGGTTGGGGCGCTCCGCACGAACACGCTCGAGATGCTCGTGCCCAGCAGAATGTGCCGCGTCGCGACGGCGCAGGCGCCGAGGATCGCGAACTGGTCCCCGCCGTGTCCCTCCGCGACCCACGCCGATTCGTAGCCGAGCGTCTCGGCAAGCTTCACGCACTCGACGATATCGGTGGGAGGCAGCCCGCCGCTGAACGCGACACCCATGCGTTCCATCCGTGAAGTATGGCACGCGATCGACCGCGGATGGCGGGCGGGCCGTTCGGTGGTGCGCCGTCAACTCACGAGGGGCCCGCCTGCCGCGCGGCGAGCCGCTCCTGCCGGCGGCCGAGCCACAGCGCGTTGACCAGCCAGAGGGCGGCCAGCGGAATCGCCGCAAACGACACCTGCGCCGCCCCCAGCCCGACCGCGCGCAGCAGCGCCACGGACCACGCGCCGAGCTGATCGCCCGTGCGATAGATCACGGTATCGATGAGGCTCTTCGCCTTGTAGCGGTCCTCCCGCGAGGCGACGGTATACAGCAGCTCGCGGGCCGGTCGCGTCACCGCGTAGTCGGCGGCCCGGCGCAGCACCTGAAACAGCGCGACCGCCATGACCGTCGGCGCCAGGGCCAACGCGCCGAAGCCCGCGATGGTCAGCGCCGGCAGCAGGCCCAGCGTGAGGGCGACGCCGAGCAGCACCACCATGCGCGAGGTCAGGAAGAGCTGAACGACCAGGGTCAGCAGGTTGACGACGAGATCGACAGTAGCGAAGAACGCGGTCTGCGCCGCACGATCGCGAAGGGCGCCGCTCACGATGGCGGCCTGCTGGAAGTAGAGGAAGGTCGAGGTGATCGAGAACAGCAGCAGGAAGAGGGCCACGTTGAGGAGGTAGGGCGAGCGGACGACGTGGGTGATCCCGGCGAGGACGCCGCCCCCGATGGGCGCCTCGGCGGCGGCGACCGGCCGCCGGTCGAGCGTGGCCGACAAGCGCGACAGGCGGCCGGCGCTGAACACCGCGACCTCGAGCAGGGCCGCCGCCCCGAGCAGCAGGACCATCGGCGGCACGTGCCGCGCCAGGGAGGCCGTCACGCCCGCGCCGACGATCGCGCCGAGGGTGGCGCCGGCGGCGATCAGGCCGAACAGTCGCTTGCCCTGCTCGGGGCTGAACACGTCGACGTTCAGCTGCCAGAACATCGAGATCACGAACAGGTTGAAGGCGGAGGTCCAGATGAAGAAGACCCGCCCGACCCAGATGGCCTGGGCGCCGTCGGAGGAGGCATGGAAGAGCGCGGCGAACACCAGGATGTTGGCGGCGAAGAAATGGTACGTGATCGCGATGAAGCGGTCGCGCGGCAGCCGCTTCACGAGGTACGCGAACGGAAGATTCAGCAACAGCATGGCGATGAGGGTGCCGGTGAACAGCCATTGCAGATTCTGGACGCCCCCGGCAACGCCGGCCTGGTCGCGGATCGGCCGCATGATGTAGTAGGACGACAGGAGCGAGAAGATATCGAGCCAGCACCAGGCCACCACCGCCACCTCGTGCGGCCTGACGTCGAAGAACCGGGTCAAGCGGCGCTCAGCGCAGGGTGCCGGCGACCTGTCGGATCTGGGCCGGCGAGTGCTCGCCCGCGAGTGGCGTTCCGGGCACCAGGTGCTTGCCCATGGCCAGGCCGCCGACCAGGACGGGCTCGAACCCGATCTCGCGAATGAGCGTCTCGGCGACGGCGATCGCCTTGGGGTCGTCCCCGGCGATCGGGACGCCGACCGGGTCGCCCGCGCGATGCGCGATCGCGGCCAGCCGGGTCGAGCCGATCGCGTTGAAGGCGCGAACGAGGTGGGCGCCGGGCAGCAGCTTGGCCGTCGCCAGTCCGGCCCCGCCCTGTTCGCCGACCCACTTGACGAGCGCGTCGCCGTCGCGCCGCGCGATCGGATTGCTCACGTCCATCACCAGCACCTTCGTGGCGAGCGCACTCGCATGCGCCTTGCCGATCTCCTCCATCGCGGTGTAGGGCACGACGACCGCCACGACGTCCCCGAAGGCGATCGCCTGCTCGACCGTGCCGGCCTGCGCGAGCGATCCCAGCCCGGCGACCAAATTCTTCAACCTCTCGGGGTTCCGGGACGAGAACATCACCGGGTGGCCGGCCTTGACGAACAGCGTCCCGAGCGCGCTGCCCTCCCGACCCGCGCCGATCATCCCGATCTTCAGGGGCGCGCCCGCCGGCGCCTGGGCCGCGCCAATACGCGGGCCGGATGCGAGCACGAGCGCCAGGCCGCTTCCGGCCAGGCGCAGAAAGTCTCGGCGGTCAGCATCAGCGGCGTGTTCCCTCGTCATGGACGTCTCCGTTCCCGAAGGCTCAACGGCGTCCCGGACGGCTCAGAGTACATCGAAACGGGAGACCGCCTTCACCGCGTGCGGCTGGTGCGGGGCATGACGACCATCTCGCCCGCGTGCAGTCGCCACGGCCGGCCTCTCGCTTGAGGACGATTCGGCTACGATTGCTCCGTCCTGACACGCCACCAGGTCAACGACTCGACTGACCTCCGAGTACCCGGCCACGGCGCCTCCTCCGACGGCGGGCTGCGGACCGGTCCAGCGTATACACTGCTGCCCGCCGTCTTCGGAGTCGTCGCCGGCGGCTGGCCCCCGTGCCGCGCGCGACGGAACACCGGGCCGCTGGAACACCTGGCGAAGCGCTTCGGTACGATCCTGTCAACGAGGATCAGGCGCTAAGACTCATTTCTTGAAAAGCAGCTCGAGCCCATCGGCGCATGCTCGGGCTACCGCATAGCCGGCCTTTTCTTGCCCAGGCATCTTATCCCAGCCGCCTTTTTCAATGAATTCAGCTCTCTGCCAGCTATCGACTGCCTGGAGTTCCTTGAGTTTCGCTTCATTGTTCGGTTGCTTCATGAACTGGGCGACGCAGATTGCCGCCTGACTCGCCAAGACCGCCTCCGTGGTCCTCGTCTGAGTGGTGCCGGAGGTTGTCCAGCCACCCCATGCAAAGCCGATGATCATTGCGATGATTGCTCCACAGATCAGACCCCAAATCCCATACTTCACCTTCGCTGCAGTCTCTGGCTTCATTGGCAAGACCTCCTGAACCGGGATTCCCGATATGGACCCACTTCCGTCTCCCCGTTGGCGTTGAACGAGCAGTCGAACTTCATCGGGGTGCCCCAGAGGGACTGCGCGGACTTCCCCTTGATCCGAGCCGCTCCTCGGCCTCGCCCAGCTGCCGCAACAGCTCCTGCAAGCGGCGAAGCTCTTCGCCGGCGCGCGTGAGGACGGAGGCGGCGTCATCCAGCAGCGCCTTCACCGAGCCCGCGGCTCCCACCGATGGACTCGGCGCCACCTCGGCCCCCGCCCGGGGCCCCGCTCCCCCGAACACCCGAGCCATCGCGCCGTCCAGCGTCTCCTCCATGGCGATCCGGTCTCCGAAGCCGACGATCACGCGCTTCAGCTCCGGGAGCTGCCCTTTCTCGGCGGCGATATAGAGCGGCTCCACATACACGAGGGAACGCTCGATGGGGACGACGAGGAGATTCCCCCGGATCACCTGTGAGCCCCGCTGGTTCCAGAGGGAGAGCTGCTGGGAGATGAACGGGTCCTGGTCGATCCGGGCCTCGATCTGCCGGGGCCCGTAGATCAGCTTTTGCTTGGGGAAGTTGTAGACGACGAGCTTGCCATAGTGAGGCGGATCGCTCCGGGCCGCCAGCCACGCGGCCAGGTTGTCCTTCTTGCTGGGCGTGAAGGGGATGAGGAGGACGAACTCCTCCTTCTGCTCACTCGGTAGACGCAGGATGAGGAAGTAGGGCTCCATGGCCCGCTCCTGCCCATCAACGGGACGGACCGGAATGCTCCAGAGGTCCTCCTTGTTGTAGAACACCTGGGTGTCGCGCATGTGGTAGACGGCGTACATCGCCGCCTGGATTCTGAAGAGCCCCTCGGGGTATCGAATGTGGGCGCGGAGGTCGGCCGGCATGGTGTCAAGCGGCTGAAGCAGCCCGGGGAAGATCTGCGCGATCGTGCGGATCAGCGGATCAGCCGGATCCGCGACATAGAAATGCACCGTCCCGTCGTAGGCGTCGACGGTCACCTTGACAGCATTGCGCACGTAGTTGCCCAGCCCGCGCGTGGGCATCGAGTACGGGAAGCGGTCGGAGACCGTGTAGGCATCCAAGAGCCAGACGATACGCCCCGCCGCCGAGATCACCATGTAGGGATCGTCGTCATACCGGAAGAACGGGGCAATCCGCTGGACCCGCGCCCCGATGTTCCGGTAGATCAGCACCCGGCTCTCGGCAGTGAGGTCGTTGGAGAGAAGGAGTTTGATGTCCCCCAGGTACGCCGCGAACAGTGCCTTACGCCAGAAGGACCCCAGCGGGATTCCGCCCTGTCCCTCGTAGGTGGTGTAGACGTTCTGGTTCCCCGCCGGGTAGTCGAATTCCTTGGCCCGAGTCTTCGCGAAGACGTAGTCCGTGGCCAGTTCGCTGAAGTAGAGCTCCGGGCGGGAGATCCGGAGATCGCTGGAGGCCACGGGGGGGATGTCCTTGATCCAGAATTCGGGGAGCCCCTCGCGCGTCACCCGGTTCACCGGACTCACCACGGCGCCGTAGCCGTGCGTATACGTCAATCGCTCGTTGATCCAGATCCGGCTCGGCAGATCCTTCGAGGAGAGTTCCCGCGGGGACAGGGTCACCTGCCGGTACTCCCCGTTGATCGAGTAGCGATCGATATCGATATCTGTGAACTTGTAGTAGGTCCGGATCTCCTGGAGCTGGCTGTAGGTGGCGAGCAGGGGCCGGGTATCCCACAAACGGATATTCTTGATGGTCGCGTCGTTCCTGCGGAGGTCCTGAAGCGTCAGCGTCTCCTCGGCCGGAAACTCCCGCTCCTCGATGTTGTCCAGGCCGTAGGCAAGGCGGGTGTAGCGGATGTTGAAGTCGATGTACGGCTTCTCCTTGACGATCTCGTTCGGGGACACCTGGTACCGCTGGATCAGCCCCGGGTACGCGACTCCACCCAGGATCGCCACGCCCACGAGCGCGGCGACGCCCCCCAGGAGCAGGCGCCAGCTCCGGAGGCGGATCGTGACCAGGCACAGGACAGCGACGAGCCCGGCCAACACCACGAGGGCCTTCAGGATGGGGAGCTGGGCGTTGACGTCCGAATAGCCAGCGCCGAAGGCTACGCCCCGCCGGGAGAAGAGGAGATCGAACATGGCCAGCCGGTACCCGGCGGCCTTCAGGAGAAGCAGGAGGGCCGCCAGGGACAGGAGGTGGCCCCGGGTCCGTCGGGAGATCGAGACAGCGCTGGACGAGACCTGAATGCCCCGGGTGCAGAAGGACACGGCGATGGTGGCCAGGCCAGAGAGGATGAGGACCCCCATCAGCCAGCTATAGAGGGAGCTCCAGAGCGGGAGCTGGAACACGTAGAAGGCCACCTCCTGGTCGAAGAGCGGGTCGCGAATGCCGAACGGCGTTGGATTCAGAGCCTTCAGGACCAGCTCCCATCGGCCCATCCCCAGCCAGCCGGCCAGGAGAGCCAGCGTCATGCTCACTGGTAACGTCAGCCTGCGGAGGTACGGCCCCAGGATCTCTGGACGTGGCAGCCCGAGGGCGTCGCCCGCCACCACGAAGGTTTCACGCGGGGCCAGCCGCCAGGCAAGGGCCACATTGCCGTACAGGATCACGAAGAAGGCGACGCCCGTGACCAACCCGAGGAGGATCTGCGTACGGAGTACGGTGACGAAGACTGACGTGAATTGCACCTCGCGGAACCAGAGCCAGTCGGTGTAGAACCCGACGATCTGGCCGGCCGTGTTCAGAAGGACCACGGCGGCGAGGGCAAGGATCAACCAGGTGAGACCGCGAATCCGCATTTGCCTAGGGCTCCCCGCCATGCGCGATTCAGGGCAACTGGGATGCCAAACGTCTTGTCAGTGGATTCAGGAGCTTGTTCAGGTGTCGGACCTGCGGAGTGGGACGAGCGCGCCCCACGTGAGGCGTTGCCGCCTTCCGAGGAGTACCACCTCGCCGGTTCGCGGAGGCCGGCGCGAAGTCCTGTGCCGCCTCAGCGGGGCTCATGGCCGGGCGTTTCTTGCTACGTAGCCGACGCGGACATTCTTGATCGCCCGGCTGCCGACCGTCGTGTACGACGGCATCGCGAACGCCTTCTTCTCGAACTCATTCGATTATCAACCGGAACGGAACCCTGACTTGTGATCTACGAGCCTCGCCTCGGCAAGCGACACTGGGAGTCGATGCGCCCCATTGACATCGCCTTCGCCCGCGCCTAATACAGGGGCGGATCGTCGGGGCGGCGCCGCGCCAGAGATCTCGGATGCTCCAAAGGAGGGGCACGCCATGACACGTCAGGCGTCTCGACTCGTCGGGTTGGGCAGTTTGGCTGTGTACCTGTTCCTTCTTTCGCCGGCCATTGCGACCGCGCAGCAAGCCTCGCCGTTCCCGCTCGACGACAAGCTGGCGAACGAGCCGGCGCCCTGGACGGTCCCGGGCAAGTGGGGACCGCGCGGCAACTGGGGCCGGTGGGGGGAGCAAGACCGGCGGGGGATGCTCAACTACATCACGCCCGAGCTGATCGTGAAGGCCGCGGGGCTGGTGAAGCAGGGCAAGGTGTACGCGCTCGGCGAGGAAATGCACAGCGATCTGCCCCGAGCCATCACGCCGAGTCGAGCCGGCGTGCAGATCATCAACGAGGCTGACGGATACGATCGGGTGACGCAGCCCGGGCAATTCGATCCCAAGCGGCAGCAGGGTGCCGCGAGCTTCACCATCATGCACAACCACGTGGGCACACACCTCGACACGTTTGCCCACATCTACCGCGAGAACGCCCTGTTCAACAACATGCCTCCGCCGAAGCCCGTCGGCACGGTTCACGGCGACGCGGCCAGCGTCAAGTTCATGGTCGGCCGGGGTGTCCTCCTCGACGTGGCGAAGTACAAGGGCGTCGATACGCTGCCGAGGAACTACTGGATCACCCTCGAGGATCTCCAGAACACGGCCAAGGCGCAGAACGTGGAAATCCGAAAGGGCGACGTCCTGTTGATCCGAACGGGCTGGCGAAAGATGTGGGATCAGCCCGGGCCCGACGGACGGGTCGATCTCGCGCACCGGCAATACCTGCAGCCCCAGCCGGGAGTCGGGCCCGATTCGCTGAAATTCCTGAACGACATGGAAATCGTCGCCATCGGCTCCGATACCGCGGCCGTCGAGTGGAACTTCCCTATCGACCCCAACTATGCCAAGAAGGCCTTCGGCGGCTTCCAGGGCCTTCCCCTGCACGTCGATTTCATCTGGAATCGCGGCGCCTATATCATCGAGATCCTCAACCTCGACGATCTTGCGAAGGACCAGGCATACGAGTTCCTCTTCGTCGTCGGTCCGCTGCTCCTGCGTGGTGGCATCGGCGTACCGGTCAATCCCATCGCCATTCGGTGAAACGCATCGCCGGCGGAGCCGCGACCCTCATGCTGCTCCGCCGGCAACCCTCCGCAGGAGCCGCGTCGTGAACAGGGCGCCAGCGGCCGTGGTGCTGCACGGGGTCAGAAAGGCCTTTCCGGGAGGGGCGGGCACGAGCCTGGAGGTCCTCGACGTCGAGGGGCTGTCGATTCCCACCGGCACGTGGACGGCCCTGAAGGGACGAAGTGGCTCGGGTAAGACGACGCTGCTCAATCTGATCGCCGGAATCTCGCTGCCCACGGCGGGGGCCATCGCGATCGACGGCGTGGACATCGTCGCCATGACTGAAGCGCGTCGCGACGGCTTCCGCGCGCGACACGTCGGGTACGTCTTCCAGACGTTCAACTTGCTCTCCGCCTTCAGCGCCCTGGAAAACGTCATGCTCGCCATGATGTTCACCGACGCCGTCCCCCGGCGATCGCATCGGCAACGGGCTGCGGATATCCTCACCCGCCTGGGGCTCGCCGCCCGCCTCTCCCACCAGGCGCACCAGCTGTCGCGTGGAGAGCAGCAACGCGTCGCGATCGCGCGCGCCCTGGCCAACGATCCGCCGGTGATCCTGGCCGACGAGCCGTGTGCGAACCTGGATGCCCAGACGGCCCGGGACGTACTGGCAGAGTTCTCGACCGTGTGCCGGGAGGGCGCCAAGACGGTGCTGATCGCCTCGCACGAGGACGCCGTGCTGGCCGCCGCCGATCGGGTCCTGGACATGGCCGAGATCAACCGTGCCGACGGCCGACCCCGCGCCGCGTGAGCGGATGACCGCCGCATGACACTCGGCACGGTCGCGCTGCGATATCTTCAAGATCGCCTGGTCGCGAGCGCCCTGACCGTCGTCTCGATCGCGCTGGGCGTCAGTCTCGTCATCGCGAGCGTTCTCCTGACTCGCGGCATCAAGGACACCTTCGTCGAGGGTACGACCGACTACAGCCTCGTCGTCGGTGCCAAGGGCAGTCCGACCCAGCTCGTGTTGAACGTCGTCTTCCGCATGGATTCGCCGACGCCAAACATCCTGCTCCCGACGTACACGGATCTGGCGGGCGACGACCGGGTCGAGGTCGCCGTGCCCGTCGCCATGGGCGACGCGTTTCAGGGGTTCCGCTACGTGGCCACGACCCCCGCCTACTTCGCGGCCTTTCCCTGGCGTCGTAAGATTTTCACGATGGCTGCGGGCCGGCTGTTTCGCGACGATCCTGCCGGGTCGCCGAGCTACGAAGCCACCCTAGGGACGGAGGCGGCACGCCGGACCGGCCTGCACGTCGGCGATCGCTTCTACGAGGGCGAGGAGATGGCGGAATATCCGCTCACGGTGGTCGGCATCCTTCGTTCCACACGGAGTGCGGATGACCGGGCGATCTTCTTGTCCCTGCCGAGCTACTGGGGGATGAACGAGATCGCGCGGAACCTCCAGATCAAGCCGCTCACCGCCGTGCTCGTCAGGCCGAAGCGCATGTCGGACCTGCCCGCGCTGCATCGGCAGCTGAACGTGTCCCCGAAAACCCAGGCGGCATTTCCGAGCACGATCCTTCTCAACATCTTCAACTTGCTCGGCCTGGCCGAGGACGTTCTCACCCTGATCCTGACGATCGTCGCGATCGTCGTCGTGTTGTACCTGTTCGTCTCGATGTACAGCACGACGTTCGAGCGCAAGCGCGAGATCGCCACCATGCGCGCCCTGGGCGCGCGCCGGGCCACGATTCTACGCATCGTCCTGCTGGAATCCTGTGTCATTACCGTCCTCGGCGCCGCCGCCGGTGTCCTCGGCGGCCACGCCGTCGCCTACGTCGGCGCCCAGTTCCTTGCGGCCAGGGTGGGCGTCGTCACGGATCCCTTCGCCTTCAGCACGCTGCAGCCCGTCGTTTTTGGAAGCGTCGTCCTCGTTGGCACGCTGGCGGGACTCCTTCCCGCGATGCGCGCGTACAAGATGGAGGTGGCGGAGAACCTTGCGCCGCTATCGTAATCGGCACGTCGGTCTGATCCGTATCGCGATCCTCGGCATCGCGATCGGGAGCTTCACGCTGCTCGCGCATGGAGAAGACTCCCCGAGGCTGACGTTTGCCCAGCTCGCGGATTCGATCCGGGCGAACTTCGACGTGACCCAGCAGATGAAGTCCTACGCCGGCAAAGAGGTCGAGATCCACGGCTTCATCATTCCCGCCGGGCCGCCCGATCTCTCCTTCTTCCTGCTCAGTCGCGTCTCGGCCATGGGCAACTACTGCTGCGAGATTCCCGTCGGCCAGGACGAGACGGTCTACGTGTTCGGCGCCAAGGGCTTGAAGCTCCCCTACGATCCCCTGCGCGTCTACAAGGTCCGCGGCGTCTTCGAGGCCGGCAAGCAGGTCGACCGGACGTACGGCGTCAGCATGTTCCGAGTGCGCGACGCCCGAGTCGAGGAGGCCATCGGAGCAAAGATCTTCAAGGTCGGCGAGAGCGCGGCGCCTGCCGCGAAGCCGTAGGCTGCGCGGCCGATCTCAACGGCTAGCCCGCAACGGGGGTCGCTCTTGGCGCGACTGCGCCCAGGCCTTGCGTTGGGTGGGTCGGTCATCAAAGTAGTTGGGCACCAGCAGGCGCGCCCTTTCGAAGGCCTCGAGAGAATCGTCGTGACGACCTAGAAGGTAGGTCGTCATGCCAAGATTGCCCCAGGCGTCCGCATAGTCGGGTCGGACGCGCACCGTCGCGCTGTACGCTCGTACCGCCTCCTCGTGGTGGCCGAGAAGGTTCAGCATGAGGCCCATGTTGTACAGCGCGTCGGCGTCCGTCGGATGGAGCCGGACAGCCTCGCGGAAGGCCTCCAAGGCCTCTGCCCAGTGCCCGAGGCCCGCGAGCGCCAGGCCACAGTTGTAGTGGGCGTCCGCAAACTCCGGTTGCTCACGTATGGCCTCGTGATACGCGCGTAGCGCGTCGGCCCAGCGCCGCAGCCTGGCGAGCGCGATGCCCATGTTGGTGTACGCGGCGCCGTAGCTGGGCTTCAGCCGGACGGCTTGCTCGTACGCCAGCACCGCCTCGGCCGGCCGGCCGAGGTTGTCGAGCTCCACGCTGCGGTTGTAATACCCCTCGGCGCGGATCTCCGGCAGGGAATCTGCTGCGACGACCTCCTCACACGCATGCAGGGCTGGGTCGCCGTGCGACCAGAAGCCGCAGGGCCGGAATCACCGACGCCGGCTGACCGCGGAGGCTCTGGCCCGCGGCTCACAAACCGGACACGCGAGCCTCACACCACGCCCAACAGCAACGCGCTGACGAGACGGCGCGCCGTCGCGCGCCTCCCGAGCCGGAGATACAACCGTATGAGGGTCGGAACCAGGAGCGCGAGTTCGACGCGAGCGTAGAGGCTTTGCTGCAAGCACTCCCTGGTAGTCGTCGCGAGCAGAATGTTGACCGCGATCGTGAGGTGGCGGACCGCCGCTTTACGGTTCCCCGTGTGCAGCTCGGCGATCGCCAGCATCCGGTGCGTGGTGGCATCCCCCGGTCGAAGTCGTAGTCGCCGAGAGAGTCCTTTGATGAGGGTCGAGATCGCAACCCTCCCCGCGGTACCCGAGCGGCAGGTGTCAGAGCCCTGGGGGGTGCAGGAGATCACCATCCGGGTCGCGCCGGCGAGCAGGAGAATGTACTCGCGTGGGGTAATGATCGGACCGACGTCTCCGAGGTGGGGCCGCGTCGATCCGTAATAGAAGCCCATCGTCAGTGCATCAGCCAGGCTTCGACCCGCGGAGCACCGCTCGATGCCGCACCAGGGCCGGGCCCCACAGAAAGGCGCCCGGGCCGCCCGCAGAAGATGCACTCCATCGGCTGTCCTTCGACCACGCTGGCCCGGTGCCACGTCTGACCGCACTGCCCGCACGTGACCACGTAGAGAATCCCGGTCAGGGTCATTCTCGACTCCCTCGAGGAGGTTGGGCTTGTGCGAGATGAATGTCCAATATACGTTTCGGGGCCCTTCAAGACGTTTATGATATCGGCGCACGATGGAGCTTCGACATCTCCGGTACTTCATCGCCGTCGCTGAAGAGTTGCACTTTGGCCGGGCGGCCGCGCGCCTTCACATCGCGCAGCCGCCCCTGAGCCAGCAGATCCGACGGCTGGAGGAGGAGCTTCAGGTGCCCCTGCTCCGGCGGACGAGCCGGCGCGTAGAGCTCACGAGCGCTGGTCGGATGTTCCTCCACGAGGCCAAGGTCGTCATCGCCCAGGCCCACCGAGCCGTGCGGATCGCGCGGCGCGCGAGCCAGGGGGAAATCGGTCAGCTGTTCGTCGGCTGCACGCCATGGGCCGACTTCACGAGCGGGCCCCAGATCATCCGCGGGTTCGGGAAGCGCCACCCCCAGGTCGAGGTCGAATTGCACAGCCTGTCGTCGGCGGAGCAGATATTGGCCCTCGAGGACGGCCGGATCGATGTCGGGATCCTTCGACCACCGGTCCACAGTCAGGTGCTGATGACGGAGTCCCTGCTGGCGGAGCAGCTGCTCGTGGCGTTCCCTCAGGGGCATCGCTTCGCGGCTTACCACCGAGTTCCCTGGCAGGATCTCGCCGATGAAGCGTACGTTCTCCTGTCCCGTCGAAGAGCGCCGGCGTTCGAGAGCATCGTCGCTCAGGCGTGCGCGGCTGCAGGCCTGACCCTGAACGTCCGGTACGAGGTGGACAATCCGCATGCGGTGCTGGCGCTCGTGGCGGCGGGACTCGGTGTCTCTCTGGTACCCGTCACATTCGACGCTCGGAAGAGCGCCGGCATCACGTATCGAGGATTGCGCCCGGCCGGGCCGGCGCTCAAGACCATCATCGCCTGGCGGCGCGAGGATGGGTCGCCGTTGGTCCAGCAATTCCTGCGCGTGGCTCGAGACGTGACGCATCCGAGACGACGACGCCGAGATCCGGCCAGACGCCGTGCCGCACCGCGGGCCACGAACCGGCGGGTCAGTGCCTCACCTGGTTTGGCGAAGAACCACGAGCAGGGGAGCTGACATATGTGGCGCGGAATCACGCTGTGGGGATTCGGCCTCGGCTATCGGGAAGCCGTGGATCTGGCCAGGCGGGTGGAGGACGCGGGCTTCCACAACCTGTTCATGGTCGAGGGCGTGCTGAGCAACGACGGAGTGACCACCGTCGCGATGATGGCGGCGCGCACCTCCCGCCTGCTGCTCGGGACCAATATCGCTAACGTGTACGTGCGCCACCCTGCGATGCTCGGCACCGCCGCCGTTGCGATCGACGAGGTCGCGCCCGAGCGATTGATTCTCGGCCTCGGCCCGAACAATCGCACGATGATCACCCAGGCCGGGTTCGCATGGCGGGATCCTCGCGCGGTCCTCCAGGAAACCACGGCAACCCTGCGGGCCGTGTTCGCCGGGAGGCCAGGGCCGGGCCCGCGCACCCCGCGGCCGGCCAGCCACGTCATTCCGATTCACTGGGCGGGCATGGCGCTGGAGACGTGCGCCGCGGCGGGCGCTCACGCTGATGGCCTCATGCTCTACCTGAACACCCCCGCCCGCTATCGGCGCGCGGTCGAGTGCTTTCGACGGGCCGCCACCGAGGCGGGCCGGGATGCCGCCCGCTTACCGGTGAGCCTGCTGATCCCGACCTTCATTCACGAGGATCTGGCCACCGCGCGGCAGGCCGCGCGCGAGTTCCTCGTGCACTACGCACGGTGGCCGCACTACGCGAAGACCTTCGCGGCCAGCGGTTACGCGCGTGAGATGACGCAAGTCGCGAGCGCGTACACGGCCGGGGACCTGGCCACCGCAAAGTCCGCTCTCTCCGATGCCCTGCTCGACGACGTGGTGCTCCTCGGCTCACCGCCGCGAATCCGCGAGGGCATCGAGAGGCTGGCCGAGGCGGGCGTGGAGTGGATCACCATGGGGCCGCAGGCCGTCGGTCCCGAGTCGCTCGCGCAGCAGGCCGAGCGGATGATCGCCACGCTGGCACCCCGGTAGCGAACCGCCGCGATGGGCGTCGACCTGGTGTGGTTCGGTATCATCATCGTCATCATGCTGGAGGCGGCGCTGGTCAGCCCGCCGGAGGGCCTCAGACTCTACATCATCCAGGGCATCCGCAAGTGTGTCTCCGAGAAGGCCAGGCTCCCTGCGGGACCG